>Ga0172372_10006046_pt1 | contig 16637 bp, 11 predicted proteins | sample LakKiv5m_2_FD_114544 | JGI IMG/M metagenome (GOLD analysis project Ga0172372, IMG submission 114544) | Freshwater microbial communities from Kabuno Bay, South-Kivu, Congo - kab_092012_9.5m | ecosystem: Environmental > Aquatic > Freshwater > Lake | place: Democratic Republic of the Congo...
AGTCGGCCTGGACCACCACACCAAAGATGAAGGAATCACCACCCGGGTCGCCGCTGCTGGGCATAGGAGAAGATACGGTTACGTCAACACTGGATGCGCTGCCGGGAACATCGGCCAGCACCAGTTGGGCAATGGTCAGGTAATCGCCCAACTCCGACGTGTTGATGGTGATGCTGTTGGTCACGCCACCGGCCGTAGCCTGAATGATGGCGTAACGACCTACGCGATCAATCTCCGAAATAGGAACAATCAGGGTGACATCGCGGGGCGCATCGGCGGTTGCGATGGGGTACGTGTGGTTCCAGTCATCGCGGAACAGGTAGGTGTTGGCAAAGTGACCAACCGCGGCAGCACCATCTTCGTTGCGGAAGATGTAGGCCACCACCGATTGCGTATTCTCGGGATCATCCGTAGAAACCGTTATGTTGCTGGCGGGAGCCATTGTAAGGCGGAAAACGCGGACAGCTTCGGTGCCAAGGCCTGTGGGCGGAACATCGGTGCCGCTCACGCTAATCGGGCCTTCGGCATCAGAGGAGAAGGTGCAGGTAGCGGGCAACGAGCTGCCTTTAGCCACAACTTCAACCACAATGCGGTCAATGCTGGCCGGATCCGGAATGGGGAGCGAAGTGCTTGGGTTGTCTTTTGCACCGGCACCGATAACTTCCAGGCGCTGTCCGCCATCGCAGACCAGCGAGAAGTCGCCGTCACAGCGGCTGCTGATGCCAACACCAAAGATGAAGGAGTCGCCGAGGGCACCGCCGGTGGTGGGGTTGGGGCTGGTTACCTGTACGTCAACCGAAGTGGCATCGGCCGGGACACCACTCAGCTGTAGCTCAACGATGCGTAGCCTTTCGCCCAAGTCAGAGATAGCGACGGTTTCGCTGGCGGAGACGCCACCGGCACTGGCGGCCACGTAAGCAACACGCGTATCGGCATCCAGATCCGTGATTGGAATGCGAACGGTGATGTCTCGGGCTGCGGAGGCGGGAGCGAGGGAGTAGGAAGCCGTCCAGTTAGCGCGGTAAATGTAATAGTTGGCGTATTCGCCGATGGAGGACTGACCGGATCCGTCAGCGCGGTAGATGTAGGCGACCACCGACCAGGTATTGGCCGGATCATCGGTGGCTACCGTGATTTGGGAAGCGGGTGCCATGGTGCGGCGAAAAACGGTGGTCAGGTGCGAGCCGCTGCCAATAGAAGTGAGGCTGCTGCCGGCTTCCGCTGCGGGGCTTTGGGTATCAGAGGAAAAGGTGCAGAGGGTAGGCACAACGGCGCCTTTGCCCACTACTTCCACGACAATGCTGTCTGCGCTTAAGCCGTCCGGGATGTTCAGGGCATAGCTGGACAGGTTGTGGATCCCGGCACCGGCGAGGTCGTAATGACCGTTGCCGCAACCGCTCTGCCAGCCGGTCTGAGCTTGCAGCGAGGAAACAGTAAACAGGGTTAACAAATAAGCGACTCGGGTGGCAACCAGTCGCAGTGCAGGGGTAAACAATGTCATTCTTGCTGGGTAAGTTTAAACAATGAGAAGATCAATCCGGGCGGCGAGGGCTCAGGAGCAGGGTTTACCCTTGACAGGGTTTACCCTTTTTTGGAGCAACTCGCCTTTTCGCGATAACAAACCAGGAGTGATGGTCGCCAGGAGGGGCGAACGGCGCGCCAGATAGACCCATGCGCTGCCGTAATGCGTTCATGAAGGTAGGGAGCTGTAGGAAAGATTCGAAGCTTTTGCGCCGCCGGTTGCGACATATTTTTGGCTGCCATGTCCACTTATAGCCTTGTGTGACAAGCAATTAAAAAGGCTTGTTTTGATATTATGAATCGGGCTCAAGCGCTGAAACAAATTAATTATTGCCCGCTTTGTGACAACGTATCCAGGGTTCTGGATGATCATATGGCGCGTATCCCGCTGCGCCTGGCCCAGCCAGGACAAAAATTTGGTATGGGTTCTGGGGCACGCTGAAAAGCCCGTTCTTAGCCCCGGATTCCGGAGAGCAGACCAAAAAGTTGGGATAATTTCGCCCCAAAATTTTCCGGTTTTTCGGGAGCTTTCTCCCGAAAAATATTCCGGTTCTTATTCCTCCAAGCCCTTTTTAGGGCTAAAACCCAAGATTGCCATGTACGACAGCCTTCGCCAGCGCCTCCAGAACGAACTCCGAGAGATAGAATCTGCCGGATTGTTTAAAAAAGAGCGGATCATCAGCTCGCCCCAGGGAGCAGAGATAACCCTGGCCGATGGCAGCCGGGTGCTTAATTTCTGCGCGAACAACTACCTGGGTCTTTCATCGCACCCGAAGGTGGTCGAGGCTGCCAAAGCGGCGGTGGAAGAGCGCGGTTACGGGCTTTCTTCCGTGCGATTTATCTGCGGTACCCAGGATATTCACAAGGAACTGGAGCAGAAGATCGCGGCGTTTCTGGGTACGGAGGACACGATCCTGTACGCTGCCGCATTCGATGCCAACGGAGGGGTGTTTGAACCCCTGTTTGGCCCGGAGGATGCCATCATCTCCGACGCCCTCAACCATGCCTCCATCATTGACGGGGTGCGCTTGTGCAAGGCCGTTCGCTACCGCTACGAGCACAACGACATGGCCGATCTGGAAACACAGTTGCAGGCAGCACAGGCCCAGCGCAACCGGGTGATCGTGACCGACGGGGTGTTCTCGATGGATGGCACCATCGCTCAATTGGATAAAATCTGCGATCTGGCCGACCGCTACGACGCCATCGTGATGGTGGACGAATGCCATGCCTCCGGGTTCATGGGCAAAACAGGCCGGGGTACGCACGAATTTCGGGGCGTCATGGGGCGGATTGACATCATTACCGGAACCCTGGGCAAAGCCCTGGGTGGCGCATCCGGTGGTTTTACCAGCGGTCGCCGTGAAATTGTGGAATTGCTCCGTCAGCGTTCGCGCCCTTACTTGTTCAGCAATACCGTAGCGCCGTCCATCGTCGGGGCTTCGATAGCGGTCTTTGATCTGCTGAGCCAAACCACCGAGTTGCGCGACCGGCTGGAAGACAACACGCGCTATTTCCGCGAGAAAATCCAGGCGGCGGGCTTTGACATCAAGCCGGGCGAACACGCCATCGTGCCCATCATGCTCTACGACGCCCGCTTAAGCCAAGTCATGGCCGAGCGTCTTCTGGCCGAAGGGGTTTACGTGATCGGGTTCTACTACCCGGTTGTTCCGAAAGACCAGGCCAGGATCCGGGTGCAGATCTCCGCCGCGCACAGCCGCGAGCACCTCGATCGCGCCATTGCTGCCTTTATCAAAATCGGCCGCGAGCTCAAAGTCATTTAAGTGCATGCCGGTTTTTAGGGTGCTTCTAAAAACCCCAGAGACAAGGCATGCCAAATTTTTAACACCGGAGTTTACTGTTGTAAATGAGGATGTTAAAAATTTGGCATAACACAGTATATGGGGTTTTTAGGAGTACCCTGGACCTAGTCCACGAGGATGAAGCGACCAGCAGCCTGGCCCTCGAGGCGAAGGGCGGAGGTGCCAGCAGGCCAGTGCTGTGCGGGAATTTCAAGGCGCGTGCCTGCTGTGGTCTGTTGGTAAAGGACCCTTCCCCCGAAATCGATGACCTGGAGCAGCTGCCCGGAAGCGGAGGGATCCAGGTCAAGGTAAACCTGATCGCTGGCCGGATTGGGGTAAACGCGGAGCAGCCCGGTTGAAGGTGCTGCGGCCAGTCCGACGGGCAAGGCACAGAAATCGGGATCGGGGAGCAATTCCAGGTAGCCGGTCGGGGTCAGGTCGCGGCCATCAAAGGCCGGGTAGTTCTTGGAATAGCGGTTAAAGCGGAAGAACTGGTTGGCGCCCTCGGGAATGATGGTGCCCTGTTCAACCGGATTGCCGCCCTGCATGGGGTTGACGTATTCCCAAACGATTTCCTCGTCAGGGGTCAACTCAAAGGCATAGCCCTGCCGGCCGGAGGCGATCAGTGTGTTGCCGTTGGGCAACAATTGCACGCTGCTTAAGCCCGAAGAATACATGTCCTGCGGTACCGGACGCTGGTAACTCCAGTCGAATCCGGTTGGTCCCCAGGTGCTGCCCGTAAGTGGATACTCCCATTCGTAGGTGTCGAAATTGGCAACGAGCAGATGGGCGGTCGAAAAATCGGGCCCAACCTGGTTATTGAATACTACAATTTTGTTGTAATCCGGGCTTGCGCTGGTTAGTTCCTGGTCTGCCCAGTGGACATCGTGGTTGAAAAAGAGCTTTTGTTCGGCCGGGCCTCCCTGGTTGTAAGCGGCTGGATTGCCCCAGCGGTACAACAAGTCGCCGCCGCGGCTGGCCAAACCGCCGCTGCTGCCGCTGGCTTGAGCCGTTGTGGTGCTGTGATCGATGATCCAGATTTCGTGAAAGTGGGGCACGGAGAGGATGATCTGGTCCAGATCTTCGTTGTAGTCGATGCTGTTGGCGTGATGCCAGTCCGCAATTCCCCCTTGTGTGTCGTAGTTGATGTTGATGCGCTCCGGGCGGTTGGCCACCACATCATAGTTAGGCGCCAGGGGATCGAAATCCTGCACCAGGTGGTCCCAGGCACGCCATTCCCAGACGATGCTCGCACCCCCCGCCCCGTCGGGCTGAATCTCAATGACCTTGTCTGGCCATAAGTTGGTCTCCACCAGCAGCGCCGGGTTGCGGCCTGCAGCCACGGCATCCGCGCTGTCGATCACCTCCCAGGCAATGGCCAGGACATTGCCGTTGGGCAGCACCGCCAGATCGTGGTGAAGGCGAAACTGCACATCGTTGTACACGAATTGCCAGAGCAGGTTGTTGTCCCAATCGCGGCGTTCAATCAATTCCCCGCCACCGCCGGCGTGAAAGGTAGGGTTGGAAGCCGCATTTCGGCCCTTGCAGACCACGATATCGCCGTTGGGCATGAGCTGAATACCGTTGCCCGGCCTATACACGGCATCGTCCCAGCGATGCACGATTTGCCCGCAGTTGTCCAGCAGGTAAACATTGCCCTGGTTGTGCGCAAAGTGGAGGTTGTAGCCGGCCATGGCCTTTTCGTGGTTAAACGACAATAGGCCTACGGTGCGGGTTTGGGCACTGGCCAAGGAAGCGGTCGACAAGACCAAAGCCAGCAGGAGGAACGCGTTTTTCATAGTCGGGAAAGGGTAAGGTTAGCGGGTTGGTTTGACCAGCACGTTGCGCCCGATCAACGCATGATCGGGGTTTAGCAGGAACGCCACATAAACCCCCGCAGGCCAGTTTTCGGTGGAAAGGTTCCCGTGGCCTCCGGGCAACAGCTGATCGTAAACCAGGCGTCCGGTGGCATCCAGCACGCGCAACCGAAAGTTAAGGCCAGCGGCTGAGTTTACCCAAAGCTGGTCTTGGAAAGGGCTGGGGTGGATAAAAAGGCTGAACGCGTGCAGTCCGGGGTCAGGGATGCCCGTACTCAGAATGACGCAATCGGGCTCTTCCGCCTCCAATTGAACCGTGGGACCGGGCAGCAAAACTTTGCCGGCGAGCCCCGGATGCGTGGGGACAATCCGGGGCAGGCGAAACAGTTGGTTGTTGGTCGGGGTGGAGCCTTGAGCTACCGGACCGCCGGCGCTGACCGGGCACACGTATCGCCAGACCAATTCCCCGTCGGGGCTGACCTCCCAGGCATCGCCGGTGGCCCCGGCGCAAAGCAGCGTGTTGCCGTTGGGCTGCCGCTGCGCGCCAGAGAGGTTTTTGGCGTTCAGGGCGCTCGGCGGATCGGCCACAAAGGTCCAGGTGCTGCCTTCCGGGCCGTAGGCAACGCCGCTCCCTAGCGTGTAACTGCCGTCGCTGTTCAAGGGCGGCGTAAACTCTTCCACCGAACTGAAGGACCCTGCTGGCCTCTCTCTGCCGTTGTTGAAAACCGTGATGTTTCCCTGCCCGGGATAGCCCTCTGGCACCCAGGCGGCATCGTGCTGCTGAAAGAACACCTGATCGGCCGCCGTACCGCGCCCGTAGGCCTGGGGATTGCCCCAGCGGTACAGCAGGTCTCCGCCATTGCCGCTGTTGCCGCCGCTGGAGCTGGCGGCTTCGGCCTTGGTGGTGCTGTGGTCCAGCACCCAGACTTCGTGAAAATTGCGCACACTCAGCAGAATCTGATCCAAATCCGCCCGGAATTCCACGCTGTTAGCATGGGTCCAATCCATGTAGGTGGCCGGCCCTTCATCGAGCAGGTAATTGATGTCCACCCGTTCCGGATGATCAGCCGGGTTGCCGAAATTGGGCTTAAGCGGGTCCTGGTCTTGAATCAGGTGGTCCCAGAGGCGCCAGCTCCAGACGTATTCTGCGGTGGAAGGGCCGGTGGGGCGCAGCTCGACGATTTTCTCGGACCAAAGCTCATCCACAACGGTCTCCGGCCGGCGACCCAAGGCAATGGCCTCTGCGGCACTGTGTTTCTCCCAGGCCAATACGAGCACATGACCGTTGGGCAAAGGCTGGACGTCGTGGTGCTGGTGCCCGGTATCGCTGGAGTAGATAAACGACCAGGCCAGCAGTCCATCCCAGAGGATGCGGTCAATACGGCCCCCGCTTCCCCCGGCATCAAAGGCATTGGAAACCCGGGCCGGCCGAAGCAGGCTGCCATCATCGAGCAGGTAGGCCGACAGGGCAGGGGGTGCGTCCGATGTCCAGCGGTGTACCTCGCGCCCGCAATTGTCGATGAGCCAGGTAACGTCGCTGACGGAAGGGGCCATGAGCAGGTAACCGGTGTCCGCGCGGTCCTGGTAGAGGAGGGTGCCAACGGTGTTTTGCGCAGAACACCAAACCCAAAAGATAGAAAAACATATGGTTGTGTAAACCTTCCGGGTCATTGCAGATTGATTTTGGGTCAACGCGTCAACAGCACATAATCGCGAATGACCTGTTTAACAAAACGCTGTTGGTTTGAAGGCTTTTCGGAAATCGCCAGCTCCAGCCGCAGCTTTTCGCTCAAAGTGTTCAGCAGGGCGCGGTTGGTCGGGTTGGGGTGCCGGCTTGCACGCTCCAGCACCTCCATGGCCAGGAGCATGTCCTCTTCGGTAAAGCGTCCGGCGCGGCTGTAAACCACCGCTTCCGGCGTGGTTTCGTGCATGCGCAGCAGGGAAGGCAGCGGCACGTGTTGGGTAGGCCGCAACCGGATGACCAGCGTTTCGGCCAGCAGATCGCCGATGCGCTGGGCATAGGGGGTGGTGCCGATCATTAGGCAGCCGAGCGCACCCAGGCTTCCCCAAATGTCCAGCAGCCGCAACATCCAGCGCAAAGCAAAATCGCCGGGTCGGGCAGCGGCACCACTGAGCTTAACCACTTTGAGGCCCATCAGCCGCTTGCCCAGCGTTTGACCGTCAAGCAGGATCTCCAGCACCAGGCTGTAGGTCCAGAAACTTCCTATGATCAATAAAAGCGGCAGCCACAGGAGCCGGGGATGGTCAAACAATCCCAGCATTCCGGCTGAAACAGCCACGATAAAAATGCATCCCCAGAGCACGGCCTGATCCAGAAAAAATGCCATAACACGTTCGCTCAGCGAAGCCAGCTCGTAGCGAATGACCACTTGCTGCGGGGTATGGATGTCGGCGGTTTTCAGCGGACGGTCGGTTCAGGTGATTTCGGGCGAAGGGGTTCCTGGGGTTTCCGCAAGGTCGCGGCGGGAACGAGGGCCCTTCGCCCGAAAAGTAAGCTGCCCGGCGGACATGCTGGCCTGACCGGCTGATTTACCCTGAATTTTTGCCCCTGATCCGGGGAGAAAGCGGAGCACCCGTATCTTTAGCCGTGCCCTATGTCCCGTTGTGGAGACCCGTGGGCGCGTTTTTCCCTGCCCATGCGCGAGCGCGAATTCATTCGACAGAATCAGGCCAAATGGACCGAGTTTGAAGCGTTGTTCAACAGTCCCAAACCCGAGCCGCGGCGGCTGACGGACCTGTACGTACAGGTTACCGAAGATCTGGCCTACGCACAGACGTTTTACCCCAATCGTTCCGTCAGGGCCTACCTCAATGAGCTCTCGCAGCGCATCGTGCAGCGCGTTTACCGCAACCGGAAGGAGACCTGGGCCGGAGTTCGTCAGTTCTGGACACTGCAACTTCCCCGTGAACTCTACGCGGCCCGAACGGACCTGTTGATTTCGCTGCTCGTGTTTGTGGGTGCGCTGTGTATCGGGTTGCTGTCCAGCGTGCAGGATCCGGGATTTGCTGAGTTAATTCTGGGCGCGGAATATGTGAGCATGACCCGCGAGAACATCGAAGCCGGCGACCCGATGAAGGTGTACAAGGACAGCCCGCCGTTTGGCATGTTCTGGCGCATTTTGCTCAACAACCTGATGGTGGACGTGCTGACGTTTGTGTCGGGAATACTTTTTGCCATCGGGGCTTTGTTCGTGGTGTTGTACAACGGGATCATGGTGGGGTCTTTTCAGTACTTTTTCGTGGAGTATGATTTGTTTCGGCCATCTGCCCTCACGATCTGGCAGCACGGCACCTTGGAAATGAGCGCGATGGTATTGTCCGGAGCCGCGGGTATTACCATGGGCCGCGGTATCGCTTTTCCGGGCACCTTAACCCGGCTTCAGGCGTTTCGGCTCTCCGGACAGCGGGGTATCGCACTGATGGCACCGGTGCTGCTGATGACGCTGATTGCAGCATTTTTGGAGAGTTGGGTTACCCGACACACTGCGCTGCCCGATGCGCTCCGGCTGTTGGCCATCGTGGGCTGGCTCGCGCTGGTGCTGGGTTACCTGGTCTGGTACCCTTTCCGCCTGGCCAGGAGCGGCCGTCTGGCGGTCCTCGAGCCGAAGACCCTTCCTGCCCGAAGCCCCAGGCCTTTTGCCCTCAATCAGTTGCAGAGCGCCGGGGAGCTTTTCGCCCAGGCTTTTGTTCACGTGGCCGGGATTTTCAGGCCGCTGCTGTGGGGCGTGTTAGCCGGCGCCTGTATGTTGGCTGTTCTTTCCGCAGTGTTTGTTTACCAATTGCCTGGACATAACATGCTCTTGTACCATCGTTTTGCGGTGGATAGTCCTTTTACATTCGTTCAGAACCTGGACTACTACTTGCGGATAACTGCTCAGTTTGGCAATTACCGGGTAGCCCCCTGGCTGGCTCCCATCAACCTGCTGGGGCTCTTTTTCATCGCGCAGCTGCTGTTGCGGCTTTTCGGGACGTACCCCGGCATGCCGCCTTTGTCTGCGGGAGCTGCGGGCACAGGAGCAAACGCCGGAACAGACCTCGGAGCAAGCCTCGGAGCAAGCAGCAAGTCTCATGCGGCAGCGCAACGGCGCTTCTCCCGGGGATTGGGTTTGCTGGCTCCGTTGGCGGCGGCCCAGTTGCCCTTGTTTGTCCCGGGTATAGGCGGGGAACTGCTCTTTGCCCTGTGCCTGCCTTTTTGCCTGCTCTGGGCATGTGCCGCCTGGTGGGAGCGCACGTTGCCCTGGCAATCATTTCAACGTGCGCTGCACCTGATGCGGATAGATCTGGCCACGCTGCTCGGGGCTTACGGGGCTACGGCTATGCTCGGGGTGGTTGGCCTTTCGCTGGTCAATTCTCCTGTTTCGGGATTTTTCCAGGACATCCTTTACGCCAATTTGCCTTTTTCCGAAAATGTGCTGGAAAGGATTCCGGTCTTTTTGCTGGTTTTTCAGACGTTCAGCACAGCCTTTCTTTTGCTGCCCCTGATTTTAGCCGTGTTGATCGGCTACTATTTTCACGCGGTTGAACTGCATGAAAGCCACGGGCTCAGGCAGCGGGTCGGAGGGTTTGGTCAGTCGCGCAACCGCTGGGTATGACCATGAAGGCACTATCCCGATACAGGACCTGGCTGATTGCGTTGCTGCTGCTGTTGCTGGCAGGACAGGCTGTGCCGCTGCGGGCGGCCTCGGAACCCGCGCTTCGCCGGATCGAAGATGCTGCCTGGAACGAAGCCAGAGAAGACCTGGATTATGAAGGCGTTGCGCAGGAAGCCGCGCCAGCAGCCAAGCCAAAGACCGAACAGGCGCCCTGGGTTCATCAACTCTTGCTCGGGTTGGGCTATGTCCTGCTCCTTGGCCTGATGGTCGCCCTGCTCTGGCTCGTGTACCGCCGCCTTTCGCCTGCACCGCTTCCGGCCAAAGTGCAAGCGGGAACTCCCGTTCAGCCCGACGATCCCGGCCATTTGCTTGAAAGCGATCTGGAAGCTTACCTGGCCGAGGCCTGGCGCGAAGAGCGCTACCGCGATGTGCTGCGCTTTCAGTTCCTGGCGCTGATGCGTGCGCTCAGCCAGGGTCGCTACATTGCCTGGAGGCCGGAGAAAACCAACCGGGATTACGAGCGCGAACTGGCTGAAATGCCGGAGTTGCGGCAGGCTTATCGCCAGCTTAGCCGGGTGTTTGAATGGTCGCGTTACGGCGAGGCGACGGTGAGCCGCGAAGATGCCGAGCAGTGGAGCCCCCGGTTTCGCGCCTTGGAAGAGCAGCTCCAAAGTCGTGAGCGAGGAATAAACCCAAGCTCCGCTGCCCGATGAACAGCTCCAAAGGTTTCACGCGACTAGTACTGATCGTTATTGGGGTGCTGTTGGTTGCGGCGCTGGTTGTTGGGCTGCAGGGTTCGGGAAAAAATTGGAGCTGGTACCTCAGTTATGGCCAAGAAGATAACAATCCCTATGGAATTGCCGTCTTGTATGAACTGCTGCCGGGATTCAATGACGGCGAACTGATCCGGGTGGATCAGGCCCCGGCTTCGATGGATTTACGGGCTTACTCGGGCACCTTCTTCTCCATCGGGCACGAGGCCGCGCTGAGCAATAAGGACCTGGACAGCCTCGCGGCCTGGGCTGCGCAGGGCAATACCGTATTTCTGGCGCTTGAGACGCTGCCCGGGTATTTGCCAGGCATGGACAGCACGCAGTACAGTGCGCAATACGAGAACAGCGAACCATGGATGTCCGATAGCGGAGACAGCATGGTTGTACCCGTTGGCTCAGCGCCACGTGTGCTCTGGAAGAGCGAGGAAACCCTGCCGGCTTTGCGGCTGAATTTTGCCAGTGCCCCGTTCCGCACCCCTGAAGACCATAAGTTAATCTATCAAATTTTGGACAAGGCGGAACCTTTCCCCTGGACCCTGATGCAGGCAGACAGCCTCGCGCTGCTGCTGCCCGGAACCAAGGCCCTCGGTTTTGCCAGGGGCGAAGGCGACAATTTAGTGGAAGTGCCCCTGGGCCAGGGTCGCCTGTTGTTGTTCAGCACACCCATGGCCCTGGCCAATTTCTCGCTGGTTCAACCGGATGGTCGGGACTACGCAGAACGGGTCCTGTCGCACACCACCCGAGGCGATGTGCTTTGGGACGCCGGAATTCGGAACACGGCGGCACCGTATCAACCCGCAGCGAGCCCCTTGAGCTTTGTGCTGAGCCAGCCCCCTTTGCGCTGGGCCTGGTATGTCCTGTTGCTCATTGGGCTGCTCTTTCTGGTGTTCCGCAGCCGCAGGAGGCAGGCGGCCATTCCCCCGTTGAACCCCAAGAAAAACCAGAGTCTCGAGTACCTCAATACCGTGGCTGCGCTTCACTACCAGCAGCGCAGCGACCACCGCGCCATCGGCGAAATGCTGCGCGAGCAATTTTTAGGTTTTCTTCGGGAGCGCTTTCACTTGCGGCAGCCCGGCCTGACGGACGAAACGGCTCAGCGCCTGAGCGGGCTGCTCGGCCTGGACCAAGAGGTTGTGCGTTCACTGTTCAGCCGATTTGCCGAATTGGAAACGAGCTCGGAATTCAACGATTACTCGCTGTTGCGCCTGCACCGGGAATTGCGCCAGTTTTACGAAAAATGCACCTGAACCATCATGGACGAACCATACTACCATCCATCCGGGCAGCCAGATCCGGAGCCTAGGTCGTCGGAGGAGAACGCGGCTCCACCGGATAACCCTGCAGGGACCGAACCCCGCCGCGAAGCGCAGCTGGGCCCTTCGCAAGAGGCCCTGGATCACTATGGTCAACAGCTTGACCGCGTCCGCGACCAGATCAACCAGGTGGTGCTGGGCCAGGGTACCGTGCTGGAACACTTGCTCACCGCGCTCCTTTGTGGCGGGCATGTGCTGGTGGAAGGGGTGCCGGGCATTGCCAAGACGCTACTGGCCAAACTGCTGTCGCGCAGCCTGCAACTGGACTATTCGCGCATCCAGTTCACGCCTGATTTGATGCCTTCTGATGTGATCGGCACGTCGGTGTACGATCTGGCGCAGAGCCGTTTTCAGTTTCAGCGCGGTCCCGTCTTTGCGCAGGTAGTGCTGATTGACGAGATCAACCGCGCCCCGGCCAAAACCCAGTCGGCGCTTTTTGAGGTTATGGAGGAGCGGCAGATCACCTATGACGGCGTTACCTATGCGCTGGCACCGCCGTTCTTTGTGGTGGCCACGCAGAATCCGATTGAGCAGGAAGGTACCTACCGCCTTCCGGAAGCTCAGTTGGATCGCTTTCTGTTTCGGGTGCGCATGAGTTATCCATCGGTCGAAGAAGAGCAGCGTCTTCTGCGCCGTTTTCGCGATGATTACGCCGGGCTGCGCGGAGAGCAGGTAGCGCCCCTGCTGAGCGCGGCACAGATTATGGAAGGGCAGGCGCTGGCGGAGCAGGTGCACATTGCAGATTCGCTCTGCGATTATGTGGCCGCCATCGTCTCGGCGACGCGGAACAACCCGGGCATTTTCCTGGGGGCTTCTCCCCGCGCTTCGTTGGCGTTGCTGCGCGCCTCCAAGACCTATGCCATGATCGGCGGACGCTCATTTGTTACCCCGGAGGATGTTCAGGCCATGGCCTACCTGGTGCTCAACCACCGCATTTTGCTGACGAGCGACCGCGAGTTGGAAGGGATAGAGCCGGAACACGTGATTCGCGAGATTCTTGAAACCCTGGAAGTGCCGCGATGAGCAGGGCGCAGGGGCAGACGGCCAGCAGGTTGACCGCATGGGGCGCTGCATGGCGGTCCGTGTACCTCCGCGATAGATTATTCTATGGTTTGGGGTTACTGGTGCTGTTGTACGCCCTGGCTTTTGCCTGGCTTCCGCTGATGATGGTGGCTCATGTGGCGCTAGCTACCTTGTGCGGGTTCGCCGGGTTGGATCTGGCGCTGCTGTTTGCGCGGCGCGAACCTTGCGAAGGGCAACGCACGTTGCCGCGCCTGCTCTCGCTCGGCGACGACAATGTTATTCGCCTGACGCTCCAAAACCGCACCCGGCAAACGTTTCGCTTTCAGGCGGTTGATGAGTTGCCCTACCAGCTGCAAATCCGCGATTTTACGAGGGAAGGGCTGCTGGAACCCGGGGCGAAAGCTGCGCTGGACTACAGCATCAGGCCGCTGCAACGGGGCGTTTACCGCTTCAGTCAGCTGCATATTTTCCTCCGGAGCGGGCTTGGACTCGCGGAGCGGCGGGTCACGTTTGAGACGTCTTGTGATGTGCCGGTGTATCCGTCGCTGTTGCAGATGAAGCGCTTTGAGTTGCTTGCGCTGGCCAACGTGAGCCGGGGGCAGGGTTTGCGCAAAATTCGCCGCATCGGGCACAGCTACGAATTCGAACAAATAAAAAATTATGTTGCGGGGGATGACCGGCGGGCCATTAACTGGAAGGCCACCAGCAAGCGCAGCAGCCTGATGGTGAACCAGTACGAAGATGAGCGGAGCCAGCAGATTTATTGTGCCATCGACACGGGGCGTTCCATGAAGCTGCCATTTGCCGGCATGAGCCTGCTGGACTATGCGGTGAATGCCAGTCTGGTCTTGTGCAACGTGGCACTGAATAAGCACGATCGGGCCGGACTGGTCTGCTTTGACAAGTCGATGCATACCGCCGTTCTGGCCGAGAGAAAGAAGACCCAGTTGCCGCGGCTGCTGGAGGCGTTGTACCGGCTCGAAGAACATCGCCTGGAGGCCGATTTCGAGTTATTTTACCGGGCATTCGCCCGCCTCAACCCGGCCCGAAGCTTGTTGGTGTTGTTCAGCAATTTTGAAAGCGACTACGCCTTGCAGCGCGCCATGCCCGTGTTGCAGCGGCTGCAGCGGCGCCATGTATTGCTTCTGGTGTTGTTTGAAAACACAGAGTTAACAGCTGCGGCTGCGGAGCCGGCTACCGACGTGGAGGGCATCTATCGCCGCACCATTGCCGCGGGTTTTCTGCACCAGAAAAAGCAGATGGCCCTGCGCGCCAGCCGCGCCGGTATTCAAACCATTTTGACCAAGCCGGAAGACCTGACCCTGCACACCGTGAACAAGTACCTGGAGCTTAAAGCCCGCGGCATGATTTAGGGGTTCCACGTAAGGCGATCAGGGAAACCCTAAAACATGTGCGTCAAATCGTGCCGATGCCATGCATTTGGCACAGCCAGCCCAGGTGACCGGTATGGGTGGCTTCGTGGCGAATGGCGTGGTACAGGGCGATGCGACGGGTCGGAAACATTTGAATACCGCTGGACTCTCCAAGTGATTCAGGGTCAACCTGGCGCACATGGGCCATGGCCTGCTCGTGAATGGCCGCAAAATCGCGGTCGAGGGTTTCGAGGTCCGGGCCGTCTTGCACCGCGTCCGGGTTGGAGCCGATGCTGAACTGCGAGAGCCAGGGTATCGGGGGTACTTCGCCTCCGGTCGAGAAAATCAGCAGGTAGGCTTCTGCCCAGGCCAGGTGCGCCTGGACCCAATAGGCCGAGTTGAAGGTCTTGCCCTCCAGAACCGGGCGGAGCATCCGCTGCTCGGCGCTCATTTTTTTCAGGTACCAGCGCGTCAACCCGCGGGCATTGTGAAAAATGTCGGCAATAACCTGGGTTTCGTTGAGCATAGGGAAAGGATTTGGGGTCTTGGACTCAGCCGGGCTGAGGACCCTCCCCCTTCGCCCTAAGCCTGCCGCGTTTTGATCAGTCCGTCCGCCCTCAGCTGGTTTACCTGATCGCGGTAGGTTTCCGACAAAGGTCGGTAGCTGAGGCCTAAATCCCGCGTGCAGCGGGTGCCGTCCGTGGGGGTGGGAATGCCGATGGAGCGGGTTACGAATGTCCAGGTGCGACCCAGGAACGGCGCGGCCAGGTAGAGCAGCGGCTTGGGCACTAATTTATTTGGCAGGGGAAATTGACCCGGAAACTGCTGCTCCACAATCTGTGCCATTTCCAGAAAGTTGAGGTTGTCCGAGCAGCAGAGGTAGCGGCCTTTGGCCTGGGGATTCGTTCCCGCCAGCAGGTGCGCACGCGCCACGTCCCGCACGTCCACATGGCTCATGTGCAGCGCGATGGTGCCCCCCTTGTATTTTCCGTTCAAGTTGTCCAGCATGAAGCTGACGCTCGCGCTGTCCACGCGATTGCTCAGCGAAGGTCCCTGCACAAAGCCCGGGTTGATCGTGACCAGGTCCCAGGAATTCTGTTTGCCGCAAAGGCTCCAGGCTTCGCGCTCAGCCGTGACTTTGGAATACGCGTAAGGCTCATGGCTCAAGCTGCTCGACGTGTTCCAATCTGCATCGGTGAACACGCCGCCCGCTGTTTTGCGAATGTCGGCCGGATCGCCGTACACCCCGGCAATGCTGGAGGTCAGTACCACCCGTTTCACGCTGCCGCTGGCGGAGGCTGCGGCCAACACGTTTCGGGTACCCAGCACGGCCGGGTCCACCAGAGTGCGCTGCGGGTCTTTGATTTTGCCGATGATGAAGGGCGAAGCGGTGTGGTAAACCACCGAGCAGCCCTTCGCCAGGGCATCAAAGCTGCCGGGTTTCAGCAGATCTGCTTCGTGCAGGGTCAGTTTTCCGGGGAATTGCTCCGCCAGCCGCCGCAAGTGCGCTACTTTGCCCGTATCGTTTGCGTTCCGCACGCTACCCCGCACGGTAAATCCCTCCTCCAAAAGGAAGCGCACCAGCCAGCTGGCGATGAAGCCGGAAGCACCCGTGACCAACACGGGCGAATCTCTTGTGATTGTTACCATCTGCCGTTAAACACCGGAATCCCCCGGAGGTTCAGCGCTGCAGCAGCAACCGGCCCAGCGAAACGCCATTTTCGTTGGTGCAGGTCACCTGATAGACACCGGGAGCCAGACCGCTCAGGTCAAGCTCGACACCCGATGTTCCCGGGGCAACCGCCATGCGCTGAAGGACCCTTCCCCCGGCGTCGTGGAGCAGAAGCTGGGAGGTGCCAACACTGGGGAGGACAACCCAGACCTGATCGCTGGCCGGATTGGGGAACAGCGACAGGGCTTCGGGCCCAGTGGGCTGAGTTGGCTGGCCGAGGCCAACCGGACGGCCTTCAGGCGGGAAGAAGAACACCAGCATGTCGTCGAGGGTTGAGCGCCAGAGGCCCCAGCTGTGGCCTTCGGGGCGTTGCTGCCAGATGTGCTCGGTGCCGTCGTCGTCCAGGACGTCCACGTAGTCGTTCATGTTACCAACAAGGCTGCCCTCGTAGGTGCCCCAGGCGGCGGCAACGCGCAGATCGGGCGAGGGGGTGCTGGCGATCCAATCGTTGTAGGTGTCGTAGGCGTTGGGCCAGAAGGCCCCGGAATGCAGGCCGCAGTTAGCGAACAGGTCCGGGTAGGCTATGGTGATAATGGCCGAAATGTTGCCGCCGAACGAAGCGCCGATAACGGCGCGGCGCAGGGGTGAAGGTACCGTATGGTATGTTTCGTCTATGTAGGGCACCAGTTCCAGCCCGAAGAAATCCGCGTAGGCGTTGCGCAGGGCGCCC
>Ga0172372_10006047_pt1 | contig 16629 bp, 12 predicted proteins | sample LakKiv5m_2_FD_114544 | JGI IMG/M metagenome (GOLD analysis project Ga0172372, IMG submission 114544) | Freshwater microbial communities from Kabuno Bay, South-Kivu, Congo - kab_092012_9.5m | ecosystem: Environmental > Aquatic > Freshwater > Lake | place: Democratic Republic of the Congo...
GAATTTCTCGCAAGTTGTGGCCCAGCGCCAATCCTGCGAAAATTCCTCCGTGACCGAATAGATCTCAGCAGAGCCGAGGGGTTACGCTTGGCTGGCTAGCGCGCAAAGGCGGTAGTCTTGAGAAAGTTGAATTCAGCCGTGAAATCCGTCGAATCGATACAAACAAAAACGGGAAGCCAAATTGGCTTCCCGTTTTTGTTTGTTAATGGTGGGCGATGAGAGGGTCGAACTCCCGACCTTGGCTGTGTAAAAGCCCTGCTCTACCACTGAGCTAATCGCCCAAATCAACCGGAGTCCCACCTATTCGTAGGACTCCGGTCCATTATCACTAATCACTCAAGCGAGCTGCTGTCCAGCCATCGCTTCAGTTCCGGTCTCCTGTTCCGAAACTTCAGCTTCCGGCTCCTCGGAGACAGCCATCAAATTCTTGTACTTGGCCAGGCCGGTCCCGGCAGGAATCAAGCGACCCATGATGACGTTTTCCTTGAGTCCGCGCAAGAAGTCGACTTTTCCACCGATACTTGCCTCGGTGAGAACCTTGGTCGTCTCCTGGAACGAAGCAGCAGAAATGAAGCTGTCAGTCGTAAGCGACGCCTTGGTGATACCCAAAAGCAGCGGCTCCCAAGTTGCCGGAGCTCCGCCCGTAGACAGCACTCTCTGGTTTTCAATCTCAAGAGCAGCACGATCCACTTGTTCACCGGCAAGGAAGGTCGAATCGCCCACATCCTTGACTTTCACCTTCCGCAACATCTGACGGACAATGGTCTCGATGTGCTTGTCGTTGATCTTCACACCTTGGAGGCGATAAACCTCCTGCACCTCATCAACGAGGTACTTCGCAAGCTCCTTGTCCCCCATGACACGAAGAATGTCATGCGGATTGACGGGTCCATCCATCAGCGGCTCCCCGGCCTTGACGTAATCCCCTTCGATCACTGCCAAGTGGCGCCCTTTGCCGATCAAGTACTCACGAGGTTCTCCGCTGTCCGGAGTGACAATCACCTTACGCTTACCCTTTGTGTCGTTACCGAAAGAAACAATTCCATCCACTTCGGCGATCACAGCGGAATCCTTGGGCTTACGAGCCTCGAACAGCTCGGCAACCCGCGGAAGACCCCCGGTGATATCCTTGGTTTTGGAAGTCTCACGCTGAATCTTCGCGATAAGATCACCGGCTTTAGCCTGGTCGCCATCAGCAACCACAAGGTTTGCACCTACTGGCAGCATATAACGAGCCACGCGATTGGTGCCCTCGATCTTGAGTACTTCTCCGTTCTGATCGCAGATCAAAACGCGAGGACGACGATCCGTGGATTTGGACTCGATGATCACCTTGTGAGAAAGCCCGGTGACGCTGTCGAACTGCTCCTGCATCGTCACGCCTTCTTCGATGTTCTCGAGCTTCACGGTACCGCTCACTTCGACCAAGATCGGGGTCGAGTAAGGATCCCACTCGGCAAGCACCTTTCCCTTCTCCGTTCCATCGCCCTCTTTTACGAGAAGCTTCGCACCGTAAACCAACGAGTAGCGCTCGCGTTCGCGGCCCTGTGGATCCAAGACGATCAACTCACCGTTTCGGTTCATGACCGTAAAGAAGCCCTCTTTGTTCACGACCGAAACGACATTGTTGAACTTGACGGTTCCCTTTGTCTTCGCCTCGATGCTCGACTGTTCCGCGCGTCTCGAAGCCGCACCACCGATGTGGAAAGTACGCATTGTCAACTGAGTGCCTGGTTCACCGATCGACTGAGCCGCGATGACACCGACCGCCTCACCGATATTCACCATGCGTCCGCGAGCCAAATCACGGCCGTAGCAAGCGCTACAAACGCCTTTCTTGGCCTGGCAAGTCAGCACCGAACGAATTTTCACACGGTCGATACCCGACTCCTCGATCTTTTTGACGACGTCTTCGGTGATCTCCATGTTAGCGCCAATGATCACGTCGTTGGTAACGACATCAATGACTTCTTCCAAGGTCACCCGACCGAGGATTCGGTCGCCCATCTTTTCGATGACTTCCCCGCCTTCAATCAAGGCGGAGACGTACATGCCTTCAAGGGTGCCGCAATCGGGCTCGTTCACGATGACATCTTGAGAGACGTCAACCAAACGACGAGTCAGGTAACCCGAGTTAGCGGTTTTCAGCGCGGTATCGGCCAAACCTTTACGCGCTCCGTGGGTCGAGACAAAGTATTGAAGAACCGAGAGACCTTCGCGGAAGTTTGCAACGATTGGAGTCTCGATGATCTCGCCCGACGGCTTGGCCATAAGGCCCCGCATACCTGCCAACTGACGGATCTGAGCGTTGGAACCCCGCGCTCCAGAGTCTGCCATCATGAAAATCGAATTAAACGAGGGCGCCGTCACTTCCTTTTCCTTGCTCTGCCAACCGGCAGGCGCATGGAAAGTCTGAACCGAGAGGCGTTTCATCATCGCGCTCGCGATTTGCTCGGAAGTCTGAGCCCAGATATCGATCACCTTGTTGTAGCGCTCGCCATCGGTGATCAAACCTTCGACGTACTGGTTTTCGATCTCGTGTACCTGAGCATAGGCCTTCTCAAGGAAGTCCTTCTTCTCGGGTGGCATCAGCATGTCATGAACCGAGATCGAAATCCCGGCGCGCATGGCTTGCTTGAAGCCCGTTCCCATGAGCTGGTCCGCAAGAATTACGGTCTTCTTGTTACCGGTCAGGCGATAACAAGTGTCGATGAGTTCAGCGAGGTCCTTTTTCCCAAGGATCTTGTTGTAAACCGCAAATGGGATTTCCTCGGGCACAACCTCCGAAAGAAGCGCACGACCCACGGTCGTGTCATAAACCTTCCCTTGAATCCTGCACTTGATCCGCGTCTGGAGCGAAACCACCCCAGAATCGTAGGCATAGTGAACTTCGATCGGACTCGAGAAGACTTTTCCCTCCCCTTTGCTGAACGGACGTTCACGAGTCATGTAGTAGAGACCGAGAACAATATCCTGCGACGGGACGATGATCGGCTTACCGTGGGCAGGCGAGAGGATGTTGTTGGTCGACATCATCAACACGCGCGCTTCGATCTGAGCCTCGATCGAGAGTGGAACGTGAACGGCCATTTGGTCGCCGTCAAAGTCGGCGTTAAAAGCCGAGCAGACGAGAGGATGAAGCTGAATAGCCTTTCCTTCGATGAGGACGGGCTCAAACGCCTGAATACCCAGCCGGTGCAGAGTGGGTGCGCGGTTCAGGAGAACCGGGTGCTCCTTAACCACTTCCTCCAAGATATCCCAAACTTCCTGGCGCTGCTTCTCAACCATCTTCTTAGCGGACTTGATGGTGGTCACGTAACCGTATTCTGAAAGCTTATTATAGATGAAGGGTTTGAAAAGCTCGAGCGCCATCACCTTGGGCAATCCGCACTGGTGCAGGCGAAGCTCCGGACCCACAACGATGACGGAGCGACCGGAGTAGTCGACGCGCTTACCGAGAAGATTCTGCCGGAACCGACCCTGCTTCCCTTTCAACATATCTGAGAGGGAACGAAGAGGACGCTTGTTCGGGCCAGTGAAGGTCTTTCCACGACGACCGTTGTCAAAAAGGGCGTCCACAGCTTCCTGAAGCATCCGCTTTTCGTTTCGAATGATGATCTCAGGCGCGCTCAACTCCATCAAACGGCGAAGCCGGTTGTTCCGGTTGATCACCCGGCGATAAAGATCATTCAGATCGGAAGTTGCGAAACGGCCACCATCCAGGGGTACGAGTGGGCGCAATTCTGGTGGAATGACTGGGATCACTTCCAACATCATCCACTCGGGACGGTTCGATCCACTGGACTTGAACGCCTCGACGACCTTCAAACGCTTGGAGAGCTTTGTACGCTGAGCTTCAGACGTGGTCGAACGCAATTCCTTGCGAAGCTTTCTTGAAAGCGTCTCGACATCGACCTTCTTGAGAGCCTCGAGAATGGCTTCTCCACCCATTCCGGCGTGGAATTGGAAGCCATCACGAACCAGCTGCGTATACTTCTCCTCAGAAAGAACAGGGCTTTCACCATCTTCCAACTTGATGCCCGTATTTCCAGCATCAAGAAGATAATAAGCCTCGCAGTAAAGGACCTTCTCGAGCTCTTTCAGGGTGATATCAAGAACGTTCCCGATACGGGAAGGGAGCGAACGCAAAAACCAAATGTGAGCCACTGGAGTGGCGAGCTCGATGTGCCCCAGACGCTCACGACGAACCTTGGCCTGAATGACTTCGACGCCGCACTTTTCGCAGACGACGCCACGGTGCTTCATTCTCTTGTACTTGCCGCAGTTACATTCGTAATCTTTGACAGGTCCGAAAATCTTCGCGCAGAAGAGGCCATCGCGTTCCGGCTTGAAAGTCCGGTAGTTGATGGTTTCGGGCTTCTTCACCTCACCGAAAGACCACTCGTCTTTAATTTTCTTGGGGGACGCCAAGGAAATGCGGATCCCCGTAAAGCTGAGTGGATCTTTTGGCTTATCGAAAAAGTTCAACAAATCTTTCATGGTCAGCCCTCAGTTCAAACGATTCTTAATCAATCTTTAAGTTGTTTAGAAGCAGAGGCGGAAGCCCGGAGTCGCGAGCTCCCGCCTGCAAACACTTCTCACATTACGGACGGCTTCATTTCCCGGTCTTCTTCCTCAATCAGCTCGACGTTAAGCGCAAGCGATTGAAGCTCCTTGACCAGCACGTTGAACGATTCAGGGAGGCCCGGCTCAAGCAGGTGCTCTCCTTTGACAATCGCCTCATACATGCGGTTACGACCGGTCACGTCGTCGGACTTCACCGTGAGGAACTCCTGCAGACCGAAGGCGGCACCGTATGCCTCAAGTGCCCAAACCTCCATCTCTCCAAGGCGCTGACCACCGAATTGGGCCTTACCACCGAGAGGCTGCTGTGTGACCAGACTGTAAGGTCCGATGCTTCTGGCGTGGATCTTCTCCTCGACCAAGTGGTGGAGCTTCAGCATGTACATGATCCCTACCGTAACCTCTTCGGCAAAGGGCTCGCCTGTGACACCGTCATAGAGCGTGGTCTGTCCGCGAGCAGGAAGATCTGCGAGGCTGAACGTCCGATCGATGTCCTTTTCGCTTGCGCCGTCGAACACAGGCGTTGCGAAGTGCACGCCCTTTCGAAGGTGATATGCCATCCTACGGACTTCCTCATCGGTCGCCTGCTCAAGGTGTTTTTCCACGTGCGGAGTCGAATAGGTCTCCTTGAGAAGTTTCCGAAGCTTGGAAGTCTCGAAATTCTCCAGGTAAGAGTTCACCTTCTCCCCAATGCCGTATGCAGCCCAACCCAGCGCCACTTCCAGCAGCTGACCAATGTTCATCCGCGAAGGAACGCCAAGCGGGTTAAGTACCATATCAACGGGAGCGCCATTCGCCATGAACGGCATGTCCTCGACCGGTACAATACGGGAGATAACCCCTTTGTTACCGTGACGCCCTGCCATTTTGTCGCCCACTTGGAGCCGGCGCTTAATGGCAATCTGAACTTTGACCATTTTGATCACGCCGGGTGCGAGTTCATCCCCGCGCTTCAACTTGTCAATCTTCTCCTTGAAGATGAAGCGGACAGCCTCCATCTTCTCCTTCGCAGTCTTCATCGTGGAAGTTACTTCGGCTTCGAGCTCTTCCTTCACGGGAATGAAGCCCAACAGATCGAACGGAACTACTTCGAGAGCGGCGCGATCCAGCTTTTGACCCTTCTTCAGGATCTCTTGAGATCCGTCTTCAGAAAGGAGCTTACCGGTAGTCAGAGCTCCCTCAAGTATCGAAATCACGCGATTCGTGGCAGAGAAACGGATCGCATCCGTCTCAATACGCTCGTCACGACGTATGGTGGCAACATGCTCCTCGAGGATCGACTTGGAGCGCTCGTCCGGCTCCGTACCCTCGCGCGCGAACACTTGGGCATTAATAATCGTCCCCTGAATACCGGAGGGCACACGAAGAGAAGTATCCCGGACATCGCCGGCCTTCTCACCGAAGATGGCACGCAGAAGTTTCTCCTCAGGAGAAAGCTGCGTCTCACCCTTCGGAGTCACCTTACCGACCAAGATATCGCCAGGCTTAACCTCCGCACCGATGCGGATGATACCACTCTGGTCAAGATCCTTAAGAGCCTCTTCCCCAACGTTCGGAATATCGCGGGTAATCTCTTCCTTGCCGAGCTTAGTATCACGAGCAACACATTCGAACTCCTCGATATGAATCGAGGTGAACGTGTCTTCCTTGATCAGGCGCTCGGATATCAAGATCGAGTCTTCGAAGTTGTAACCATTCCAAGGCATGAAGGCGATCAGGATGTTCTGCCCAAGTGCAAGCTCGCCAGCATCCGTGCCTGGTCCGTCAGCAAGAACGTCACCCTTCTCGACCTTATCTCCCACCTTAACGACGGGACGCTGGGTCACGCAGGTGTTTTGGTTCGAGCGCTGGTACTTGGTCAGATTGTAGATGTCGACATCAGACCCGACAAAGTCCTCATCAACGTCTGTACGGCGAACGACGATCTTAGTGCCATCCACCATGACCACTTCGCCGGGATTCCGACTCAGAATGATCTGACCGGAATCACGAGCCACTACGCGCTCAATCCCGGTGCCAACCAGGGGAGCATGTGTCCTCAACAGGGGCACAGCCTGCCGCTGCATGTTAGAACCCATGAGCGCACGGTTTGCATCGTCATGCTCAAGGAACGGAATCAACGAAGCAGCAATAGAAACCAGCTGATTCGGACTGACGTCCATCATCTCGACTTCGTCCGGGTTAACGAGAGCGAACTCCCCTTTACGACGGGCAGCCACAAGCTCACCATCAAGCTTGCCAGTCTTCAGACCCTCTGGCGAAACCTGAGCGATGATTCGGTTCTCTTCTTCTGTTGCAGTGAAGAAACGAATCTCATCAGAAACTTCCCGCTCTTTAATCATCCGGTACGGAGTCTGAATGAAGCCGAACTCGTTGACCTGAGCATAAGTCGACAAACTTGCGATCAACCCAATGTTCGGACCTTCAGGAGTCTCAATGGGGCAGATACGGCCGTAGTGCGTGTTGTGAACGTCCCGCACCTCAAAGCCAGCACGCTCCCGGGTCAAACCACCAGGCCCGAGGGCGGACAAACGCCGCTTGTGGGTAACTTCCGATAGTGGATTGGTCTGATCCATAAACTGAGAAAGCTGACTTGAACCAAAGAACTCTTTAACCACAGCCGACACAGGCTTTTGGTTAATAAGATCATGGGGCATCAGGGTCTCGACTTCCTGAATGCTCATCCGCTCTTTGATTGCTCTTTCCATCCGAACCAAACCAATCCGGTACTGGTTCTCGATGAGCTCGCCCACAGGACGCACGCGACGATTGCCGAGGTGATCGATGTCGTCGATCGTTCCACGACCGTTATTCAACTCGCAAAGGTAATAGAGCGTCGAAAGAATGTCCTGCTTGGTTAGAACAGAGATCTCAGGATTGATCGCGTTCTCTGGGAACTTGTAATTCAACTTAAGACGTCCAACGCGGGACAGGTCGTAACGATCCGGATTGAAGAAGAGATTCTCGAAAAGAAGCTTAGCGGCTTCAATCGTCGGCGGATCACCTGGTCGCATCCGCTTGTAAATCTCAATCAACGCCTCATCCGGAGTGTTGATCTTGTCCAGAAGAAGCGTCTCACGAACAAAAGGACCGTGGGTCAGGTTATCCGTGAAAATAACATTAACAGCGCCAATTCCACGAGCGACCAACTCCTTGAGCTTTTCCCCGCTAATTTCGTGATTGGTCTCAAGGAGAACCTCGCCTGTGCTCTCATCGACGATATCGTCACTTGCGACCCGGCCGATCACGGCTTCTTCTGGAATCTCAAGACGCTTAATTCCGGCCTCTTCAATTTTCTTAATGACAGCCTTGGTGAACTTCCGATTCTTGCGAACAATGACTTCTTTGGTCTTGGGGTCAACGATATCTTCTTCTGCCCGCTGGCCAGAAAGAATCTCAGGATCAACAGCCTTGAAGAATTTACCGTCACGGCTGAACTCAATCTGCTCAATACGATAAAAATGACCTAGAATCTCACGATCGGACATCCCAATCGCCTTAAGAATAATCGTGGCAGGCAGCTTCCGCTTGCGGTCGATCCGCGCGTAAAGAATGTCCTTATGATCGAACTCAAAATCCAACCAAGACCCACGGTGGGGAATCAGGCGAGCCGAATAGAGAATTTTGCCACTTGAGTGACTCTTCCCCTGATCGTGATCGAAAATCACGCCGGGTGAGCGATGGAGCTGGCTCACTATAACCCGCTCGGTGCCATTCACAATAAACGAACCGGCATCCGTCATGAGCGGAATCTCGCCCATGTAGACTTCCTGCTCCTTAATATCGCGAATATTCCGGGTGCCTGCCTCATCGTCTACATCGTAAACGACCAGACGAACCGTAATCTTAAGGGGAGCAGCGAAGGTCATTCCGCGCTGCCGGCACTCAAGCACGTCGTACTTCGGCCGCTCTAAAACATAACTTTCAAACTCGAGCGAAGCAGTCTTATTGAAATCCTCGATCGGGAAAACAGACTTAAAAACAGCCTGAAGGCCGAGGTTTTCGCGCCGGTTTGCAGGAGTCTCTGCCTGCAGAAACTTGTCGTAAGATTTTCTCTGAAGCTCTATCAGGTTCGGAATATCAACCGGAGTGGCGATTCTCGAAAAACCTTTCCGGATTCTTTGGTTATCCGAAAACAGTGGTCCCATGATTACTCCTTCAAGTTGAAGCGTGATTCCGAGTCCAAATCAACGCACCACGGAGGCGTGGCGCGCGATGACAGACGGCGAATTCTTTTTAGGCGTTAAAGAACCCAATCGCCTGATCCGAAAACTTACGCAATGGCAAATTGTAAAATACTAAAGAAAACCTAAACAGGATCAGGGGGAATTCCCGACGGAGCTCCCCCTTTTCCCATTTATTGATGCACTTACTGAGAGTCTGGGCTTGGCGAACTATAGAACTTTCTCCAACGCTTGCGAGCTAGAGAACTAAATAGTCCCTCATCCCTACTCGAGAGAAGCAGTCGGTCTTATTTGATCTCGACCTTGGCGCCTTCGGCCTCGAGCTTCTTCTTCATCTCTTCAGCATCGGCCTTGCTGACACCTTCTTTCAGGGTCTTGGGAGCGCCCTCAACGAGGTCTTTCGCTTCCTTCAGGCCCAAGCCGGTGATAGCGCGGACTTCTTTGATCACGTTGATCTTCTTGTCGCCTGCGACAGCAAGAACGACCGTGAACTCAGTCTTTGCTTCAGCAGCAGGAGCTCCAGCTCCTGCGCCTGGCATAGCAACTGCCACAGGAGCAGCAGCGCTAACGCCAAACTTCGCTTCGAGATCCTTCACCAGTTGTGCCAACTCGAGAACGGACATGTTCTCGATAAAGGAAACAACATCTTCCTTCGTAATCGTGGTAGCCATGGTTTTTCCTCAACAATCTTAACAGCTCGCCATCCTAGCCTGGGATGATTTCTCAACCCGATCACCGTTGGCATCCTAGCCAACAGCTTTAACCTGAACCCTAGAAGTGCATCTACTTCAAGAATTCGCCTTCTTTTTCTCAATCGCGGAAAGAACCGTGACGAGACTACGCGGCAACGCCGCAAGAACACCCACAAAGTTCGTAACCGGTGCGTTCATTGTTCCCAACAATTTCGCAACGAGCACTTCCTTCGAAGGCAGGGAGGCAAGCTCCTCGACTCCAGATACGTCGAGTCTCTTTTCTCCCAACAAACTTTCCTTAATCTTGAGAGCCTCAAAATCCTTGGAAAACTTATGGAAAACTTTTGCAGCAGCAGCTGGATCGCCATAGGCAAAAGCCACAAGCGTTGGCCCTACAACACCATCCATCACAGCCTGCGCCTCGGAGCCGAAGCCCCCATCCTTCGTTACAAGACGTGCGATGTTATTCTTCAAGACCTTAACTTCGACATTCTGAGTACGAAGCTGCTTCCGAAGTTCATCCGCCTGCCCAGCAGTCAGACCCTTGTAGTCTGCGAACAGGGAGACCTTCGCACGCGAGAAACGGTCTTTAAGCTCTTTTGCCAGAAGCTCTTTTTCATTCTTTTTCATTGTATAAAGACCTCGCTAATTAAACGCCTGCCGAACTCATGGTGTCGGAAGTATCTACGGCGATTCCAGGACTCATCGTAGAGGACACAGTGATCTGCCGGAGATATTGACCCTTACTTGTAGGCGGTTTCGCGCGAACGATCGTACCGGCAATCGCAAGGAAGTTTTCCCGAAGCTTCTGTGGGCCAAACGACTTCTTACCGATGGGTACGTGCACGATACCCGTCTTCTCGGTACGGTACTCTACCTTACCCTGCTTCTGCTCTTTAACTGCTTTGCCTACATCAACCGTCACAGTGCCTAGCTTCGGGTTCGGCATCAAACCACGAGGACCAAGGATCTTAGCCACCTTAGAGAGCGCGACCATCATATCCGGAGTAGCAATCATTTTATCGAAATCAAGCCAGCCGCCCGTGATCTTCTCGATCAGGTCCTCAGCACCGACCGTGTCTGCTCCAGCTGCCTCGGCATCCTTCGCACGATCGCCTTTGGCAAGGACCGCCACCCGAACCGTCTTACCGATCCCGTGCGGGAGACTAGTAGCTCCACGAACCATCTGATCCGCATGCTTGGGATCGACGCCCAAATTGAACGCAACCTCAACGGTTTCGTCAAATTTGGCGAAAGTCACCTGAGGCAAAAGATCAAATGCCTCAACTACAGAATATTTTTTTCCTGGAACAATCTTCTCGAGAGCAGCGGCGTATTTTTTTCCGTACTTACCCGAGTGAGTTTTCTTCTTGGGATCACCCATAAAGTCCTCCGTGGTTATATCGCCGCGAGACCTAGCGGCTCCCACTTCTTTTTTCGATGAATTAGAATTATTCGGCTACCGTGATACCTGCGCTACGGGCAGTACCTTCGATGGTGCGCATTGCAGCAGCAAGGCTACCAGCATTCAAGTCCGGCATCTTGAGCTTTGCAATGTCTTCGATCTGTTTCTTAGTGACTTTCCCAGCCTTCGTCTTATTGGGAGTCCCGCTGCCCTTCTCAACCTTTGCGGCCTTGAACAGAAGGATAGAAGCCGGAGGAGTCTTCGTAATGAAAGTAAAGGAACGATCAGAATACACCGTAATAATAACGGGAATGATCATTCCTTTTTGGTCCTGCGTCCGGGCGTTGAACGCCTTACAGAACTCCATGATGTTAACACCGCGTTGACCAAGAGCTGGACCAACTGGAGGTGCTGGGTTCGCAGCTCCACCTGGGATCTGCAACTTAATCTGACCAACCACTTTTTTCGCCATAATTTACCTCGATGGCTCCCGCCACCTCCATGCGCTCGCGCGGCTTCCTGGGGCGTCGGTACTGGGTTTTATGTTAGTTTACCTAAAGTGTTCGTGCCGTAGCACATCCACCTACACCTTTTCAACCTGAATATAATCTAATTCGACAGGAGTGGAGCGGCCAAAAATACTTACAAGTACCTTAACCTTACCTTTGTCAGGATTTACTCCCTCAACGACCCCATTGAAGTTGGCAAATGGCCCATCCACAACGCGGACGTTCTCCCCCTCCGAGAACGAGATCCTGTGACGCGGCTTAACGGCTCCCTCAGCTGCACGATTAGTCATTTTCATGACCTCAGCCTCAGAAATCGGCACGGGCTTCACTTTGTCACCCACAAAACCAGTGATCTTAGGAGTGTCCTTGACGATGTGCCACGTCTCTTCATTCAAAAGCATTTTCACGAGGATATATCCCGGGAAAAAACGTTTCTTTGTGGTTCTTTTCTGCCCTTTGACTAGCTCAACAACGTTCTCTTCAGGAACAACCACCTCACCAAAGAAGGCTTCCCGCTTTAGAGATTTGATCCGCTCCTCGAGAGCCACTTTCGCCTTATTCTCAAAGCCGGAATAAGTGTGGACGATATACCAAGACATGTCGCCTTTATCGGATTTCTGCGACCCAGTTTCGGCGACCTGCGCTTCGATTTTTGTGTCCATAGAGTTTCGATCCGCCTTTAAGTCCAATTCTAGAGAAACAACTGAATCAACTTGCCGCTCAAGAAGTCTAGTATTCCAAGCAGAATTCCGGAAATCACAACCATGATCAAGACGATCGAAGTAGAGCGAGTCACTTCGTGCTGGCTAGGCCAAACGACCGACGCAAGCTCAGAGACGACCTCAGACATGAACTGACTTGCTTCTCGGTGTCTCATGAGACCGAAAAACAAGCCGCCGCCGACAGCAAACCCGGTTCCCCGAATTATCCAGCTGAGCGACTTAATCTTCGCTTCGAGATCAAAAGCAACAGATAAGCGAGAAGCCAGGGTCGCAGCCAAGACCCCCATGACTGCAGCTACCAGAAAGAAACTGAGATTAACCCACGTTCTCTGTGCGCGCTGATCCATTAGCTTTGATCCTTTCTGAATTCCATTTCAGCAAATCTTTTTTTCAATTTTTCCGTACGAACGCACGTAAGACCAATTGGTTGGCAGGCCAGGAGGGATTCGAACCCACAACCTACGGATTTGGAATCCGCCGCTCTACCATTCGAGCTACTGGCCTTCACCAAACTACCAGGTCTTACTTGCCTTCACGATGGAGCGTGTGCTTCCGGCAGAACTTGCAGAACTTCTTGAACTCAAGCTTGTCGGTCGTCTTCTGTTTGTTTTTATCCGTGCCGTAATTTTTACGCTTACAGTCGGTGCAATCAAGGCTCACGGTCACTCGCATAACCTACTCCAATTCAACTTCTTATTAAACCAATGGGCGGAGGAGGAGCTGGCTCCTCCTCCGCCCTGGTTACTCTGTTAAAACCGCTTACTCAATGATCTCGGCAACAACGCCGGCACCAACGGTGCGGCCGCCTTCGCGAATTGCGAAGCGGAGTTCTTTTTCCATTGCGATCGGAGTGATCAGTTCAACTTCGATCTGGATGTTGTCACCGGGCATAACCATCTCGGTGTTCGGAGGGAGGGTAACCACACCAGTCACGTCCGTAGTACGGAAGTAGAACTGAGGGCGATAGCCCTTAAAGAACGGAGTGTGACGTCCGCCTTCTTCCTTCGTGAGGATGTATGCAGAACCCTTGAACTTCTTGTGAGGCTTGATCGTTCCGACGTGAGCCAGAACCTGACCGCGCTCGACTTCTTCTTTTTTCGTTCCGCGAAGAAGCGCACCGATGTTGTCGCCAGCCTCACCTTGATCGAGAAGCTTGCGGAACATCTCGACGCCGGTGACAATGGTCTTGGTGGTGGGACGAAGACCGATGATCTCGACTTCTTCGCCAACCTTGATCACACCGCGCTCGACACGGCCGGTGACGACGGTTCCGCGACCAGAGATCGAGAACACATCTTCAACTGGCATGAGGAAAGGCTTGTCTTTTTCGCGAGCAGGTTGCGGAACATACGAATCAACGCTGTCCATCAGCTTGGTGATAGCTGGTTCGCCGATTTCGCTTTGATCCCCTTCGAGAGCCTTGGTTGCCGAGCCGCGGACGACCGGAATCGAGTCCCCAGGGAACTTGTAGGAGGAGAGGAGTTCGCGAACTTCCATCTCAACGAGGTCGAGGAGTTCTTTGTCGTCGACCATGTCACACTTGTTCATGAAGACGACGATCGCAGGAACGCCGACCTGACGAGCAAGAAGGATGTGCTCGCGGGTCTGAGGCATTGGGCCGTCAGCTGCGGAAACAACCAAGATTGCTCCGTCCATCTGAGCAGCACCGGTGATCATGTTTTTCACATAGTCGGCGTGTCCAGGGCAGTCGACGTGCGCATAGTGGCGCTTGTCGGTTTGATATTCAACGTGCGTGGTGTTGATGGTGATACCACGCTCACGCTCTTCAGGAGCGTTATCGATTTGGTCGTAGCCACGAGCTTGGGCAAGACCTTTCTTTGCCAACACGGTGGTGATCGCAGCGGTCAACGTGGTTTTACCATGGTCGACGTGTCCAATCGTTCCGATGTTGCAGTGGGGTTTAGACCGATCAAATTTTTCCTTCGACATACCTCTTCAGGCCTCCCAGTTTTGTTTAGGTTTTTTTGTCCGGACCTAATGACCGGTTTTCCATAAAAAATGGAGCTCTTGACGGGATTTGAACCCGTGACCTCTCCCTTACCAAGGGAGTGCTCTACCCCTGAGCTACAAGAGCCCACCAACCGCTCAGTTAATCCCCACTTTTACATGTGAACCCACTGAAAAATTTTGGAGCGGGAGAAGGGGCTCGAACCCTCGACCCTCAGCTTGGAAGGCTGATGCTCTAGCCAACTGAGCTACTCCCGCTCACGCGAGTCCCGAATTTCTTCGGACCTCGAAACTTTAAGCTTCCTGTTTTTTGGAAACTCCCCCGGCCTTATCCCACTCCGACAAGAAGTGAAACGGAAAAATGGTGGAGAGAGAAGGATTCGAACCTTCGAAGGCATAAGCCGCCAGATTTACAGTCTGGTCCCGTTGGCCACTTGGGTATCTCTCCACAATCCCCGCTGCTACCTTCTTGGAAGCTTTCGCCTCTTTGGAAGCTGGATTGCCGGAATTTTTTTACGGGATCCGTCGCACTCACTGCGCCAGCCGCCCCTCAGTTACTTTTATCGCCCGATATCTATATCAAGTGGAGCTGGAGACGGGACTCGAACCCGTGACCTACGGTTTACAAAACCGTTGCTCTACCAACTGAGCTACTCCAGCCCGCCATGCCTCTGAGCTTACCCAGAGTGCTCACATCGATTCGGAGAAAAATTTTTCCCAAGAAAAAGCACCGCCAGTCTCACGCGGTCACGAATTTCTTGGTTTGGGATCAGATACCCACGGCACTCAAGGGTGTCAACGCGCAATTAAAAAACTTTCCGAGTCTCCGGTGCTTTCGTTTTTTCGGCGGCACCAGGACACGCAGCATTGACAGGCGTGATGGTGCCTTGGATCCTCCGTGGGTACCCTCATTACTCAACATTTTTACAGGGAGGCCGTTCCGGTGGAGACTTATTTTCGGTTTTTTGTCCTTTTGACCCCGCTTTTCTCACTGGCGGTCGCAGCTGAGACCCCGAAAGCGGCGCCGACACGGAATGATGGCCTCAAAGTCCTCGAGTCAAAAAAGGTTTCACCACGAACGATTAGAAGTTCGCGGGACGAGGCCACCCAGCCCCTCACACAAGCGATTCAGGCAACCGAGGAGCCGGCGGAGCCTCAGGCGCAGGCTTCCTTTGGGCTCGGTGTATCCACTCTGGGTCTGAGTGGTGCGCCAACCTTCTCGGCTTTGCTTCAACACGGCACCGAGCATCAACTGCAGATGGATTTTGGAATACCTTCGACCAATGCTTTCACCCTGGATTTCAACTTTGGATATCGTTTCGGACTCCAGTCCTTTGAACGCTCCGGAGTGCACTTGGGTGGATTCGCCAGGATTAATCTGAGCGCAAACGCAGTCGCGACGGTTGATCTGGCGTTCAGTCCCCTGGCGGGCATTCACCTCGGAATCACGGAAGACAAGCGAACGTTGTTGAGCCTCGACGCGGGTCCCACCCTCTCGATATCGGGCGGAAACCTCGGCTTCAAACTCGGAGCACTGTCAGACTTTCTGGGACTGAGCATCCACAGACTCTTCTGAACCTCTATTCAACTCCGGGGCGCGAGGTGGGAAATTGCAATTCCCGCAGCGACGGAAACGTTGAGCGATGTGACGACCTCCGAGCGAGCGGGGATTGCACATAGCATATCACATGAATCTTCCGTCAGGCGGCGGATACCCTTTTCTTCGTTGCCGAGCGCCAGAAGCCACGGGCGGTCCCGTCCTACCTTGAACAGATTGTCCTTGGCGTGCTCCGAGGTACCCAGAATCCAGAGCCCGTTCTTCTTGGCTACTTCGAAGGCGCGCTGAAGGTTGACCTGCAGGGCAAAAGGTACCGTTTCAAGACCTCCGCAGGCGATATCATATACCGTGGAAGTCAGCGGAGCGGAGCGTTCCTGAGTGATCAGGATGCCCTCGATTCCGAAAAACGCGGCTGCCCGGAAAATCGCCCCCACATTCTGCGGGTCCTGGAGGCTGTCCAGCGCAAGCCAGAGGCCCTTGCCTCCGGCCCGTTCGGATGCGCCGGCAAATAGTTCTTCTGCAGAGAGGCCCTCTCGTTCATGCACGCGGGCTTCGGCCAAACTGGAGCGTCCCTCTCGCTCGCCATCCGGGCGTCCCCGATCCCGGGATCCCTGGCGCCCCCCCTCGCCGCCGCGCCCTCCGCCACCGATATTCACTTTGATCCGAGCCGCTTTGGCCGCCTGGGCCACCTTGGCCCATCCTTCTTCCGATGGGAATTGGGTCGGAAGGACCACTTGCTCGACATCTTCGGGTCGGGTGTGGATTGCAGCCAAAACACTGTGAGGATTCTTGAGAATGAGCATCGCGGTGCGGTGCATAATTCATGCGACTGCCGGAAGCCACCACTATTTGGATCCTATCTGGAAAGTTCTGCCAAGATCCGCTCTGCCGCTTCCCGGGGTGCGGAATTCCGCGTAATGGGCCTCCCTACCACAATCGAGCGAGCTCCGGCACGTGAAGCCTCACTCGGTGACATCACCCTGGATTGATCATCCGCCGACACTCCC
>Ga0172372_10006052_pt1 | contig 16621 bp, 13 predicted proteins | sample LakKiv5m_2_FD_114544 | JGI IMG/M metagenome (GOLD analysis project Ga0172372, IMG submission 114544) | Freshwater microbial communities from Kabuno Bay, South-Kivu, Congo - kab_092012_9.5m | ecosystem: Environmental > Aquatic > Freshwater > Lake | place: Democratic Republic of the Congo...
CGGCGTTGGAGGTGGTGGAAAATCGTCGTCAGGTCCGGCATGAATCCCAGACGTTGCCCATGCTCAGGGGTTCAATCATCAGCGTAAAAATCTCAACAATCCGGGGTTCTGCAAGAGCCTCTTAGGAGTAGGATTAAGAGCAGGAGGACTCCGAAGTCTCTTAACCTTACTCCTACTCCTACTCTTAATCCCGCCTCCCTTGACTCGCGCTGACATGCCCCTCGACCTCCCAACTCGCCGCGTCGTCATCACCGGCCTCGGCGTCGTCGCGCCGAACGGCTGCGACGTCGGGACGTTCTGGAGTTCCGTGCGCGAGGGGCGCAGCGCGGCGGCCCCGGTCACGCGCTTCGATGTGAGCGATCTGCCAAACAAGATCGCCTGCGAGGTGCGGGACTTCGACGCCGGCCGCTTCATGGACGCGAAGAAGGCGAAGCGGTTCGAGCTGTCCATCCGCTACGGCATCGCGGCGGCGCGCATGGCGGCGGCGGACGCGGGCGTGGACTTCACGAAGCTCGACCCCGACCGCGCGGGCATCATCGAGGGCACGACGGTCAGCGGCATGGAGAGTTCCTTCAAGGGCCAGACCACGTTCGAGCAGCGCGGGTTCAAGCACATGAGTCCCTTCACGCTCATCAACGCCTATTGCGGCGGGGGCAGCGGGGAAATCGCGCTCGAACTCGGCATCCACGGGCACGCCATCTCGATGAGCACCGGCAGCGCGTCGGGCAACGACGCGGTGGGCCACGCCTTCGACCTCATCCAGCGCGACGACGCGGACATCTTCGTGGCCGGCGGCGCGGAGTCGCCCATCCTCGCGCCGCTCTGGGGCGCGTTCTGCCTGACCAAGGTGATGACCGCGCGCAACGACGAGCCGAAGACGGCGATGCGCCCGTTCGACGAGTCGCGCGACGGCTTTCTGCTCGGCGAGGGCGCGGCGTTCGTCGTGTTGGAAGAGCTGGCGCACGCGCTCGGTCGCGGGGCGAAAATTTACGCGGAGGTCGCCGGGCATGGACGCAACTGCGAGGCCTACCACTCGGTTTCGCCGCATCCCGAGGGCGTCGGGATGCACCGCGCGATGGAGAAGGCGCTGCGCCGCGCGCGCATGGACGTGACACAGATTGACTATATCAACGCGCACGCCACCGCGACCGAGGCGAATGACGTGGTCGAAACCAAGGCCATTAAGAAGCTGTTCGGTCAGCACGCGAGTCGTGTCGCCGTCAGCGGCACCAAGCCCGTGACTGGCCATCTGCTCGGCGCGGCGGGCGCGGTCGAGTCCGTCATCACGGCGCTGGCGATTCATCACCGCGAGATTCCGCCCACGGCGAACCACTCCGCGCCAGCGCCCGGCTGCGACCTCGACTACGTGCCCATCCGCGCGCGTCCCTATCCCGTCCGCGCCGCGATGAATCTGAACATCGGCTTCGGCGGCAAGAACTCGTGCCTCGTGTTCAAGGAGTATCGGCGCGCATGAACACGCAACAACAATGCGCTCCAGCGCGTCGAGCAGGCGGAAGCCCTCTCTCATTAGCACCCGGCTTCAGCCGGGTGTCGTGCGCGAGGAATGAGGCGAAAACCGTTTCAACGGTTTTCGCCGGTCAGACGGACAAACCGTTGAAACGGTTTGTCATCGCCTGCGCAGCGGACACCCGGCTGAAGCCGGGTGCTAATGAGAGGGCGCAGGTGGACTCCTTCTCCCTTCGCGGAGCGAGGGGAGAAGGTGGTCGCAGGCCGGATGAGGGGAGCGGCCCCCAACGCCGACGTGGCTTACCCCTCACCCCGGCCCTCTCCCCTTGCTTTGCAAAGGGAGAGGGAGTGGAAGCGCAGGGGCGAAGGGACGCTGCTGGCACAAACTTTTGGTTCGGCGCATGAAGTTCTACGAACTCATCCCGTTGACCGCCGCCGTCACGAACCTGGCGCTGACGCTGTTCGTGCTGACGCGCGACCTGCGCTCGACGCTGAACCGCGTTTATCTGCTGTGGGGCCTGTCCATCACGGTCTGGAACCTCGGCACGTTCTTCATGTTCAGCGTGGAGCAGGAATCCACGGCGCGCTTCTGGTCGGCCTTCCTGCACTACGGCGTGATTTTCCTGCCGGTGAGCCTGCTGCATCTCAGCGTGCTCATCGCGCAGGTGAAACTGCCGCGCTGGCTGCCGGTGCTCTACGGCTGGTTCGGCCTGCTGGCGCTCTCGAACGTGTTTGGCGGGTTCACGGCCGGCGTGCGCAAGTTCGGCTACGCGTATTACTCCGTCGCGGGGCCGGGCTTCTGGGCGTTCATGGTGAGCTACGTCGTCGTCACCACGGCGACCGTTTTCCTGCTCTACCGCAAGCTCGGCACGCTCCAGCGGCTCCACCGCGCGCGCGTCAAGGCGCTGCTCTGGGCCAACGGCATCCTCATCGGCTTCGGCTGGAACGACATCCTGCCCATCGTCGGCGTGGACACGTATCCGTTCACGAACATCGCCATCTTCCCGTTCGGCAGCGCGGCGGCGATTTTTTACGGCATCATCGTCGGCTACAGCGTGCTCCAGCACCACCTGCTGGACATTCACGTCACGCTGGGCAAGGCCGCCGCGCACGCGGTGCGGCTGCTGTTCCTGTTCCTCATCGGCCTGTTGCTGCTGCTGCTGCTGAACGTCTTCCGGCCCGGCGAATTCACGGACTTCACCTTCCTCGCCTCGCTGGGCGTGCTGCTGGTCAGCGCGCTCGTGGCCTCGATCTTCTTCCCGCGCCTCTTTGGCAAAGGCGATGAGTCGCTCGAACAGCGCATCCTCAGCGACCGCTACGGCGACCGCTTCGAGTATCACGACAAGGTGCGCTCGTTCCTCCAGGAGGTGCAGTTCTACAACAACGCCGACCTCCTGCTGAACGACCTCGACGCGCTGTTCGTAAAGACCATCCGCGTGCGCAACTACCAGATCATCCTGCTCGACGAATCCACGCACGTCTTCACCGTGTTTCGCGGCCACCCGAAGCCCGCACAGGCGCAGCTCCCCGAGCTGCGCGCGGACTCGCCCATCTTCCAGCTTTTCCAAAACACCACCGCCACCTACCTCGCGTTCAACCTCGCCTACATCATGCCCGGCGAGACCGAGATGGAGCGCGAGGCGCGGCAGCTCCTCAAGCGCTTCGAGCCGGAGTTTTGTTTTCCGTTCTTCAGCGGCGATGAGCCGTTCGGCCTGCTGCTCATCGGCGAGAAGGCCAGCGGCACGCCCTACACGCCGAACGACCTGCAACTGCTCACGCGCCTCGTCAAAAACCTCAGCCTCATCCTGAACCAGATTCGCCTGAAGAAGCAGGTCCTGCTCGCGGAGGAGCTGGAACTGCTGGGCCGCATGTCGCGCGGCATGGCGCATGACTTGAACAACCTGCTCACGCCCGTCTCGACGTTTCTCCAAATGACCAAGGAGAGCGCCAACGGCTCCGCTCCCGGCGAGACGGACGAGCTGGTCCCCATCTGCCTGCGCAACGTCGGCACCATCCAGGCCTACGTGAAGGACGCGCTGTTCTTTTCGCAGAACCACACCGTGCAGATTTCGCGCACGCCGATTGACCAGATCATCCACAAGGCGGTCGAGCTGGCCGGGCCTAAGCTCAAGCGCCGGCAGGTGCGCGCCGAACTGCCGGAGTATCCGCCCACGGTCGTCGAGATGGATTCGGTGCTCATCCAGCGCTGCCTTGGCAACCTGCTGTCCAACGCGATTGACGCCTCGCCCGTCGGGGCGACCGTGCGCATCGAACTGCAAAACCTCGCCGCCATCGAGCCGGGCCGCGAATGGGTGCGCGTGAGCATCATTGACCACGGGGAAGGCATCAGCCGCGAAAACCTCCAGCGGCTCACGTCCGCCTACTTCACCACGAAGGATTCCGGCGACGAGAACCGCGGCTTCGGGCTGGGCCTCGCGATTTGCCGGAAAATTGTCCATCAGCACGGGGGCAACTTGAACATCGCCAGCGAGGAGAAGAAGGGCACCACCGTCACCGTGGACCTGCCGATGCATTTCGCGCCGCCCAGCCCGCCGCCGAACGTCCCGATGGAGGTGGAGGCGTGAGCGCGTGCCCATGCCAACTGCATCCGATGCTCTCCTTCTCCCTTCGCGGAGCGAGGGGAGAAGGTGGCCGCAGGCCGGATGAGGGGTGCGGCCACCAACGCCGGCGCGGCAAACCCCTCACCCCGGCCCTACCCGTGAACCGCCTGAAGAAGACCCAAAGATCTGGGGCGGACAAAGATGGGCTTGGGAATCTTTGTCCGCCCCTAATCTTTGGGTTCCCTTTCCTTGGTTCATGGTTCCAATGCGCGGCTGGCGGGCCGTGGCGGCTACCCATGAACCTCTGTGCCCGTCCCGTCTCTGCGGTGCTAAATCGGTTGCCTGTTGCACCGCAGAGACGGGACGGGCGCAGAGAAGATGGTTCAAGGGCTGAAATCGCGGAACTCGGGCCGTGGATTCTCTCCCCTTGCTCCGCAAAGGGAGAGGGAGTCGGCTTCCGTGTTCCACGCACTCGTCAGCAGCAGCCCCGCACAGTTTCCCGTTTCCATCTGTGCTCCGCCCCGAATCTGTGTGGCACTTCGGAAACCCGCCCCGCATGAAAACCCTCCTCGTCATCGCGCCGCAGCCGGGCCTCGCCGAGGCCGTGCGCTCCGTGCTGGACGCGGGCGCGTTCCGCGTGCTCCACCACGTCGAAGTCTGGGCCGCCGAGCCGCTCTTCAGCCAAGGCAGCATTGACGCCGTCATCCTCGACGCCGAGCTGACCGACGTGCGGCCCATCCGCGCCATCGAGCACCTCCGCCGCGCGATGCCCGGCTGCCCGGTCATCCTCTATGCCAGCGCCAGCCAATGGGAATGGGAGGAGGAAGCCTACCTGCTCGGCGTGGATTACATCCTGACGAAACCCGTCCGCGCCCGCCTGCTGACTTCGCTGCTGGAACGCAGTTGGCAGAAGGACAAGGGCCAGTCGCCCGTGCCGCAGTTCACTTCCGCCACTGACGCGCCTGCGCCCGCGCGCAAGCCCGACCCCGCCCTCGGCGCGCTGCGCGACTTCTCCGGCATCCTCACGCACAGCCTGCACACCGACGCGCTGCTCCGCGAGTTCCTCCAGTTCCTGCGCGAAATCCTCGGCGTGAACCGCGCCGCGATTTTCCTGCGCAGTGCCGGCGATTTGCAGCCACCGACCGAAGCAGGGGCCGGCGGCAGCAAACCGCCGGCACTGTCCGCCGCCTGCGCGCTGGGCATCTCGGCGCAACTGCTGGACCACTTCGCGCTTTCCTTCCGGGGCGGCATCGGCGCGCACCTGCAACGCCACGCGCGCATCCTCCGGCGGGGCACCGCCGAAGCGGCCCACGACCCCGACATCGCGCGGGAGTTCGAGCTGCTCGGCGCGCAGGTCGCCATCCCCATCTACGACCGCGAGTCGCTGCTCGGCATCGCGGTATTCGACGGCCGGCTGACCGGAGAGCTGTTCGCCAGCGAGGAGCTTTCCCTCGTCTTTCACCTGCTGGAGGAACTCGGCCTCGCCATCCGCAACACCTGGCTGCACGACGCGCTTGCCGGCCAGCACGGCATGATGACCGACACGCTGGACCAGCTCGGCAGCGCGGTCGTCGTGGTCGCGCGCGACCTGAGCATCGTGCAGGCGAACCTCACGGCGCGCGGTTTGTTCCGGCGCGGCAGCGCGAAGCCGGGCGACTCGTTCGCCTTCACCGACCTTCCGCAGGCGCTCGGCAGCAAGGTCTTCGAGGCGCTGCAAACCGGCTCCGCCCCGCCGCCAAGCCGTTGCAAATTGCCCGGAGCAGGTGATGCCACGTTCCGCGTCGTGCTGAAGCCGTTCCAGCGCCGCACCGCCGCCGTGCCCGAGGCGGTGCTGCTATTGCTCGACGACGTGACGCACGCCGACCGCGCGCAGCAGATGGAGGTCGAGGCCGCGAACCTCCGGCTCGTGCGCAAGATGGCCGAGCAGCTCGCGCACGAAATCGGCAACTCGCTCGTGCCCATCTCCACCAGCCAGCAGCTTTTGAGCGAGGGCAAGGACGACCCCGCCATCCGCAAGGAAGTCACCGGCATCATGGGTGACAGCGTGCGCCGCATCAGCCGCCTCGCGCGCCAGATGCAGTATCTCTCGCGCGACGGCCTGCGCCGCGTGGAGTGCATCCCGCTCGCGCAGCTTATCGAGGAGGCCTTTGCAGAGGCGCATGCCGAAAACCCACGCGCCTCCGCCCGTCTGCAATACGAAAGCGGCGGGCAGACGCCCTCCCTCATCGCCGAGCGCGCCGGCCTCAAGCACGCCCTCGCCGAAGTCCTGCTCAACGCCCTCCAAGCCACGCCCGATGACCAGCCCGTCGAGGTCACGTCCGCCACGGAAATTCGGCCCGACGGCTCGCGCTGGGTGCGGATTGACGTGCGCGACGCCGGCAAGGGCTTCGACGCGGAGAGCGCCGCGCACGCCACCGAGCCGTTCTACTCCCAGCGCACCGTCGGCCTTGGCCTCGGCCTGACCGTCACGCGGAAGATCGTCGAGCTGCACCGGGGCCGGTTGGAGGTCCGCGTTTCCGCCCCCGGCACCGTGAGCATTTCCCTGCCCGCCGGCGGCTCCGACCCGGACCTGATCGCCGAATGACCGGGGCGCGGCCTTCCGGCCGCAGCACTGGCCAAACCGGCGTGCGCGCCGGGAGATTGCCCGTCGTCACCACCCTCCACGATTCTGCGGCATGAATGCCGCGCCCCTCCGCGCCCCGACCACCCGGCCACGATTTGAAATTGGACAAGCAGGCGGGCGAAAGCCATTCTCCAGCCAGAGCAATGAGTGCTGACCCCGGCAACCTGAACTCCGAACTGGAGGCCCTGAAGGCCCAAGTCCAGGCCCTGCACGACAGCGAGCGGCGGCTGATGGACACCGTCAAGGTGGCGGCCGGCCTCATGCTCGGGTGGCGGCGATCCTCGTGCTGTTCTCGTGGTTCGCCAGCCACAAGAACTACGAGCACGACAAGCAGGCCATCCAGAAGGCGCTCGAGACAGCCAACGAGCAGCGTTATGCCGCCTTCAACCGCGATCTCGACAACACCCTCAACGCCCGGCTCACTGCGCGCGAACAGGCTTTGGACCGCAAGCTCACGGAATTGGCCCAATCCCTCCGCGCGCAGGTGGCGGCGGCCGCGGCCGGCGGCGTGTCCAGCAACACGCTCGCGCAGTTGGGCGAGGAGACGAACCAGAAAATCCGGCTGATGACGGAGCTGATCGAGAACCGCAACGCGCACCCGTTCGGCCTGCTTTACTTCGATTATGCCATCCGCTCGGTGAACGCGAAGAGCTTCCCGGCGGCGACCGAGCATTTCCTCTCCGCCGCGCTGGCGTTTCTGCGCGCGCGGGACGAGGCCAACCTCAACACCAGCGTCTCGCGGCTCAACCAGTTCTGCTTCCCCAACCTCAAGGCCGACGACTTCACCACCCGGCCGGTCATCGAGGACAAGTTCACGTTGCTGGTCGAGGGGCTGGAGAAGGCGAACGTCAACGGCCGGCACACGGTGGCCCTGACGGATCTGCGCCGGGAATTCCTCGTCGCCCGCCGACGCGGGGCCGCACCGAAGTGAGTCAGGCCGCCTGCTGGCGGCGGTGCCCGGCCATCATGGCGGCGAGGTAGCCGCACAGGACGTCCTTCAACTCCTTGCGCGGCACGATGGCGTCCACCAGCCCGCGGTCGAGGAGGAATTCAGCCGTCTGAAAGCCCGGCGGCAGTTCGGCCTGCGTGGTGTCCTTGATCACGCGCGGCCCGGCGAAGCCGATCATCGCGCCCGGCTCGGCGATGATGAGGTCGCCCAGGCTCGCATAGCTGGCCATCACGCCGGCGGTGGTCGGATGGGTCAGCACGCTGAGGTAGGGGAGCTTGTTCCGCGCATGGTAGGCCAGCGCGGCGCTGGTCTTGGCCATCTGCATGAGGCTGAACATGCCTTCATACATGCGCGCGCCGCCGCTGGTGGAGATGATGACCACGGGCAGGCCCTTGTCCGTGCCGGCCTCGATGACGCGCGTGAGCTTCTCGCCCACGACCGACCCCATCGAGCCGCCGAGGAAGCTGAAGTCCATCACGCCCAGCGCGACGCGCTGCGTGCCGATGGTGCCGATCCCGGTGATCACCGCGTCCTTCAGGCCGGTGCTCTTCTTGTAGGCCTCCAGCTTGGAGGTGTAGGTGGCGACCCCGGTGAACTTGAGCACGTCCACGCTGGTCATGCCCGCGTCCATCTCCTCGAACGTGCAGGTCTCGACGAGCGAATGGATGCGCTCGCGGGAGCCGATGGCGAAATGGTGGCCGCACTTGAGGCAGACCTTGAGGTTGGCGTCCAGCTCCTTGTCGTAGAGCATGGTCGCGCACTTGGGGCACTTCTGCCACAGCCCCTCGGGGATGTCGCGCTTGCGGGACTTGCCGGTGGCGAGCTTGGGCTTCTTGAAGAAGGAGGTTTCCGTGGGATGCGCCGGCGGCGTCACGGCGGCGGGCACCGCCTCCACGTCCTGCAATTTCCGGGTCAAAGAAGTGTTTGCCATAGGCTCGGGCCGACTCAATCGCAGGTGTCAGAAAACAGGCGCATACTGCCAACCGCCGGGGGGGGCGGCCAAGGAAATTTCAGGCCACCGCCGCGAGGGCGGTGGAAGCGTCCGTCTTGCGGCCGCACTCGTTGAGGGTCTGGCAGAAGGCGGAGAGGAAGAGCCGCACGTTCTCGCGCGAGGAGGTCTCGCCCATCAGGCCCACGCGCCAGATCTTGCCCTTGAGCGGGCCGAGGCCGGCCCCGACCTCGATGTTGAAGTCGTTGAGCAGCCGCTTGCGCACCTCGGCTTCGTCCACGCCCTGCGGCACGCGGATGGCGTTGAGCTGCCAGAGCTGGTGGCCGTCCTGCGAGGCGAGTTCGAGGCCGATGGCCGCGAGCGCGGACTTGAGCGCGAGATGGTTTTGCTTGTGGCGACGCCAGCGGTTTTCCAGGCCCTCCTCCAGCACGAGCCGCAAGGCGGCGTGCAGCGCGTAGTTCATCGAGATCGGCGCGGTGTGGTGATACACGCGCTCCTGGCCCCAGTAGGACGCGAGCAGGTTCACGTCGAGATACCAGCTCTGCACCTTGGTGCGCCGGCGGCGCGCGACTTCGAGCGCGCGGGCGTTCAGCGAGACCGGGGCCAGTCCCGGCGGGCAGCTTAGGCACTTCTGCGTGCCGCTATAGACCGCGTCCACGTTCCACTCGTCAATCCGCACCGGGCAGCCGCCCAGCGAGGTGACCGTGTCCAGCAGCAGCAGCGCGCCCGCGTCGTGGACGAGCTTGGAGATTTCCTCGACCGGCGTGAGCGCGCCGGTGGACGTCTCGGCGTGGACGATGGCAACGAGCTTGGGCTTGCTCACCGTGCGCAACGCCTCGGCGACCTGCTGCGGGGCGATGATGTTGCCCCAGCCGGACTCGACCTTCGTCACGCGCGCGCCGCAGCGCTCGGCCACCTCGACCATGCGCGTGCCGAAGACACCGTTGACGCCGACAACGACCTCGTCGCCCGGCTCGACCAGGTTCACGAAGCAGAACTCCATGCCCGCGCTGCCGGTGCCGCTGACGGGGAAGGTCATCTCGTTGCGCGTGAGGAACACGGCGCGGAGCATGGTCTTCAGCTCCTCCATCATCTTTACGAACACGGGGTCAAGATGGCCGACGAGCGGCTGGCTCATGGCCGTGAGGATCTCGGTGGCGGCGTTGCTGGGGCCGGGGCCCATCAACAGACGGGTCGGCGCTTTGAAGGCGGGCGCGATTTGCATGGGTGCGGAGAATATCGGCGGCGGCAGGGACGGGCAATGAGTTTGGCGAGGGCGGACTTAACCGAATTCCGAAATCCGAAGGCCGAATCGAACTTCGGCCGGTCGTTGGAAACAGTCCCGAACGGCGACCCTGCCCAGCGCGACGTGTCGGGTTTCGGGCTTAGGCATTCTTTCGGAACTCGGATGTCAGGCTCAACGCTCCCCGGTGATCTGCCGCGCGACCTTGACGAATGTTCGCATCTCCGCCTCCGAGCCGATGGTGATGCGCAGGTAGTCGCGCACCTCGGGATACTTGAACCAGCGCACGAGCAGCTTCTTCGCGCGCAGCCGCGCGAGCCATTTCTCCGCCGGGAAACGCGGCGGCTTCGCGAGCAGGAAATTGGTCTGGCTGGGCAGCACGGTCCAGCCGAGGCCGGTCAGTTCGCGTGTGACCTGCTCGCGCGTGGCGATGATGCGGCGGAAGTTGCGGCGGTAGTGGGGCAGGTCAGCGAGTGTCGCGAGCGCGGCGACCTGGCCGAGGCCGTTGACGTTGTAGCTGTCGCGCACCTTGTCGAGCGCCGCGATGAGGTCCGCGTGCCCGACGAAGTAGCCGACGCGCTGGAAGCAGAGCGAGTAGGCCTTCGAGAACGTGCGCGAGACGAGGACGTGCGGGTGCTGGAGCGCGAGCGCCATCGCGTTCTCGCGGGCGAAGTCCACGTAAGCCTCGTCGAGCACCACGACACCGCGCGACTTGGCACAGAGCGCATCCAGTTCGGTCGTGCTGAAGCCGCGTCCGCTCGGGGCGTTCGGCGTGGTGATGAGCGAGAGCGCGGCGTTGAAATCCCAGCCCTGCTTCGGCAGCGAGGCGAGCGCGGGCAAGGTGAAATCGGCGTTGAGCGGAACGGCGTTGCACTGCGCGCCGGCGATTTCCGCCAGCACGGGGTAGAGCGAGTAGCTGGGGTTGAAGAACTGAACCTTCGTCGCGCCGGTCTTCGACTTTGACTCAGCAGCAGGCTCAACAAACGTCCGCGTCGCCAGCGCGAGCAGTTCATCCGAGCCGTTGCCGACGATGATGTTTTCGGGCTGGCAGCCGTGGAGTTTCGCGAGCTTCTCGCGCAGCGCGGACGCGGTCGGGTTCGGGTAGAGCCGGAGCCGGCCGTCCACTGCCGCCTTCACCGCCGCGAGGGCTTTGGGCGAGGGCGGGTAGGGATTCTCGTTGGTGTTGAGCTTGATGAGGCCGGGAATCTTTGGTTGCTCGCCGGGGACATAGGCGTGCAACCGCTGAACCAGCGGGCGAATCAACTTGCGTGAGGCACGAACTGCCATGGGCGGAGTGTCGCGGGAAAGCCGCGCGGCGTCGAGCCGGGGTTCACTTCCTGTAGGAGACGACGTGAGGAGTCTCTAACTTTCGGCCGAGACAAGTGAGACTCCTCACGTCGTCTCCTACGAGGCGTCAAGCCCCGCAGCGCTTCAGCAGGTTCTGTGTAATCCGCTGCACGCGCTCGTCCGGGCCGTGCGGGCGGCTCCAGTGGCTCCACGGGAGGATGTGGCCGGGCGGCGAACTCAGGCCCTGCGCCCACCAGATGGTCGCGGCATTGAAGACAAGGTTGTTCTTCGGGCCGGGGAAAATGGTCGCGGTCCAGTGCGCGGGCGTGGTGCCGCCGCGCCACACGGTGCCCTCGGCGACGACCTCGAGGCCGGGGATGTTCGCCGGCGCACCGTGGTGTTCCCAGCCCACGAGGCCACGCACGGAGTCGCCTTTCTTCATGCCGGTGCCCTCGAAAACCCAGTGGTCCGGCTTCGTGCAGACCCAGTCGCCGCCGCCGTTGAAGGGCACGATGCTGCGCGCGCCCATGATGTCCGCCTCGTTGCGCTTGTCCCGTTTCCACTCCTTCGTGAACACGCTGAGGGCGGCCTCGACTTCCGCGTCGGTCAGCCCGGCGTAGATGCCGGTGCGCTGGAGGATGCGGTTGGGCACGCCGCCGGACGACGGCGAGAAGGGCGTGACGCCGAAGACGGAGTTGCCGCAGAGCCACAGCGCGTTGGTGCCGCTCGCGATGGCGCTCTTCACCGCGTCGTATTGCCGCGTGTCCCAATACTCGTCGTGGCCGACGCTGAGGAAGGTCTTGCAGCGGGTGATTTGCGCGGCGTCGAGGCAGTCGGCGTTTGAGCAGTAGGTCACGTCGTAGCCGTGCTGCTCCAGCCAGTAGGCGAGCGGAAATTCCCAGAGCAGATACTCGCCCGAGCCGATGGACAGCGGGTGCTCGTAGATCTGGGAATACTTGCCGTAGGGCCGGTCAAAGCTCACCGCCACGCCAGGCGCGTGCGCGCCGCGCGGGTCGGTGTAGAGCGAGTAGCTGTCGGGCCATTTGTTGTAGGCCTGCCAGGTGTTGTCGCTGCACTGGAAGAGAATGTCCGCCGGCCGGTCGTCGCGGACGATGAAGATGATGTAGCTCTGCCAGTAGGGCTTGGCGGCATCGTCCGGCACCGTGGTCAGGCGCGTGAGATAGACGCCGCTGGGCCAGACGGAGGGAATCTTGAACGAGATGACGGGCACCCACTTGCACTCGCGCAGGCGGTTTTCGCCGATGGCCGGCTCGGCCTGCTTGGTGCCGGGAATCGGGCCTTCCTTCATCATCAGCCGCGCGCCCCGTCCGCCGTAGTAGCCGGTGCGGAAGACCTCGAACATGAACTTCGCATCCGGGTTGACGCTGACCATGAAGTCGAGCGTCTCGCCGGCCTTCACGCTCTGGCGCGAGGCGTAGCCCTCGATGGCGGGCGCGCGGTGGCCGCCGGTCTTGTCGAGGCGCACGCGCGTGAGCTGCCAGTCGAGCGAGCCGGGTTTGGCATTTTCCTCGGCGATGAGGGACTTGCGGCGCGGCGTGGCAGCGCGGGATTTCTGCTGGGCGCGGGCTTCGCTCGCGGCCAGCGCGGCGGCGGTCGCGGCGGAGGCTTGGAGGAATTCACGGCGGGGAAGGTGTGGTTTGTTCATGGCGGATCCGGTCAGGGAGAGAAGGGGTGGGTGGGGAAGATATTCAACGCCGGGCGGCCGCAAACTGTGGCGGCGGGCGTCCTCGCCTGCCGTAGAGCCGGGCGTCCCGCCCGGCGGGGATGGTGTTTGGTGGCAAGAACGACTCCCGTGCTGTTGTGGCACTGTTCCGGGCGGCAAGATGCCGCCCTCTACGGCCGGCGGGACGCCTGCCGCCACGGGTTACGCGAAGAGGGCGCGGGCGGCGGCGACGTCGCGGGTGATTTGTGACTTCAGCGACTCGACGTTCGGAAACTTCTGCTCGTCACGCAGCTTGGCGGCGAACGTGAGTTCGAGTTCCGCGCCGTAGATTTCCTCCGCGAAGTCGAGGAGGTGAACTTCGCATTGCAGGCGCGGCGCGGTGCTGGCGAGGGTGGGTCGGACGCCGAGGTTCAGCGCGCCGCACAGTTCGCGGTCGCCGAGGCGGGCGTGGACGGCATAGACGCCGTTGGGCGGGAGGACGAGGCCGGCCACGTCGAGGTTCGCGGTGGGGAAGCCGAGCTTGCGCCCGAACTGGTCGCCGCGAACCACGGTGCCGGCCACGGCGTATTCGCGGCCGAGCATCTGGCTGGCGGCGTCGAGGTCGCCGGCGCGGACGGCCTCGCGGATGCGCGTGCTGCTGACCGGCTCGCCATCCAGCGCGAGGGCGGCGAGGCCGTGGACGGAAAATTTGAGTTCCGCGCCGAGCTGCTTGAGCAGGGCGACGTTGCCGCTGCGCTGGTGGCCGAAGGTGAATTCACTGCCCACGCAGACGCTGCCGAGCTTGCCGAAATCCCGCGCGAGGCTGCGGATGAACTGCTCGCCCGTCTGCTGGCTGAAGGCGTGGTCGAAGCCGATGAGCAGCGTGTGCGCGACGCCGAGCGACGCGATGGCGCGGAGCTTCTGCGGCAGCGAGTGGAGCATCGGCGGCACGCGGTCGGGCGCGACGATGGCGTTCGGGTGGCGGTCGAAGGTGATGACCACGGGCACGCCGCCGAGCTGGTGGGCATCGGCGAGCGTCTGCCGGATGACCTGCTGGTGGCCGAGATGCACGCCGTCGAAGACGCCGATGGCCACACAGACCTTGCGCGGGCCGGGCGAGAGTTCGGTGGCGGCGGAGAGGACGCGCATCCTAATGCCAACGGTTGAAATTTAACGCAAGGGCGCAAAGGCGCAGAGACGCAAAGGGAGCCGACTTATGCCAACTCGCAATGAGTTCCGGGAGCTTGGCTGAAACTCGTCGGAGCCGTTCTCCCTCACCCCGGCCCTCTCCCGCTGGGAGAGGGAGGAACGCCTTCCGCTTCGGACTGGCAGGGATGCCAAAGCACTTCGAGCACAGGCTGACTTTCCCCCTCTCCCAGCGGGAGAGGGCTGGGGTGAGGGAGGACGCGTGCCTCGGGCGGCAAAGTGTCGGCTGGCTTTGGCATTCAGTATTAAGAGTTGCAGAACCAACCTCAAGGCGCAGGTGGACGGGATCAGCCCCGGCATTCCGACCAAAAACACCCACCGCCGCGCCTTTGCGTCCTTGCGTCTTTGCGTTAAGCGGTGTCGTTCGGCTCATTGCTCTCGGTTGCCTTCACCGGGCGAGTTGCAGGAAGGGGATGACGCGCTTCTCCAACTCGCCCAACTGAAGCGCGAGGATGGCGTCGAGCGGAAGGGCGTCGGCCACGTCCCACTTGCCGGAGGTGACGCGGCGGAGCGTGGCGAGGTGCGCGCCGCAGCCGAGTTTCGCGCCGAGGTCGTGCGCGAGCGAGCGGACGTAGGTGCCCTTGGTGCAGGCGACGCGGAACTTCGCCAGCGGCTCGGCGTAGGCGGTGAAGCGGTAGTTGAAGATGTGGACGAGGCGCGGCTCGCGGACGACCTCGATGCCCTTGCGCGCGAGCTTGTAGAGCGCAACGCCGCCCTGCTTCTTGGCGGAGACCATCGGTGGGATTTGCTGGAGGTCGCCGATGAACGCGCTGGCGGCCTCGTTCAACTGGTCGAGCGTGAGCGGCGGGACGGGCGCGGTGGCCGTGACTTCGCCGTCGGCGTCGTAGCTGTCGGTGGTCTCGCCGAACTTGATGTCGCCCTCATAGACCTTGTCGTCGGACATGAGCTTCTCGGAGAGCTTGGTGCCGCGGCCAAGCACGATGATGAGCAGGCCGGTGGCGTTGGGGTCGAGCGTGCCGCAATGGCCGACCTTCTTGATGCCGAACTTGCGGCGGATGCGGTCCACCACATCGTGCGACGTGCAGCCGGCGGGCTTGTCCACGAGTAGGGCACCGTCAAAGGAGTCAAACTGGAGCATGGAAAAATCTGCGTGAACGAACGCCGCTCACTTCGCGGCGTCGAGGGCCTTTTTGACGGCGGCGATGACCTTGCGTTGGACTGAGAGCGGCTTGCCGGGAATGCGCGCGCCCGCCGCCGCCGCGTGGCCGCCGCCGCCGAACTGGTTGGCGACCGCGTTCACATTCACCCGCTCGCTCTTCGAGCGCAGGCTGATGCGCGTGAGTTCCGGCCCGACCTCCTCGAAGACGCAGGCGACGACAACTGGCTCGATGTCGCGGATGTGGTCAATGAGGCCCTCGCTGTCGTTGGTGTCCGCGCCGGTGCGGGTGTAGTCGCGCTGGCGCAGCCAGAACCACGCGATCTGGTCGTCGTGCGTGGTGCGGAAGCTGTTGAAGACATGGCGCAGCAGCTTGGCGCGCGACAGCGGGTAGCTTTGATAAACCTCGTTGCAGACGCGCGCGAGGTTCGCGCCGTGGCGCACGAGGTCGGCGGCGACGTGGTAGGTGCCGGGCGTGGTGCTCGGGTAGCCGAAGCTGCCGGTGTCCGTGGAGATGGCGGTGAAAAGGCAGTCGGCAATGGCGGGTGTGACGGGCCAGCCGGCGTGCTTGAGCAGCTCGTAAATCAGCTCGCCCGTCGCGGGCACGCGGGCGGAGACCCAGTTGAGCTTCGCGTAGCGGGTGTTGCTCTCGTGGTGGTCAATGTTGACGAAGTCGCGGTGCTTCTCGGTGGCTTTCCCGGCGGTGCCGAGGCGCTCGAAGCTCGCGCAGTCAGTGGCGATGACGAGGTCGAACTTGTGGCCCGGCTCGGGTTTCTTCACGAGGCCGTTGGGCACCATGAAGCGGAGCTTCTGCGGCACAGCGTCCTGGTTCCAGACGGTGACCTGCTTGCCCTGGTTTTGGAGCGCAAGGGCGAGGCCGACTTGCGAGCCGATGCAATCACCATCGGGCCGGACGTGGCCGACGACGCAGATGGACTTCGCGCGGCGGATGCTGTCGAGAATCTCGTCGAGGATGTGGGTGTAGCCGGTCACATGCGCGCGATGCTGGATGCTGGATGCTGGAACGCGGCAGCCCCCTCACCCCGGCCCTCTCCCCCGCTGGGGGCGAGGGAGGTGAAGCGGCTCGTGCTCACGCAAGCAGCGCTCATTTGGGGGTCTCCGGTTTGTCCAGCTCCTCAAGGATGGAGAGGACGCGGTTGCCGCGCTCGACGCTTTCGTCGAGGTGGAACTCAATCTTCGGGGTGTAGCGCAGGACGATGGAGCGGCCCAGCTCGTATTGGATTTCGCCACGCTTCCCCTTCAGGTGGTTCATCGCGCGCTTCTTCGCGTCGGCCTTGCCGACAACGCCGATGAAGACTTTCGCCTCCTTCAGGTCCGCCGAGACGGTCACGTCCGCGACGGTGATAAGGCCGTGGTCGCCGGGCGGGAAATCGCGGCGGATGATTTCGCCCAGCGTGCGCTTGAGCATCTCACGCACTCGTTCGAGGCGGACTTTCATGGGCACTGATGAACTGCGTTCAGCTCAACGCCTGCTTCACCTTCTCGACGGTGTAGCACTCGATGGCGTCGCCAATCTGGAACTCGTTGAAGCCGTC
>Ga0172372_10006053_pt1 | contig 16621 bp, 18 predicted proteins | sample LakKiv5m_2_FD_114544 | JGI IMG/M metagenome (GOLD analysis project Ga0172372, IMG submission 114544) | Freshwater microbial communities from Kabuno Bay, South-Kivu, Congo - kab_092012_9.5m | ecosystem: Environmental > Aquatic > Freshwater > Lake | place: Democratic Republic of the Congo...
ACATCGCCGCGGTCTTTTTGCGGTCGAGTTCAGCGTCGTCATATTGGTCAAGCAAGAAGAGCCGCACCATGGCGGTAGCTACATGCGGTAGGCCCCGTATTTGACCCGCATCGATCGGCCGGTAGATATGCAAGACCTCCTCGGCCGGCACGCGGACGGTGTCGGGAATGGCCACACGCTGATCCGTGCTGTCGCCCGGATGGCGGCGGCGGAAGTGATAGGCCACTCGCCGCCCAATCAGGTCGAACTCGATCCCGCATCGGATGATATTGCCGTTCGGGTCTGTCTCCGTCTTTTCAAACGGCAGCATCTCGGATTGCAGAAGCTGCAATTGCAGCGGCACCAGCAGCCCGTCTTCCGCCCGACGGGGGCGCAAGCGCACAAAGCACTCACCCGCCACAAACATTTCGCGCGCGACCATGGCCTGCAGGCCGTAGAAGTCCGTCAGACCATCGGCATCCGCCTCGTCTGTCCAGGCGAGCCAGAGTTTTTGCACCTGATCGCGCAGCGCCGCATTCGTGATCAGCGAGGACGGCTTGATGCCGTCACCGACAAGGTTGGCTGCGAAAGCCTCGCAGGCGTTCGCCGCATAGCCGTTTGTGACCACCAGTTCACGCGAGCGGGCCAGCAGTCTGGGCCCGCCAGAGGCGACCAACGCATTGATGTTTTCCAAGGGCGGGTTCCAGCCCCGAAGCCGACGCTTGGCCATCGCACCCTCAAGCCGCGCGCGCATGGCTTCAGGGCCGCCAGGCTTGGGGCGGCGAAACAAATCGAACATACCCATTTTTGTCAGAGCCCCTTGGCCGTCGTCATGCGCACCTGCCGCACAATCCGCCGCCCCTCGGCCGCCGCGATGTCGCGATCCAGCGCTTCGATGGCCCGGTCGATTTCGGCGACGGAGCGGTAATCCACCGTCTTGCCGTCATAGCTGACGCGAGCAACGCCCGAGGCGCGCTGCGAGGTCAGGGCCTCCCGGCGGAGTTTCAGTGTCGCCAGATCCGCCATGCCCAAACTCATCCCATGTATATTGACCGCGCAACGCGGCGCACCTGTGCCTTCCGTACAGATTGCGGGCCTGTGGCAGAGACCGTGCCCCTGCCATCAGCGACCGCAAACTGCGCCACGAGTTCTTCCCACCTCGCCTCTGACCAGCGATCAGCTCCGAGGATCCAAGCGGCTGCCCGGGCATAGACACGGCAGTCGAGTGCCTCGTTGCGTTCCCTCAGCTTTTGCCATTCGAGTTTCGCGAAGCCGCGCTTGTTCTTGACCGTGACCAGCTGCTCGGCCGTCAGCTGCTTCAGCCATTCAGCGTCGACCCAGCCCGGCAGATGGAGAAAGCCGGGAGGGAACTTCTCCTCCTCCGCCGGGCTGGTTTCCGGCGGATCAAGCCGCAGGAAGCGATAGGTCTCAGCCTTGAAGGTCGATGTGGCTACTGTCCAAAGCCGCGCTCCGCGGCGCAGGCGCTTGCCGCCTATGGTGGCGTCCACAAAGGTTGGGCCTGTGACAGGGCTTGCCCGATTGAACCCCTCAAGGCCTTTGATCGGCGCGACCTGTCCAAAGCCCACCTGCCGCGCCCTAGCGTAGACGGCGGCCGTCTCATAGCCCGTGTCGATCGCCAGCCGCGCGATGGTCATCGGCGTACCGCTGGCGTGGGTCCAAGTCCGACCAAGAAGGTCCGAGAGCTTCTGCCAGCAAGCCTGATCACCCGGGCCGCCCTCAATGACGATGTGATCGATGAGCCAGCTTTGCAGGCCCTTGCCCCAGGCCCAGACATCAACCTCAATACGGTCCTTCTGGACGTCGACCCCGGCAGTCAGGAACAACCCGCCCGCCGGCACCGTGCCTGCACGCCAATCTTCCTTCAGACCCTGCAGGCGCTGCCAATCCGGGGCCTCGCCACTTTCCATCCAGGTCTCGCCGAGCGAGGTGTTGATGAAGGTCTTCATCGTCTCGTCCCCACCGGCGCGCGCGGACAGAAACGCCTTGGCCATCGCCTCAAGCCGTACCCACGGCGAATAGATCTCGTTAAGGTGGAACCCTGCGGTCCCGTTGAACGGCGCATCCGCGATCCAGCGGCCCTTGGAGATGGCGGCCCAGCGGGTCTCATCCTTCCAGGGCGCGTCGCACTCGGCGCAGTGGTAGCGCGCTGTTTCGGGGCGATGGCCGCCGGTCTCATCTTTCTCCCATTTGACCCGATCCCAAGTCAGAATTTGCTCATGGCCGCAGTTCGGACACGGCACCCAGTACCGGCGCTGGTCACTTTCCTCGAAGGCCGCCTCGATCCGGCTGGCGCCCTTGTTTGTCGGCGTCGAGACCAGCACGATCTTGCGGTTCCAGAACGTCACCGTCCGCTTCTTCGCGAGGTTGACCGGGTCGCCCTCGGCCCCCGCGCTGAATGGATAGCGGTCCACCTCGTCGCACAAGAGCAGCCGGATCGGTCGGCTTGCCAAGCCCGAAGGCGCGTTGGCCCCGACAATGGTCAGATGCCCGCCCGGAAACCGCTTGTGCAGGATCTTGTTGTTGCCATCCCGCGAACGCGGATCGGCGATCTTGCCCTGCAGGCAGGGCGTATCCCGCGCCATCGGCGAGAAGCGGTCCTTCGACCAGGTCTCAGCGTCGCGCTCGGTCGGCATCACCACCATGATCGGCGCCGGGTCGTGGTCGATGTGATAGCCGACCGTGCATAACTGCAACTCGGTTTTTCCACACTGAGCCGACGACATGATCACGACAGTTTCAGTCGCCGCATCCGAGATCGCATCCATAATCCCGCGCTGGTATTCGGCGCGGCTCGTGCGCCACTGTCCCGGCTCGGCGCTGGCCTCAGAGCTCAACCGTCGGTTCTGGTCCGCCCAGTCGCTGATCGTCAGGTCCGGCGGCGGCTTCAGAACCGCCAGCGCCTTCACCACCGCCCGCTTCAGGATCAGAGAGCCCGTCAATTTCAGGATCGGTTTCGAATTCAATGTCTGGCTCTGCGAGATCATCGAGCACCTCGCGGATCGCAGTTCGGATCAGGTTCCGGGTATCTCCGACGGTGGGTTGGTCAAAGGCCTGTGGTGCCAGCCGGTCTGGGAGCGCCAAGAGGCGGGTTCTCAAAAGCGCGAGGACGGCAATCCAGGCCGCCTCGATCTCATCCGCCGCAATCAGCGAGCGGCGCTTTTCTTCGGCTTCCATCTCGGCAAGATCGGCCCGCGCCCGAATGAAGCGGGCACGCTCAGCGGCATAGTCTGGCGCACCGGCCTGCGCCTTCAGCGCCTGATCACGCAGATAGCGGACATAGCCGCGCACAGACCCGATCAGATCATACTGGCCGCGTTCGGCCTTCGGGATTACACCCTCGCGGCTCAGTTGCTGTACCCGCCGGTCCGAGAGGTCGAGCAGCCGCGCTATCACGCCGATGGGTTGGGTCGCCGATGACATGAAGTGATCCCCGACCCCTGATCAAAGCCATGTAATTGCTGCGATTATACTGGATCGACCCGCCCGGTAGAGCGAACCTGAGGCCATCAAGCGACGCACCTACGGAGCCCACTATGACCACCGCCGAACGCTACAACGAAGCCGCTACCCGCCTGCTTCCACACATGGCTGCCGATCTGGCTGTCGACCCGACCATCACCGACGCAAACCACATCGACGAGATCGTCTTCCGCCGAAGCGAATTCCTCGGCGGCGTGGCCGTCGCGATCCTTGCCATGATCGAACGCAAAGGCTGAGGTTCAACCATGACACGCCGAGCAACTGACAATTCAAAGGCCATCGACGCCTTCCTTGCCGCAAAGGCCGAGATCGACACCATGCTTGAGCGGCTCGCCGCCCTGAGCGCGGATCATTTCGAGACCAGGCCCGACGAGATCAATTGGGGCCATGTCGGCACCCTGAACCATTACCGCGACCGCCTGCGCGACATCACCGACAGCGCCTTCAAGGAAGGCGAACACGCCGTCTGAGACGCCGCCTTCCCGGTCCCGCCCGCCGATTTGGCGGGCTCGACCTCGTAGAAGGCCCGCACTCCGCGCGCCCCGATACGGGAGACGACGATGACCCAGCTTTCCGATACCCAAGCCCTGATGCTGAGCGCCGCTGCCCAGCGGCCCGAGCACATCGCCCTGCCGCTGCCCGAGAGCCTGCGCGGCGGTGCGGCCGCAAAGGTGGTGGCAGCGATGATCGCAAAGGGCCTGCTACAAGAGGTTGATGCCAACCTGCGCAGGGGCGAGCCCGTCTGGCGCGAGACCGGCGACGGCCACGGCCTCACGCTGATCGCCACCGACGTGGGCCTCGCCGCAATCGGCATCGAGACCGAGGACACGCCGACCGAGGACCCCGTGCCGGACATCCCCACTGAACACGCGGCCGCGCCCAAGGCGCGCACCCCTCGCGAGGGCACCAAGCAGGCCACGCTGATCGCCATGCTGCGCACGCCAGATGGTGCGACCATCGCGGAAATTACCACCGCCACGGGATGGCAGTCGCACACAGTGCGCGGTGCGATGGCCGGGGCACTGAAGAGGAAACTCGGGCTCGAGGTAACCTCGGAGAAGGTTGAGAACCGGGGGCGCGTGTACAAACTCCCTGCCGCTTGACGCACCGGACCCCGACAAACTGATGACCGCCGTCCCTCAGGGGCGACGGTATCTCGTGCGTCTCGTCTTCACAGCGTTCGGCCGACACGCGGCGGAGCCGGGAGGGTGCCCAAATTCAAAAGGCCAACCGATCAACTGCTGCATTGCGGACCGTTTTCCTTTAGAAGCCGGCACATGACGCACCAGAGTACAGCACGAGAATCGGCGCGACGTCTTCCGGAGGCGTTTGCGGCCGGCGCGGTGATAGGCACGCTTGGCGGGCTCATCGGCCTCGGCGGAGCCGAGTTCCGGCTGCCTCTGCTCATCGGCCTCTTCCGCTTCGCTGCCCTCGAGGCGGTCATCATCAACAAGTCGGTCAGCCTCGTCGTGGTCGCCACGGCGCTGATCTTCCGAACCGAAACCGTGCCTGTGGACGACATCCTTGCGCACTGGTCGATCGTTCTCAACCTGCTCGGCGGCAGTCTTCTGGGCGCGTGGCTCGGCGCCGGCTGGGCAACCCGCATAGCCACCGAAAGCCTCTACAAGGTGATCGCCGCGCTGCTGGTCGTCATCGCGGTGGCCCTTGTCTTCGGCCACGACGCCACGGCGGGCGAGCCGCTGATGAGCGGCGTCGGACAGGTTCTGGCCGGCCTCGCCGCAGGGTTCGTCATCGGCGTCGTCGCCTCGCTGCTCGGTGTCGCCGGGGGCGAGTTGCTGATCCCGACCCTGGTTCTTCTCTTCGGGTCCGACATCAAGCTGGCGGGATCGCTGTCGCTCGCCATCAGCCTTCCGACCATGCTTGTCGGCTTCACCCGCTACAGCCGGGATAGCAGTTTCTCGGTCCTGTCGCGAAACCGTGCCTTTCTCGTCGTCATGGCGGCAGGGTCGATCCTCGGCGCCTGGATCGGGGGGCGCCTGCTGGGCATCGCCCCCGGCGAGATCCTGCTGCCGATGCTTGCCGCGATCCTGCTGGTTTCGGCCGTCAAGGTTTGGCGTCACCGCTGAAAGCGTCGTGAGCCGACCCTTCAGACGTCCCGCGCATCCGGATCGCCTCGAACACCCGCCGCAAGGCGAAGGAACGCGCTATGCTCACCACGGTGAACACGGCGCCCATCTTCAAGTTCTGCGCCAGCGTCGTGTGCAGCCCAAACAAAGGAAAGATCAGGATCTGCGTCACGACGGCGACGCCATAACCGACGATTACGTTGGCGACGGACTCGACCAACGACATGAGGCGGGACTGCTTCATACCTCAAACCCCAAGCGGCTCAGGGCATGCCGAAAACTCGCTTCCTGAAACTCCCGATTCAGGCTGCCATTTTGGAGGTAACGTTCACCGGGAACGCGCAGGGCAATGGTTTGATTGGAGCAATCAATGGCCGGTAGATAGGCGATGGCCTGCCTATCGAGCGCGACGAGGGCGTAAAGGTCGAACGCATTTTCCGGATACCGACGCCGCCCACCTTTGCCGGCGCGTCGAAGTTGGAACAAATACCCGGGCGTGACCCTTGTCTTGGGATCATGGTTTTTCGGCTTCCGGGTTGATTTAACCTGAACGCGAAGCAGCGCCCCATCGACATCCACCAAAATATCGTATGGCAGCCCTTGATCGCTCAAGAACGCGCGATATCCGCTCATGATGAGGTCGGCACATACCAAGTGCTCGGCGGCCTTACCAACTTCCAGATCATCACTGCATTCGACGTCTGGCCTGTCAAACTCGCTGTCGGGCAAATCAAATCCCAGATGCTCAAACAGCGATTGCTGCATGTCCCGCCTCCCGGCTCCGTTCGATGTCACCGAAGGTCTGTCCCGTCTGCGACAACTGCGCCTCTCGACCAGTGAACTCTTGCCATCGACGGACGATGACATCGACGTATTTTGGGTCGAGTTCGATCAATGAGGCATGGCGACCGGTCTTTTCCGCGGCGATCAGCGTCGTGCCACTGCCACCAAAAGGGTCGAAGACAAGATCGCCTTTCCGGCTCGAATTCCGGATAGCGCGTTCAACCAATGCCACCGGCTTCATTGTAGGGTGCAGGTCATTCTTTGATGGCCGTTGAATATTCCAAACATCGCCCTGGTCGCGATCGCCACACCAGTGACGTTTCACGCCCTCCGGCCAGCCATAGAGGATCGGCTCGTACTGGCGTTGATAATCGGCGCGGCCGAGGGTGAAGCGGTCCTTCGCCCAGATGATGAAGGTCGACCAATGACCACCTGCGGACTTGAATGCTGCCTGCAGTGTCTGCAGCTCGCTGGACGACATGCAGATGTAAACGGCGCCATCGGTGTGCATGTTGATCAGCACGCAGGCGTCGTTGAGAAACTGCCCGAATGCATCGCCCAATGCATCATTCTTGATACGACGGCCCTTGCCCGCTTTTTCAGCCCCAACACCACCGGCATAATCAACGTTATAGGGTGGATCGCAAAAGCAGAGATCTGCCTTCACGCCCCCGAGTACCTTTTCGTAATCGGTCACCACCGTGCTGTCGCCGCAGAGCAGCCGGTGGTTGCCAAGGATCCAGAGATCGCCGGGACGGCTGATCGGATCCTCAGGGGTTTCAGGGATATCGTCCTCGCCCTCCCGCGGACCGGTGCCTTCCTCAAGGCTCGACATCAACGCGTTCAGCTCATCCTCGGTGAAGCCAGTCAGCCCAAGGTCAAAATCCGCCTCAAGCAGATCCGCCAGTTCGAGGTTCAGAAGCTCCTTGTCCCACTCGGCGTTCTCGCTGGAGCGGTTGTCCATGATCCGAAAGGCGCGCGCTTGGCTGACCGTCAGCCCCTTGGCGACATGCACCGGCGCGGTCTTGAAGCCGAGCTTGCGCGCGGCCTCGAGCCGCGTGTGCCCGGCGAGAACCACCATCGCCTCGTCCACAACGATGGGCTGACGCCAGCCAAACTCCTGGATCGAGGCCGCGACCGTTGCGATCGCCTCGGCATTGCGGCGCGGGTTGCGCGCATAGGGAATGATCTGCTCGAGCGGCAGGTCGACGACGTCCATGGTGATGTCCTTGGGAAGCCGACGAAGCGAAATGGGGTCTGATCCCCGTTTCGGTTCAGGCGGGTTGTGTCAGGCCGTCAGGCCTTTATTTTCTTGGGATCCGGTGCAAAGCGAAACGAAACGGCGGTTTTCAGGGCTGTCACTGGGAAAGCCTCGGGCCTCGCCCCCCCGAATACAGTCACGAACAGGAGGGACCCGTTCAATTTCAATGGGTTGCGAGGCCCAACATTTTGAGCGGAGACGGTTTTGCCCGAGATCGGCGACCATTTACATCACCGCAAAACGATCCATGCGACGCTCACGCCTCTCGCGAGTATGCCAAAGTTCTAGCCATCGGCGGGGATTGGTGGAACCCCCTCCGATGTCTCTCTGAAAATTTCCTCACAAGATGATTTTCCTTGACAGGGTATTGGCATTCTCGATCACGAACCGCCTCGATCGCTTCGGCGGTGGGAGGCGGCCATTCAGCCGCCAGGTGATCACCGCGATGCCGTAGTGCCAGTGACGCGTTGCGGCAGGTCTGCTGAGCCCGACCTCCCAGCAGATCTCTTTCCAATCGCGATGATTGGCCCGCAGCCACAGGATCCGTGCGTCGTCCTTCTCGAGCCAGCGCAACCAGATCAACGCCTCCTCGGCCTCGCTGATCTGGCGCGGCCCCGGGCGCGGTCGGAGCGCTTCGGGTGCCTGTCCAACCTGATCGGCAAAGCTGTGGATGTACTCGGGCCAGGCGTTGAAATATCCGATGGGCTTCACGGCCGGCAGTAGCCGAAACACCCGCGCAGCCTCGTCTAGACGGTCTGCGACCTTCACGGTTGTCCAGTCAGCCATGGCGTTTGTCCTCCTTGCGTTTGCCGTAAAGCTTCTCCCCAAGCTGGCGGACGAGCTCCCGTTCAGGCCAGGTGAGCCGATGATCGTCGAGCGACACCGCCAGCATCTTCTGGTCGTGCCAGCCGTCACGCTTGACCTCCTCGGAGCCACGGCGATGGCCGCCGTAGCCCTTCGGTGCAAATCGCATCCCCATCATTCCAGACCTCCGGTCTCGATGGCCCAGTGCAAGATGGCGATGGCATCCGCCTCGTTGTCATCGGCGGGGCTGAAACCGCGCTTCCGGGCGGCAGCGATCATGGCCTTCTTGGGTGCGTTTCCGTGGCCGGTGGAGTGGCGCTTGATCGTGCCAACCGGGACGCCCTGATAGGGAATGCCCCGCAACTCTGCCCAGGCGGTCAGCGTCGCCATCAGACCGCCGTAGACGTGTGCCGCGTCTGTGCCCGCGTGTCGGCGGACTTCCTCGAACCAGATCGCTGCGATCGGACCAGAGAGCCGGTCAATCTCGGTGAGCCAGTTGGTGAAACGTAGGTAGCGCATGCCACCGCCATCATAGCGGCCGGGCTTGAAGCTCGCCGTGCCGCTGGTGATGAGCCCATCGAAGCCACGGATGGCCCAGCCCGTTGTGGTGCCGAGATCAAGGGCAAGGATGGTGCGCGGCGGGTCGGACAGCGGTGGCATTTTCGGGGTTGCGCCGGGAATGGTGCTGGCGAGAGTTAGGTCAGCCATGGGTGGTCTCCTTTTCGGCTGGGCTGCTTGGGGTGGAAGACGACGGCGGTTGATGCTTGGCGGTACCGGCCGCCGTCGTCGGACTGAGTGCAGGCCAGAACTTCGGCCCGAGAAGAATGCCCAGGGGTGGGTGGTGGACCGCCCGCCTTGCGGGGGAGTCCACCCACCCCTTTAGGGGTGCTTTTCCGAAATCTTGGAATCCTGAATAAGCTATTGAAATCGCTTCTCTATTCAGGATTGCGCCAGGATTTCGGAATGAGGGATCCGAAATCCTGAACGAGACACTCAACACACTGTAATTGCTAGATAAAGGCCAGATTTCAGATTTCGGCAGGATTTCAGATTTCGGATTTTTGGCCGGAATTTCGGATTTTGAGGCCAGGATTTCGGATCGGTTTTGGGGGTGAAACCTCATGGATTTACCCCCTCAGGGTAGACCCAGATGTCGGGATTTTCGACCGGGAGAACGGCCCCGGTCTGGGCACATTTGTAGTGGCTGGGACGCACGGGTGTGACCGTCGGGAAGACCTCGCCAGTGCTTGAGTCGACCAGTTCCTCACTAGTCCCCAGCTCCATGAACTCGGTGCAGAGATAGCCGAACTTGCTGCGATCCACCGGCAGCCCGAGGCCCGATGCAGCCTCCCCTTTGACGAACTTGATCACCCCTTTGGTGGTCAGGACATTCAGCCGATCGCGGATGCTCGTCTGGCCGCTGAGGCCACCCTGGTTCTCGAAAGACTGGGCAAACAAAGTCATCGTATACATGCGGCCCGCGCGCGCTTCGCGCTCCAGAATATCGGTGATGACCTCGCCCTTGCGTTCGCGCTCGGCATCGTGCCGCGCCCCGAGTTCGGCCCGCACCAGCCGCTCGTTCATGGGGTTGATCTCGACCCATTCGCCCTTGGCCTTGTCGATCAGCTTCGGGTCCAACGCGGGTCCGTTGCGCAACTCGATCTCCAGCTTGCGCTGCGGGCTGTCCTCGTCGGGGCGGTGCAGAATGAGGCCGGAGGTATAGAACCCACGCAGAGCGCTGGCCCCCGAGAGGGCAAGGAATGGGTCGTCCTTCACCTGCTGCTTCGAGAGCTTCTTGGTGTGGTGAACGAGTATCACCCCGCAATCGGGGTTGATGTGATCGCGCAGAGCCTCGACGCGGTCCTTGAGGAAGAACATCATCGCGGCGTTGTCGTTTTCGCCGCCGCCCTCGGGACCGCCATCAAAGAGGTTCCGGATCGGGTCGATGCAGATGATGTCCACGGGCTCGGCCGGAAAGGCGCGCCGGATCGCCTGGGCCACATGAACACTGCCCTCGGTGTCGAGCAGCATTTTCAGCTTCGGCGTGGCCACCAGGTTGTCGCGGGCAGCCGTCATCAGGCGCGGCGGCAGGGTAATCTGATGCATGCGCTCGCGCAGATAGTGATACTGGATCTCCGCTTGCAGATAGAAGATCCGCATCGGGCGCGGTGGCATAAAGCCAAGAAAGGGCTGGCCCGCCGCCATATGCACAAGCCAGGAGATCAGCAGGTCACTCTTGCCCACCTTGGGTGCGCCGCCCAGAACCAGCAGGCCCCCAGGCGTCAGCACGCGCGGCGCAATGATATCCGCCGGCATCGGGCTTGTGTCATCCAGGAGAGCGCCTAGCGTGAAGGTGGGCATTTCATCCGGAGCGGGGGCGGCGCTGTCGAGACGGATGACAGGTGGCCCGTGCTTTTCGACATGGATGGCCCAGAGACGCTCGGATTCACGCTTGAGCCGTTCCACCGGCCATTGGGGGCGCAGCATGGCAGCGTTGTAGCCGCAGATCGCCTCCCAGCCCTCGTCCTTTGACAGCCTCCCCTCATGGACCATGCGGATGAAATACCCGATGGCGGCCGAGGCGCCCTCGAAGCGCGACCAGTCATCCTGACCTCCCTCGCGCACGGGCGTGACCAGCACTTCATCGACGCGCGGCTTGTCCGGTGCAGTAAAATCCGGCGCAAGATTGACGCCAGCCGCGGGCGGCATGTCGGCCACGGCCTCGATGAACTCGGCCAGATCGCGTTCGCGGTCCGGGTTGAATTCGACAATCTGGACCTGAGTCTTGAGGTTGTTCTTGTAATAGACCGAGCCTGCCACTCGGATCGGCTGGTGGGCAGAACGGAAATGCATATCGCCACCTACCTTGGCGGCAATGTCACCGCGCATGCGGGTCAGGCGCGTGATGTCACTGCCCTCGACGGGCTCGGTCAGCTTCCACCAGACATGCGCCTTGCGCTGACCCTCGGGCGTGATGCCGCCGCTTTCGACCACCATGGTCGGCGGGCCAAGGTGACGCTCGAGATGGGCGCGCTTGGCAGCGATATCACCGGTGTCGATATCGACCACCACCGTCTGCATTTGCAGGATGTCGGCTGCCTTGGCCTGGCCGCTCATGGCAACAGTGCCAGGGATCACATATACCGCAGCCCCTTCACGCGCCGCCCAATTGGCGAAGGTCGCCATCTTCTCGGTGGTGTTTGCACCGGCCTCAATCCAGATGTTATGCGGCCGACCATCTATGCCTTGGCCCTTGTCTATGAAGCTGCGCACCGGGATCAGCCCGTCTGAGTAGCCAAAGACCACATCCATGAACTGCGCAATCTGCTCGGGGTCCGGCTCATCGCCGAACACATCCTCCATGGGCGCGGCATCGTTGAAATCGCGCCACGGGTTGAAATGGATCAGGTTTTCCTTTGGCGCATCCAGCGCGATTTCGCTCGTGTCTTTGGGATCGTCACTCTTGGCCACTTTGGCCTCCTTCCCTGTGTCGTCGTTTTCGGGCGGGTCTTTCGGGACATCGGTCATGTGGAAAGGCCCCAACAGCGCTCCGCCCAGGGGCAGAACCGGCATTCGAAGAAGTCACGATTGGCGGCGACGCGGGGCAACAACTCGCCTGCATCTGTTGCGCGCAGGATTCGCACACCGCGATCCGACATGCGCTGCGCGAGGTCGGCATCGAAGGGGACCTGCTCGTGATAGAGCTCGGCCGTGTCCTTGTTGATCGCCGTGAAGAGCGCAGGGTTAGCCGAGATGCCCGGCACCTGCGCTTCCATGTAGGCCTGATAGACCGCGATCTGGGCGGCATAGACGGGCTTTGACTTGGTCACGCCGTCCTTGACGCAGGCACGCCAGTTCTTGGCGTTCATCGTCTTGCATTCCCAGAGCGCAGGAACGCCCAGAGCGAAGCCCTCGGGGCCAGCGGCGATGATGCCATCAACATGTCCCCGAATACGGCCACCGGCGACCGAGAAGCCAAACTGCCCGCCGTCGGGCCGATTGCCTTTGCGGGTGTAGAGGTCGAACCCGGCCTGACGAAGCCAGGCGACAGCGAGGTCCTCGAGCACATGACCGATCGCGAAGATGCGCAGAGACTGACCCGAGAAGTCCTTGCCGTCGTCCTTTGGTGTGGCCGTGAACTCAAACTGCAAAGCGCGTTCGCAAGCATGGCCGAGGCGTGAGCCGCCAAGATAGTCACGGGGCGTGCGGCTGGCATTCTCGGCTGTGATCGCCGCATCGATGGTCTCATTGACCCGGTCTGCGAAGCTGGGCGTGTGGTTGTAATCCAACATCAGAAGGGCACCTCCGACTGGCCGGCGATCTCGAACATCTCTGCCCGGAAGGCCGCGACAGTGACGACGATCAGCCGGTGCATGTCGCTCCGGGTCAGCTGGCCCAGCGTCCGATCCCAACCGATGCGCTCCATCTCGGGCGTAAGCGCGCGCATCACGGCGGGCAGCGCCTGGGTTTCCTCTTCGGTGAAGTCGACCATGCTCAGTCCTCTTTTCGCTTTTCCGGTGAAGGCCAACTGGCATTGCATCGCGCAAAACCAGCGGTACGTGCGTTTGCCGCGGGGCTTGTTCGGATCGAACCAGCCAAAGCCGCGCGTGCGCGATGTGCAGACGGCGCAGAGCTGACCTCGCGGATGCCAGAGGCGATCAAAGCCCGAGCGATCCGCAGCCTCTGCGGGCGAGGATTGCATTTGCGCGACATGGCTCATGCAGCCTCCCGCGCGGCCGGTGCTGCCGCAATGATCAAGCCGCGGATCTCGCGCTTGTTGAAACCGAAGGTCATAAGCGCCGAGGCCTTGTAGCGGGTCAGACCGTAATCGGCGCGAGCCGCCGGGGAGAGATACCGGAGCTGGTTTTCCGTCGCGGGCTGGTTGAGCCAAACCCGCGTCTTGAAGGCGCTCTCGTCGGTCTCGTTCTCGTTGAGCCAGTCATCCGCCTGCGCAATGCAGACAGCGCGCTCGCCGATGCCCAGAAGCCTAGTCTGCGCGCCCTTCCGGCCGCCAACGGCATACCACTGGCCCTGATACCAGAAGATGCCGCCCCAGGCCGTGAAGCCCGTGGCCATCAGCGCATCCTCTGACCCGAAGAGGTCGACCCATTCGAAGCTCGAGCGCTTCAGGAGGTCGATTTCCGTCATGACAAACCCGGACAATGCCCCGCCAAGCGTGCTTTCCCGGGCTTCAGTCTCTGCCTCATCATCGACGAGGATTTCCCCGCAGATCGGGCATTCGCGGCATCCAAGTGGAATTTCGGCTTCGCATTTCGGGCAGGTCTTGGTCGGGGCTGCGCCAGTTCCAGCGCTGCCGTCGAGGTCGACATCCTGTTCCAGCGTGCCATGGGTCAGGCTCGAGGTCCCGAAATCCAGCACGATACAGTCGGTCTTGATCACGCCCGGAAACTCGGCCGGATCGACAGTGCGCAGGCCCCGGCCCACCATCTGGATCATGGTCGATTTGTAGGAGGACGGGCGCAGCAGCACGACGCAGGAGGTGGGCGGATGGTCCCAGCCTTCCGTGAGCACCGCCACGTTTGTGATGACGCGGATTTCACCGGCGGCAAAGGCGGCAAGGATATTGCGCCGTTCCTCTCCGGGCAGATCGCCATGGATCAGGCCAGTCGGAATGCCGGCCGCGTTAAAGGCTTCGGCCACATGGGCTGCATGGGCAACAGTAGAGCAGAACACAACTGTCGCGCGGCCTGCCGCCTTTTCCTGCCAGTGGCGGATCACTTCATCGGTAATCGGCGCGCGGTCCATGATCTCGGCCACTTCCGCCATGTCAAAGTCTGACACGGTCTTGCGCACGGCCCGCAGCTTTTCCTGCACACCCACATCGATGACAAAGGTACGGGGCGGCACAAGATGGCCAGATGCAATCAGCTCGCCCAACCGCACCTGATCGGCGACATTGTCGAAGACCGCCCGCAGGCCCTTCTTGTCGCCGCGATTGGGCGTTGCCGTCACGCCAAAGATCCGAGCGTCCGGGTTGGCATCACGCACATGGTCGATGATGCGCCGATAGCTGTCGGCCACGGCGTGATGGGCCTCATCGATGACCAGGAGGTCCAGCTTTGGCATGGCGACAAGATTGCCTTGGCGCGCAAGCGTCGGCACCATGGCGAAGGTGACTTGACCACCCCAGGACTTGGTCGTCGCGTCCAGAACCGAGGTCGTAATGGCCGGGTTAACGCGCCCAAACTTCTCGCGGTTCTGCGCCGTCAACTCGTCGCGATGGGCCAGCACGCAGGCCTTGGCGTCGCTGTTGCCGATGCTTTCGCCAGTAACCGCCGAAAGCATGATCGTTTTGCCTGCCCCGGTCGGGGCGATGCCGAGCGTGTTGGCTCGGGTGGCGAGCGCAGCAAGACTGCGCTCGACGAAGAGTTTTTGGCGGGGACGCAAACGCATGGGATTTGGCCTTACTCAGCCCAGCTCGGGCGGCCAGTAAATCCGGGCGCCGGCGCGTGTTGCGGCGGCTGCTGCTCCGCCCGTTGCGCGGGCGCGCCATAGGTGGGCGTCGAAGATGCATACCCCAGCTGGGTTTGGGGCTGCACATGGGACGGCGCGGAGCCCATGGGGGTGGAGAACCCCATGATCTGGGCGAAATCCTTGTGGTCGATTGTGACCGCGTTGCGGATTTCGTTCTTGTCATCCCCGTTGGTGTCGGCGCCAACATCGATCCGCGCGACAAATTCCAGCCCGTCCAGATCGGCAAAGCCATTGATCCGGCGACGCGCCTGGGCCTCGGGCGAGTTGTCCTTGTCGGAAATCCCGCGCGATGAGTTAAGGATGCCCCGGATCAGGCTGCGGCCCATATTGGTCCAGTTCGGACCATTGGGGCTGTAGAGCCCGATCATCGACCAGATCTTGCGCTTGGCGTAGGCCCCCTCAAGCACGGTGAATTCGGCATCGAGATAGACGGCGCCCGTGCCGCCGCGCTTGGCATAGCCGCCGGTCCAGCCCTGGGTCGGATCATCAAACCCACCCGGACGGATCGTCAGGCGCACCTTGGCCAGTGTGCCCTTGGGGATCAGGTTGATGTTTGACTGCGCGTCGTTGAAATCGTTCCAATGTCCAGACATGGCTGGGCTCCTTTCAGGTTGATGGGGTGTCGGTGGGGGCGGCCTGCGCCGGGGATGGCGCGGGCAGCTGTGGTGGCTGGTAGGTCAGGCGCTGTTCGACGGGCACGAGGGGGCCGCGGATCTTGTCCATGAGCCGACCCAGATGCGGGACCTCGAGGAGCTCCAGGCGACCAGAGCGATCCTTGGCGGGGTAGCCCCAGGGGTTCAGGGTCTGGCAGACGAAGCCCCGCTGGAGCTGGCCATCCTCGCCCTTGCTCTCGGCCATGGTGATGACCTGATCGACGATACCCGGCAGCTCGAGCCCTGTCTTGGACCCATCGATCTGCGGCACGAAGACCTTGCGGTTGAAGTCATCAAGCTTCTCGTCGAGGATGCCGACAAACCAGACATTCTTGCCGCGCGTGTGCTGCAGATGCGTGAGCCAGGCGATCATTTCGCGGCCGTGCAAACCGTAAGCCCCGCGCACATCCGGCTTGCCGGTTTTTTCCGAATGCGCCTCGGGCTGGCCCTTGCACCATTGGAAACACAACCGCCCGGCCACGGTGATCGAGTCGATGAACACCGTGTCGTATTTGGCTAGGACCTCAGGGTCGCCGAACTTCTGGCAGACGGCCGCATAATGCGCGGGGCTATAGGCTTGATCATCGCGCAGCGCCGGGTTCGGTCCGCCAATGAACACCGCGAAATCCCGACATTCCGTCCAGGTCCGCGGCCGGATGGCGTCGATGGCCAGCCCCTCGATGGCCAGATCCCCAGCTTCGAGATCGAAAAACAGCGTGGTGGAGGCGTTCAACGTCCAGAGCAAACTGGTTTTGCCAATGCCCGACCGGCCGAAGATGACGCCCTTGATGCCACGGGACTCGGCCAGACGCTGATCAGCGGTGATGATGGGGAGCGCGCCGGTCATGGCAGCACCTCGCCGTTTGCATCAGATGCGCAGGAGTAACCGGTGACAGCGGTGTAAAGCGCGTCGAGCCGGTCGGCTTCGGCGAGGCATTCACGACCCTTGCGGCGCATGAATTGGCGCGCATCATTGAGCAGATCAGGGTCTTCGATCAGGTCCGGGACTGCGACATATTCCTCGGCGCTTTCGACAAAGTAGGATTTTGAGCGCAGGT
>Ga0172372_10006054_pt1 | contig 16621 bp, 10 predicted proteins | sample LakKiv5m_2_FD_114544 | JGI IMG/M metagenome (GOLD analysis project Ga0172372, IMG submission 114544) | Freshwater microbial communities from Kabuno Bay, South-Kivu, Congo - kab_092012_9.5m | ecosystem: Environmental > Aquatic > Freshwater > Lake | place: Democratic Republic of the Congo...
GCCTGGAAGTGGACAGGGATTCCAAATACCCCCTGAACTCGACTGGTCGGACCAGGTAGGCGGCGCGCAACTTGTCGGCAAACTCCGGAGCCGGGCCCAGTAACGCCACGCGCTGGCAGTTGAGTGCGGCAACGTGAAACCTGCTATCGACCCAGGCCGTGCCATCCCGGCAATCGTAGATCAGCCTATCGCATACTATCCTGTGGTACTCGTGCTGCCATGTCCGGTAGTCCACCAGTAAAACTTCCTTCTGTTCCCCCACACGGCCCGCCGACAAACCCGCGTACCTGGCGTACAGATACCACCGCCACCAGGATTGAGGGTGAGCCACCACCACAACGGGCGGGGAGGATAGACCCAACAGCAATGCCGTGATCTCCCCGTAGACGGAGTCCTCCAGGATCAGGGAGGCAGTCGACTCCATATGGGCCGCCAACGGAGTCACCTCTCGCACCAAAGGCAGCAGTGCCTCGGGTACCTTTTCGCCGAAGACCAGCGAACCCCGGGAATCCCCCTTTGAGGTGGGTTTCACGGAAGCCTGGAACATTATGTCCCTCCTTTTTTTGAGAAAGTCGCGCTGGTTTTCCGGGACACCGTAGACCCCGGGACTGATCTTGAAAAGGTGGGGTATCCCCGATTTTTCCAGCATGTGAGGGACCTGGGTGGATATCCGTATATGGCCCTCGAGGGTTTCGGTGGCGCGGCCCAGAACCACCGGAAGTACTCGCGCGGCGTCTAGAAGAGCGCGCGCTTTCGGCGAGTACACGAACTGCAAATCTAGCATCAAAAGTAAGTACTCGCTTTCCACAGGAAAGTTCACGCTGTGTGAAACATCGTTCCGCGACCATGACACAGATACCTCCTTTTGGGAAAACCTGTCGACGTGGAACACGGTGGATTGCTCGTCGTTGGCGTCCAGCAGTATCTGAAAAACTTTAAGCGAATCGTCGAGGATCCGGGTAACCAGGGAACTCATCTCCTTTATCCTGGGATAGTTTTTGAAAGGAAACACCAGTTCTCCGGTAGATGTAATGGTGGATGACAACCCCGCCGCATTCATGTACAGATGAGATCTCTGACACGCGCCGTCCGCGGGGGTGGCATGCACCGTGGCGCCGACCAGACTGAACCTGATAGTCTGTGGATGTACTGGCATGGGGAACTCCAGCCCGTGCTGTACTTTTTTACTTGCCATCGGCCGCTCGACGCTTCATTGCGAATACTGTACGGGGCCGGGGCATCGGTACTCGGAATGGAGGACAATCGCCCCTAAAGACACACTGTACTTGGCAGTGGTTAAGGCAGCCGAGGTGACACATGAGCGATAGCGTCCAAGAAGACCATTTTCTGGGGTCGCTTAAGAGCGAACTGGACGAGAGTGAGGATGCCCTGCACCCCTATTTCGTCGCGCTCAACTCCGCGGCGGACACCGTCAGGGCCAACTACGTGAACTGGAAACTACGCTCCACGGCCGCGGCCCAACTATTCCAACTTCTCAAGATCACGGACATAGACGGGCGGGAATGGACCGTGGGGGCCGTTACGGGCGGATGGTTCAGGAGAGACGGCGCAAAGAGCACCTGGATGGCGTCAATGCCCCCCACCGGCGTGACGCCGAGCGTGAACAACGTCCCCTCCTGGTACTCAAAAGGCATCAACAACCTGGTCCTGGAGTACATCGCCGACGAGAACGCGGTAATGCAGGAAGACATGGAAACGAAGGGACGCGCGGAAGAACGGAAGGACGGGGGTCTCGCAGTGGCCAACCCCTTCCAGAGCAAAGAAGTAAAGGGACTCACCGTGGAAGGAGAAGTACGCAAGTCTACCGCGGGTGACACCGACTGGCTGTTTGAGGAGTGGGAGAATTCCTCCAGCACCGCGCCGCAACGCGCCGACGATCCGGTAGCCAGTCCCCAGACCGACACCCAGGAGTTCCCCGGGGAAAACCTGTTCCTGCCCCCGGAAGACAACGAGTGAACCGTATGCCTGCGGCAGGGCAGGGAGCATAATTCACTATACACCAGGAGAAACACCATGCCGCAGGCAAAAAACAAAAAAACCATCAAAAACATGATCGACGCCGACGATGAGAGGGCTGAGGCGCTAAATTCTTTTCTAGGACAGATGAGTAAAGACAGGCCCGGAAGCGTGATGAAACTCAACGACAACAGCAAGGTCAGCATAGAAGTAGTATCCACGGGGGTTATCAGCCTAGACGTCGCCATCGGGGCGGGAGGTTTCCCCAAAGGGCGCATAGTCGAATTGTTCGGCGGAGAAGGAGGCGGTAAGACCACCGTGGCCTTGACAGTCGCGGCCAATGCACAAAAACTCGGAGGGAACATCGGCTTTATCGACGCGGAACACGGGCTCAACCGGCAGTTGTGCGCCAACGTCGGAATCGACCCTGACAAATTCGTGGTGTTCCAGCCGGACAACGGGGAGCAGGCCATAGACATGGTCGAGCAGATGATACGGTCCAGGGCGTTCGACGTCATCATCGTGGACTCCGTGGCGGCGCTCACCCCGAAAGCCGAGATAGAATCGGAGATCGACCAGCAATTCATGGGTCTGCACGCCAGGCTGATGAGCAAGTTCATGCGCAGGGTGGCAGGTATCGCGAACGAGAACAATGTGATGCTCATTCTGGTCAATCAGGTGCGCAAGAACCTGGCGGCCTACGGGACGCCGGACGAGACCACGGGCGGCAAGGCTATAAAGTTCTACGCAAGTTTGCGCATCGAGGTGCGCACCTCCGGGAGCAAGAAGATAGCCAAAGGATCGGATATAGTGGGGCACACCGTGCTAGCCACGGTTAAGAAAAACCGCCTGGGGCCTCCGCATACGACCGCCGAGTTCGACCTGATCTATGGCAAAGGCCTGGACGCCAACGGCGCCATACTGGACGTCGCCGAGAAGGTCGGGGTACTGACCAGGGCCGGAGCCTATTACACCGAGACCGCCACCGGCAACAAACTCAGCGAAGTTCTCGAGGACGGGACCAGCCGTGCAGTCGTCGGCAAGGAAGCCGTCAAAACTCTTCTCCGCGGAAACGACGCCCTGCGCGAACGCATAGTGGGCGCTGTATACCAGGCCCTGTCTGGCGGGGCGGTGCTGGTCGACGCAGAATCGGAGAGCGAGAACGGCTCCGAGGAGTGACCGATTACTTGTCGGACGCCAACCAGACGGCCGCGTCGTCCGGAGATAAACCCAGGGTTTCCACGACCAGCCTCAGGGAGTCCAGGGGCTCGAGATCGCATTTGTAGCAGCGCACCTTGTTGTCTTCGACGTGCGAAGACGGGTTCGCGTCCCCGTTACGGTGGTTGCCGGGTCGGGAACACCGCCACAGTCCCGTATCCATGTTTCTATAGGAGTTCAGCCTTACCAGGGTCCTTTCCACGTCGGTTTCGGCGGCCGCCAGCAGCGTCCTCTGCCTAGGCGTGAGGTCCACCGGGGGCATCAATTCGCTCCTGTCGTCGGTCCTGCTTGATCTGCGGACCTTCTCCCCGTCCTTGCGGGCGGCCTCCAGGTCCACGAGCAGGGAGGCGTCCCCCTGACGAATGCGCTCCTCGTCTGAGGGATCCGGTACCGGGCTTACGTAAAGGGACGGATACCTGCCAGTCCCCGGTCGCTGGCGGACGGAAGCCACCAACATGACTGCTTGAACTATCTCCAGGAATTCCACCGACGACAGGTTCGGGTTCGTGGAGAAAGCACCGGTGAGAACTACCTTTTTTGCGGCGTGTAAACGCATAAAGTTTCCCCCCGCCAACATCTCACTAAAGTCCAGGTCGACGCCGAGCAGAATCAAGTCCTCCGGGGCCGCCTCGATCTGCGGGCCGCCCGGGTTCGATACGTTCACGAAACGGCACAGGGTGCCGCCGACCTCGCAGTCCAGGGTCCTGGAGGACATCCCACACAGGGCCGCGTACACCAGCAGGGCCGCCAGGGAATTTTCCTGGAGCACCACCAAGATCTTTGTCTTGGTGTCTGAGGAGGTCAAACCCGATTTTTCCAGCGCATCCAGGTGCGACCCGTCAACGGGTAGGTGGAATTGGACGCATCCTTCCGGAGATTCCGCGGCAAGGCTCCCCCCTACCACTATACGGAGAGCATAATCTGGTTTCTCTGAGGTCACTTTGTTCTCCCTTTTGTTTACCCCAGTATCGGAACCGTCTGGCATCTTATTGGCCGTTGTACTTGGAATCTTTGGTCAGTTTCAAGGTCAGACCCAGCTTGCCCGCGGCGGCGCGCAACTTAGCAACATGCGGGATCACGGCCTCTGCGATCTGGTCCGGTACGACCATTTGGGCCTGGGTGGGGGAGAGGAACACCCTGCATTTTTTCACCAAGTTCACCAGGTCCTGGTGGGCCGGGCTGAGAACCGCCAGCATCTTCGCCATGTCGTCGGACATCCCGGGGGAGGCGGAAGGAGCAAGGGCGGCAGGGGTTTTTTCTTTCTCAGGAGTCTTGTCCTTCAAGGTCGCGTTCAAACCGGTTAAGACCGCCTCGGCGCGATCCAGCATGGACTGAACAACCAACGGATCGTTCAGATTGGTTCCGCTCAGTCTTGCCACTGCCAGGTCCAGCCATGGCCCGTTACCCTCGATACCTAAAACGACGTCAAGTTCCCACAGGGCCCGGTCGGTGTGCTCGCGGGAAGCGCCCAAAGAATCCTTGACGCGCTGCGTCGCCCACCGAACCAGGTCCCGCGTCAGAGTCTGGTCCGAGTACACGCCTCTAGCGGCGGCAAGTGACCTGAGGGCCTGTTGTTTGTCCTTGTCGTCTATGGCCTTGTACATCGCAGCCAGGGCCAGCGGCGAAGGCACCCCCAGCAGGGAGTACACCGCCTCCATGGAAACCGTGTCGTCCTGGAGGATGCTCGATAGTTTCGCCAGACTCATAACCGTCCCGCGCACCCCCAGGTCCGGGTCGGCGGCGGCGATGACCATGTCCAGGATGTCGGGGGATACTTTCCATGATTCGTGGGCGGCTATCCTCTCCAGATTCTTCACTAGATCGGCGTACACGGGAGGCAGCAATTCGAACTCCACGCACCTTCCCCTGTTGGTCTTGAGCATCTTGCCGGGGTCGGTCGTGCACAGCATGAACATCACGTGCCCTGGTGGCTGCTCGAGAAGTTTCAAAAAAGCCTGCCCTCCCTGGTGGGAAAGTCCGTGCGCCTCGTCCACTATGTATATCTTGACCGATGACTTGACGGGCAGCACCTGACATCGTTCCGCTATCAAACGTATCTCGTCCTTGCCACCATGACTGGCCGCGTCGAACTCCACCACGTCAGGATGGGTTCCCGACATGACCTGAAGGCACGACCCGCACTTGCCGCACGCGTCGGCACGGTCGCGGTCGCCTAGGGGCGTCTCGCACATTATGCACGAGGCGACTATGCGAGCGATGGTGGTTTTACCCAACCCGGATCTACCGGAGAAAAGTATCTGTTTGGGAACCCTCCCGTTCAACACGGATCGACGTATGACCTCCACCACGTGAGTCTGCCCTACCACGGTGGAGAAACTCGTTGGTCTGTGCTTGGAGGCCAGGCTGATACTGGAGGCGTCGTCCGACATACCTCGCTACTGTGCTACCGGGGGTTCCGCTGTCAGATGTCCGCGATTAGCGACGCTGCGCGGCGACTGTAACGGTCGTCGCGTCGATGAACGGGGACTCCTTGAGCGATACGACGTAACCCCTGCTGCTGTAGGGCACTTTCAAGACGGCGGACGACCTGGCGTCGGTCCTGATCTTGTAGGTCTTTCCCGCGTAGATGACGTAAGTTTCCGCGTAGGCGGTGAGCGCCCGTAAGCCTTTCAAACGCACACGTATGACCATGTTTTTACCCACAAGTGAAGAGGTTGTCTCCACAGTTACTACATGTTTGCGGTTCTTTAACACGGGCGGCTGGTTTGCGCCTGGTTGCGCATCAGGTTTGGTCGCCTCAGGATAATCCGGTTTCGTCAGCCCCGGGGTGACCGAGTCGGGGGACGGTAGTTTCAACCCCGGCAACTTCGGAGCATCAGGTTTGGTCAGTACCGGTAACTCGGGCTTGACCAAAGGTGGCAAAGGTTTGAGTACGGGTACCTCCAACTTCGGTAAACTCGGCAACTCTGGTCTTTTTATCTCCGGCAAACCCGGCAAGGTGACTCCGGGGGGCAGAAGAGACGGCATGAACGGGATAGTGGACTGGGGCGGGGCAACTTCCGGTAAACCCAGTGCCCTTAGGGGATTAACTAAACCCTCGCCGAACTGGTCGTCCCTGCCTGCAGGTCCGAGATCGTAGGCCGATGACTTCAAAAGCGAAGTAACCTCCGCGCCACTGCCTTTGCCGGCGGATATAAGCAAAGCCGCGGAGCCCGCCACGAACGGGGTCGCCATGGAGGTGCCCGAGGACCACTGATACCTACCGCCGGGCCATGTGGACCTTATCCACGAACCTGGGGCGGAAATGTCCACGTATGAGCCGGTGTTCGAAAATGCCGCCCTCTTGTCCGTGGAGTCGGTAGCCCCCACCGTCAAAACTTGTGGATAAGCTCCGGGGTAACTCGGCTTATTGCCGACCATGGCGTCGTTGCCGGAAGCGACCACGACTACGGCGCCTTTATTTAGAGCGTAGTCCAGAGCTCCTTCCAATAGATCCGACGGTACCGCACCGCCAATGGATATATTGAGAACGTCAGCTCCCTGATCGGCGGCCCATATGATCCCGAGAGCCAGTTCGTCGTCGTCCCCGTTCCCGGACGAGTCTAGGACGCGCACCGGCAGTATGCTGACCTGGGGGGCGATACCGGCCACGCCCACACCGTTGTTCGAGGTCGCCGCTATTATGCCCGCTACGTGGGTTCCGTGCCCGTTGGGGTCACGGGTGCCTTTCCCCTGGGGATTCATGGAATCCCAACCTTCAAGAACCCTCCCCTCGAGTTCCGGATGGGACGCGTCCACCCCGGTGTCTAGAACGGCGACCACCACATCTTTGCCTTGGGTGTGCGCGTTAAGGGCTTCGCCTCCCAGACGCGAATAACCCCACTGATTCCCCACCTCGGGATCCGACGCGGAATCGACGATGCTTCGCCTGGCGTTCACCCCCGCAGATATGACGTCATAGGAGTCGTCCCACTTTGACAAGGTGTCCCCTGACGCGGCTGCTGACACCGTGGCGGTAACTATAGCGAGACCGCCTGTGCTGGTTCTGATAACGGCGGAGAGCGAAACCATGTCCGACGGGGCCGCGTATACGCGAGAAACCGGGCACAGGAGGTTAACGGCTAGCGCCAAAACAAGACACTTAAATATTCGATTGTGCACCTTTTGAACCGTGCCCGGGCGGAGGGCAGATTCACCCATGAGGGGCCCTGTTTTGCGAATTGTGGGTACGAGGAGGCGGGTTTCCTTGATTACTTGACTGTCCCGGGTATAGGGCACAGTTATCCTCCGTGGTCCTATACTTAATACCACCAAACACACTACCCATAGAAACCCCAACCAGCCAGGAGAAAACATGAGCAACAAAAGACCCCGAAAAGAAGCCCTGTTCGTACTAGTGCCGTCCGCGGAAGGATCCGTGGAGTACCACGACGTAACCAGTTCCGTGGGAAAGAAGATGCCGTTCAAAAACGCTAAGTCCACCTGCGGCATGAGGGTAAGCGAGGGTGTGGTGTCCTTCAGTCTCCTACAGATGACCAAGAAAACCGCCGCAGGCATGGCCGAAAAGGAGATGATGATCCCCCGCGGTCCCCTGTCACGCCTTGAAAGACGCGCCGCAGAACTCGCCCCGTCCCTGGGCGACGACGAGGTTTTCCTGGAGACGGACTCCGCTACCCAAAAATGCAAACTAACCAAAGAGGCCAACGGGGTAGGCGAACTGGAATCCGTAGACGAGGACATCGTTTTCGAACTCCCGCGCGAAGCGGTCAAACTATCTATCTACGTCAAGAGCTCCGTGCTGGGCAGAATGATCGCCGTGGGTTTCATCGGCTACCCCGGAAAACCCGGCAACTCCGACAAGATGCGACGAATCGCCTCGATGGCCCTCTTCTCCCTGACCCAGCTAAACCACTTTAGGGTGATCTCCGGTCTGCTCACCGTAACCGTTCCCGCGGCCGTAAGGTACGCTCAGGTTTACGTGAGAAAATCTGACGAAAAAGCCCTCATCGAGGTGCCCGTCACCTTTTTCACTGACGGCGACGAGCCCGACGTGGTGGCTAGCGGCAACATTATGGTGGAGGTGAACCTAGACACCGCCAACCCCAGTACGGGCAGGCTGATATACACCCTAACCCCGGACAAGGACCTCGAAGACCATTTCGAAAAATACGCAGGTATCATGGATGCGACCGTAACCGAGGTGATAGAGAAATCCTTCACCCCCGAGGAGATAAATAGCATAGCGGTGGACATCGTCCTAGGCGAACTGGGAGACGGCGGGGTGAAGAGGTTGAACGACGCCCTGGTGGTTTTGAACTCGGGTTTGAACCTTACCCCGAAAATGAGACAATTTCGTTAACGATAGACGTCATAGCATGGGGCATGCGGCTAAGACACCACCTAAAGTTTAAGGCCGTCTAGAAGGCCCCCGTTGGGCCGGGGGTGCGCAAAGACCCTGTAGGGTCCGCCCGCTGGCAGCCCACGGTCGGCGGGGAGGCCAGGGTCGCGCCGGTAGATATATCTATATGACCCAACCAACCATCGAAGACTGCTACAAGACCCCCCTGAGCGGCAGAAGGATCGCTGAATACCTCCTGCTGCTGACCGGCCCGCTCGCCTCCTATATGCTCCTGAGGGGTGCAACTAGCGGCTCCGCTGACGAGAACGGTCTGGCGTTGGCCCTGTTTCTGGTATGGAGCCCGGTGTTCTTCGGGGTGCCCGCCATGCTAATGCAGCGCGAAAGAGACGGGGCGTTGACGGGGGAAAAGTCGGCGGTCGGACGTGGCGTCAAACTCGTACCCCACCTGCTGACGAGTCCCGACAGTACGGCGCGGCCACGAACCCTGGTGAGCCTGATCGGTTGGCTGATTCTCGGTGCGGCTGCCTTCCGTCCCCTGACTACCGCCCTGTCGGGTATTCTAGGCGGTTTGTTTTCGTGAGATGAAGAAGTTTGCCGAGTTCAAGACTGCTGGAAATCCCTGATCGTCACATCCCCGATGCTTAGGAAAGGGTTTCCTCCCCAGTTGTTGGCCAAGGTCACATGGAAGAAACGGTTCGGTTCGGGGTTCGGTCTGCCTGCCTGCGCGTACAATTTGTTCACGAATTCCTGCATCTCCCCCTGATTTTTCAAGGATACCACATAGGTTACTTTAAGTATTTTATTTCCATCCTTGTCATAAGCGTCCGTTCTGTGCACATACCTGCATTCTCCCAGTTCGATACTGGGGGCAGGGAAATTATGGTTGGCGATTATGTCGCGGTCGTCTGTTTCGTTGACGAAATTGGCGTAACTGATCAGGGTGACATGGAGATGGTCGGGATCGAGGCGTTTAATGTTCACGGGCGTAGCGTAATACTCCGTCAAAACTTTGTTATGATCAGGTATGGGGATTGCTTGCAGGGCGCTCTTTGTTCTATCATCTAGTTTCAACAGTAGTGCTTTTTCCGCATACGCGTAGTTTCCGGACCCCTCTACCGTTGGTCGGCTAAGGTTGGCGGAGGCGTCATGGCCGGCTTCAGGCGCCGCGCTCTCGTCGGTTAGGTCGTGCAACATGTGAACGGACCCGAATACCTCGGTTATTGATCGCAGAGGATCATCTATAGCGATCTCCTGGAGAGTATTCTTTTCGAAGAGCGCACAATAGATATCCCCGAACCGCAACACGGCTCCCTCTCTGAGCTTGTACTCCTGCTTCTTTTCGATTTTAACTCCGTCTCCGTCTATGAAGGTGCCGTTGGTAGAGCCGAGGTCTTCTATGGTTGCATAATCGGTATAAATACGTATGAGCGCATGATTATTTGACGCGGTTTTATACATAAGTTTGTCGGGTATAACCCAAGAATTGGTGTTGGCGCGGCCAATGTATATTTCGCGCACGACAGCCGGCTCGGATGCGGGCGTCGGTGGGTGAGGCACCCCGTCTGGACCGGTTTCCGTCTGCTGACCGGTGGCCGAGTCGGGGGCGGCCCAACTAACCGGCGTGGTTGTTTCCTTAGCGGCTTCTTTGAGTGCGCTCGCGACGAACTCCGTATTGTCTGGTCGATTTTCTTCGCCGCTGCCGGAGTTTGTCAAGGGAGTGGAGGCGGCGTCGTGGCCCGCTTCGTGCGACGCGCTCTCGTCGGGCGTCATCTGGCGAACATTCTCGCTAACCTTCTCCCTCGTCTGGCCTTCGCCGCTGCCGGAGTTTGTCAAGGCGGCGGTAAGATCGGCTTCGCGCGCAGCCTCGACGACCTCTGGCTTCTTCTGCGTTTCTCCTGGGGTCGCTAACTTGCCTTTCTCCACTGAATTCTCCGAGCGCGGCACTTCGGACTTGCCTCTAACTTCGGCTTGATTGCCAGGTGACGGTCTTTTCTGGTTTCGGGCCGGTTTTGGAAGAGTCTTCCCGGACTCCTTCGCCAAGGCGCGTGCTAGTGCCCTGCCCTGATCAACGCCCTGCCACATGTCGTCCTCGGACTTAACTTTGTGATCTCCGGTGCCGTCGCCCTCCAGACCGCAGCTCTTGGCGATCTCGTAGAGCTCCTCTCGGGATACAGCGCGACCCAGGCGTTGACCAACTAGAAACATCCCGGCGGCGATCAAGTTTTCGCTGTCATCGGCAGCGCCGGGGGCAAACGCGAAAAAGTCTTCCGCAGGCTTCCTCATATTCTCGGCGTTCCTCCGGAACTCTCCAACGGAGTCTTGACACCATTTATGCCAACTTGCGTTCCACGTCGGGTCTTCGGGCGAGGGAGGTGACGATAACGTAAGGGTTGCAACGAGACGGATGATATCCCCGTTTTTGCTGCGATACGGATCGACGTGGCTACGGCGGACTTCCCTCTTCATTTCTTCTTCCGGCTCCTTGGCATTCTGGATCTGGAACTCTTCCGGATTCAAGATCATTGACGCCATGTCGCGGGTTACCTCGGAGATGAAATGCTGCCGCAGTTCTTCCCTGAGCGCTGCTACGGGATCTTGGGCTCTGGAGGCAAAGTAATTTTTACGACCTGCGCGGATCTTGGAGATGTCCTTATACTCTAACACCGCTCTCAAACCCCGTTTGTTCTTTTTTTCCTCGAATCTGACGTGACGGATACGCGTGGGGAACTGTTCGTCGCCGACAGGAACTTCGTCTACCAGCCCGGCGACAAGAGGGTCGGCCGGGTGGAAGGAGAACCCGTCTATATACGCAGCGTCGTGGCGATAAGTGACCTCCATATCCTTACCGGTACTCGTAACTACTTTGCGCGGTGCCTCTGCGATACTCCGGCGCTTCTCGTCGGACACGAAGTCGGAGGGGTCCACCAGGGAGAACGCCTGACGGGCATCCTCTAAGGTGCATATTGTTTTTCCGCTCGCTTCAAATTTTTTGGCGGCAACAATGGCGAGGGCCGACAACGGATCTTGGCATGTGAGGGTGGCAATCTTGACCATATCGTCGAGTCCCGGTTCACCTCCGGCCAAGATCTGCTCAAACAGGAAGCGAGCACTGGCTGACGTAGGCGGAGACGGGATAAGAGGGGTTTCGATAACTTTACCATTCACTGACGCCTTGTACTGGTAACTCACCTTGCCTTCAACGAGTTGGTGTGCGATCTTCGCCGACTCGCCGGAGAGGGCGGCGGCAATTTCGATGGCAGGGGCTTCGCTGCATTCGACGGTAATCGTCCAATACTTATGTTTTTTACCATTCGTGACTCTTTGTTCTGCTATAACATCTAGGATCTCTGCGCCGAGGGGAACGCGCAACCGGTTATTTCTGAGGCCCGCGCGAACATTTTGCATCGTCTTATGCATGCCGCATTCTATAGTCATGGTCGAACCGCTACGATCGTCGTAGGTAAGATCGATGAGTCGCGCATCGCGGGAGAAGAGACGCTTGAGCTTCGCGAGGGCCTCGATTATGTTGGTCCTGGCGCTTACGGACCCTGGGAGATTGTCTAACATCGAGGTGTACGTATTACCTGCAGCAACAGCGGCTTTCAGGGCAGCGTCGTGGCTCCCGGGTGCCGCCCCGGATACGGCGAGGTCGCCCGCAACTTTTATGTACGCAGCGAACGCCGTATTTCGGTTAGCCGTACAATCGAGAATTTGGAACAAGGCCCGCCTAGCATCCTCCCCCAAACCGAGGCGTGCGGCGGTTTCACCGACACGCCTCCTGAGGTCATCGTCCTTGACGTACGCGGGGTCTGGGGGTGCGCTGAGACTCGAGCCTTTTGGCAGGAGAGAGAAGTCATAAAAGGCGGCAGGGGAGGGCATGTGGATGCCCGGTAGCTGCCGGATCACCCGGGCGTTAGCAGGGATTTTTGTGTCAGGACCACAGCGGTACACTTTGTTCGTAACCGGGTCAAGGTAATACGTGTTTTTTTTACTGCCTTTCTTGTTTTGGTTACTGCCTTTCTTGTTTTGGTTACTGCCGTTCTTTCTGTCTTGTCTTTTACCTTGACCGGGCTTATCCGGTCTGCGCCCGGGTGATTGCTCAGGGCCGCGCCCGCCCGGTTCGCGCTCTCCGTCGTGTCGCTGCCCTTGACACGGGTATTTACGATGGTTGTTTTTTTTCTTGAAATCCTTAGAAAACTCTGCGTCCTCGTCACCCTCCGGCTCGTCCTCGTCACCCTCCGGCTCGTCTGCGTCCTCGTCGCCCTTAAGCGCCGGTTTCGCCGTTTCTATGAGACCTTTGATGGTGCTTGCGATATCGCGCAGTGCCTCAACCGCTTGCCGAAAGGAGTTATACGCGTCCGTGCTCAGACTATCAGCGTCACGGCGGAGGGTAATGTAGTCTACCCCGGGCACCGAGAGACGATCCCTCCCTTCATATAGGGCCGGGATGCATTCGAGGACCTGGACGGTATAAGTGCAGGCCCCGTCATATATGGCTCGGAGTTCACGGATACGGATATCCTCGGCGGGATACTCGATTGACACCACTTCCATGGTCGGTTCCATTATGGAAAGGAACTCGCTACGGTGGCCCTTTACGGACTCGAGGGCCACGCGAGTCCGAGATACTGAATTCTCGGCATTGTCAACCCAGTTTATGAGATTCTCCATGATAAAGGCGGGGGAACCGTTGCCGTAGGAGAATCTAATTAAATCTTTTAATTTATTGTACGACTTTTCTAATTCTGTGCGAGTCGTGTCGCCCGAATTCGGGTACCCTGTATTGTCGGACATAGTGGCTTTCCTCCTTAGACCTTACCAACTTGTACTGTTAAGGTAGCGGCGGGGAAATCAACAGACGCGAGACATAATATGTCCGGTAAACGTGAACAACCCTCGCGGTTGTCAGCCCCACCGTTTGGTGGTCTGGTCGCGAGGGTCGAACACTTTCCGTACCCCCACGTTTGCACCTCCATATTGCGGAGGTAATGTAAGGAGACTTCCCCTTACACCGACCCATTTTGGGTCGCAATTCGAGGCGAGCGCCTCTGGTACGGCCCAGTGGCCGCCCTTTGAGGCATTTGCCTCGAGGAACCCACTATGTCGAGTTCCTCCCCGTACCTACAGGCCGAAGCCTAGCAGGTACCCAACAGTGATCGGTCCGGGGTACGGAACTGGACCACTGTAATTATTGAAGAACGACACCGCACTTACGTGCAGCCGGGAGATTTCGTCTCCCCTACCTACTAGGTCTTTCGACCCTAGATACACTCTCGTGTACCTAAGGATGCACTTTCGCGCACCCCTGTAGGTCACCAGGTCAACATACCCTGGTGGGTTCTTCAGCAAGCTCGCGCTTGCACCCCGTCGGGGTGCGAGAAGCTTGCACCCCTTGACGCAGGCTGAGGGACCTGCATCATTCTTGGAGTCTTCCCGGACCGCTTGGTCCGAAAATACACCAAAAAAAAGGTATTCGAAGGTACCTCATACTATGCGCGCGGGAAGGATTTATGCAATCATTTTCCAGACATACCCAAAAAATCTTGTTTTGCGGGACCTCAAAGGGGAAAAAAGCCGTTTTCCCTGCGGAGTTTCAGCCACTCCGGCACCCCGAGACGGGCCGGAAAATGCCCCTCGCACAGGAACAACCCCTCGTAGAAAACCAGGGCGTGGGCGCTACACCTGTCGCAGGGAACCCGCAGATAGTGCCCGGTTTCGCCGAGGAACTTTCCCTCCCCGTCACACCACACCATGCGGGAGGCGGACCTGACACCTTCACCGTCTGAGCCAACCGGATAAGTCATGAATAGTATGATTCCGGCACACCGGCGACAGGCAAACAGGTACAACGCCGTGACTTTTTTAAACCGGGAACGACAATGGTGAACGTGGCGAAAACAAAAAAACTGCTGACCCTACTCTGCGCCCTGGGACTCCTCGCAGGCGTGGGCGCCTACACCGCATCTACCGCCCCCTGGGGATCCCCCCGGCAGCGAACCCACACCGAATACGGAGAGATGCTCCTGGGGTGCCCCAAAGGCGTGTACACCCTGGAGATCCTCCGCTCTGACGAAGTGCAGGCCTGCATGCTGAACACGATGAAAGAGGCTGCGGACGCCCGGCAAGCAAAAGACCTGGACATGGCCATAGGCTACGTGATCAGGCGGCAGCCAACTTTCTTCGACGTATGCCACGACCTAGGGCACACGGCCGGAAGGTACACGTACACCAAGCACCAGGACATCGGCGACTTAATTGCCAGCATAGGCACCAGTTGCCAATACGCCCTGGGGCACGGGGTGCTCGACGGGTTCGCGGACACAAAACCCGACGAAACCGCCTACAGGCAAGCGGTGACCGCGTGCGAAAGGATAGTGGACCCGCTGACCGTAGGCTACTGCGCCGACGGCCTGGGGCACGTCGCCTGGTCCTCCACCGAAGACCTCGCCGGGGCCGCCAGACGATGCTCATACCTAGGCAAGGAAGGCCTCGAGCAGGCGTGCGCAGAAGGCATCCTCATGCAGATCTACGAACCCGCGGGATTTAAACCATGGCGAGACATCGCCAACGCACCCGCCGAAATACCGGCAATGTGCGCCAACTGGCCCCAGGCGAACAGGGCCGCCAACCTCGCCGGATGCCACAGCGGCGCGGGATACATATTCAGCAGAAACCTGGCGAAAAACAGCACGGCCTGGGAGATCCGAGGGGAAATGACCGAACGGCTCTACGCGGACGTCCTGGAAAACATCCGGTACGCCCTGAACGGATGCGCGCTCATGAACGACAAAGTCGCAGTGGACATGTGCCACTATTCACTCTCCCAGCAGTACCCGAAGGTGGTGCACTACGACGAGCGCCTGGAAGACGTCGCCTGCGAACCGTTAGGCAGATGGGAAGAGAGATGCCGCACCTGGCACACGACGGCAAAATAGGCGGCGAGTGAAACAACCCTAAGACAGGTCGAACGGATTTTCCGGATCGAACGAGGATGGTTCGTGCACGACCGCCGCGGACATGTCGGGCACCCGCGATCTTTCCAGTTTCTCCAGCGCCTCCTGAGCGGACGCCGACGAGTTTAGCAAGTTCTCCACATCCTCCGCGGAATTGCCCTCGGTCAAGCGGCGGATACTGGCGTCAGACAGACCCAGCACGCTAGTGGACTTCGGTTTAACCGAACCGGTGGTACGCGAACGGCCGGTGCGCCACGCAGGTCTCGGGAACCTCGCTATGAGGGTGGACCTGAACGAATAATGGGACAACGCCATGTAACCCTTGGCCAAGGTGGCGATCCTCTCCACCAACCCCGAAGGCATATTCCCGTAGATACCCGAGGAAAGTTCTCCGTCCGACGTCACACCCAGGGCCCTGGTTGCGGCGTTGTCTCTGACCATCTCGTCTACCTTGCTGAGTTTCTGGCCGGCACCCCACAAGGATATCCCGGCGTAACGCCCCTGGGTGGAAACCTTCTGCAGCACCTTCCGGATCCTGCCCATCTCCGACCCCATGGAAGGGGCGAAAGCGTTCAACTCGTCGGCGATAACCACCAGATGGTCCACCCCGAGCTCTCCCGCCTCGGCCGACACCAGCATGCGTTCGACCGTCCTGGCGATCACCGCGGATTGCACGTTGGTCGGAAGACCGGCGATATCCACGACGATCACCTGACCGTGACTCCATCCGGAAACCGGTACGTCATCCCCGGGTTTGGCGGACCCGCGCAGCACCAGACCGCCGGAACCGTTGAGAACGTTGGCTATGAGAATTCTCCTGACCCTCCACACCGTGGCCTTGTGGTGCGCGCGCCAGGCGTGATCCTTGTGCTCGTCCTCGGCCTGACGGAGTTGGCGATCGAACCACGCCTCGAGCTTATCGAAAGTGTCGATACGTGCGCCGGGATCCGCGGCCCTCAGACAGAAGGCCTCGAACTCGTAGAGAAAGGAGGACAACTTCTCGTCTTCGTAGAAATTGGTGGCCACAAAATAGCGCAAGTAGCTCCAGATCATCTTCATGTCCCAGCCCAGTCGCAAGGCGTCGGGACGCGGGGAACGGGTCCCCGAGGAACCCGCCGGCAGGGAAGGCGCGTACACGGTGACGTCCTCAAAC
>Ga0172372_10006055_pt1 | contig 16621 bp, 18 predicted proteins | sample LakKiv5m_2_FD_114544 | JGI IMG/M metagenome (GOLD analysis project Ga0172372, IMG submission 114544) | Freshwater microbial communities from Kabuno Bay, South-Kivu, Congo - kab_092012_9.5m | ecosystem: Environmental > Aquatic > Freshwater > Lake | place: Democratic Republic of the Congo...
AGCCAAGTTTGTGTAGGAGAGATTCCGGGGTCCAGGGGGCCCAGCCCCTTGGCCGTAACGCAAATCTTGGCGCAGCCAAGTTTGTGTAGGAGAGATATGGAGCGGGTGAAGAGATTCGAACTCTCGACCTCTTCCTTGGCAAGGAAGCGCTCTAGCCAACTGAGCTACACCCGCCCACGTAAAACCGGAGTGGATGAAGTACCTCGTCCCCTTGAAAATGTCAACCTCTAGACCTTGCTTCTGTCATCCCCCTGCGGCTCATCAGCCCACGCTATGTGTTGTAAATACATGTTTATTCCAGGTAGAATGGGCTCCGCTCTAGTTAGCTGCACCCGACCGGTGCGTCAGCTGGAGGGGCTTTTGATATAAACCCAGCCTCATTCATTTTTAAAAAAATGAATGAGAGTAGCTGGGCGAGCGCAATCTTGGCCCCCATAAAGAGCAACATCGCCAAGTTGCGCCGCAGGAGACAAAAAACTCCTGTACGCCTGGCGTGTAAAATTTGAGCGTTATAAGAGACTCGAGCTCGCAACGGGTGCTGCTTTTGGCTAAGATCAGACTAAGTAATTAATAGTCCTATGTTTGTTAGCAACTACACAGTCCAGCCCAATAACCGTAGTATTTTTGTACACTACGGCGCAACTTGGCTTCGCCAAGATTGCGCTCGCCCTGCTATTGCGAATGATTTTTTTCAAAAATCATTCGCGCAGGGTTTAGCTAAAACCAAGAGGGAGAAGAGGTATGAGCGATTCCTGGGATGATCGACGACGGGCTCAAGAGGACGGATATTTCGACAACCTCAATAAGCAAGCCCTAGCACGCCTGGCAACCAAGAAGGGCCAGCCAGCTCGACCCAGCCCCGCGACGGGAAAGCCCATGGAATTAGTCACGGTGATGGGGATTGTTGTTGACCGATGCACCGAGTCTGGTGGCCTGTGGTTTGATGCCGGAGAGCTCGAGCAGCTCCTGGAGGCCGCTAAAAACAGCACCGCCTCGCTCAAAGACTTTATCTCTCTCGCCCCGGCTATCTCCGGCTCAGGTGCTGTGACGGGCGGCAAGCCAAGTCCCATCACCAATAAACCCATGAACCAGGATAAGGTACTTGGAGTAACAATCGACCGGTGCCCAACCTCGGGTGGTATCTGGCTCGACGCATCGGAGCTACAACGACTCATCGATTCGTCTCACCAAACCCTCACCAGCGGAATTAAAGACTTTTTCGCTATGGTGCTCGGTAAGAAGGCGTAGGTAGTTCCACCCCGCGCATCCACTCTGGTTGCAGTTCTAATAGGAGCGTAAAAACCATTCGCTGTTGCTCTCGAAACGGATGACCAAAGCTCACGGCATACGAGACTAAGTGCAGCACACTGTCGTCGAGCCCGCCGTAAAATGGATCGCCTACGATCGGAAACCCCTCGTACGCACAGTGCACGCGTATCTGATGGGTTCTCCCCGTAAACGGCTCTGCCTGTAGTAACGCTCCTCCGCGCGCAGACGTGCCTAATCGATGGAACCTAGTCCGTGCACTCTCTCCTCCGCTCTCAGCACATCGACGCAGCACTGGGTGTCGTGGATCACGCTCTAGTGGTTGATCGCAGATACGCACACTCCACGAGGGCACGCTCTCTACCTCAGCAACATAGTACTTCTCGATCCATCGTCGATCGTAGGCCTTTTGCAGATAAACCCTGCGCGAGTGATTTTTGAAAAAAAATCACTCGCAATAGCAGGGCGAGCGCAATCTTGGCGAAGCCAAGTTGCGCCGTAGAAGACAAACATACTGCTGCAGTGGCGCAGGACTGCCTGGTTTCTGATAAACATTAGACTATCAACAGCGTAGCCTGGTATCAACCCAAAGCAGCAACGTTTGCCAGCGCGAGTCTTTTATAGCGCTCAAATTTCACACGCTAGGCATACAGGAGTTTGTTGTCTCCTGCGGCGCAACTTGGCTTCGCCAAGATTGCGCTCGCCCAGCAATTCTCATTCATTTTTTTCAAAAATGAATGAGGCTGGGTTTACCTATTCATCCGCGACGATAGAGAACACAGAACAACCCCACTCACAGCAGTGTCGAGTCGTGACGGCATATGCACAGGCTTGCCGAAATGTTGCTCGAGGTACCTCTGCATACTGTAGCGTTGCTGATCACGCGCTGGCGTTGTTGGAAGCCCTGCCGGCTTGTACACAACCGCACAATCCTCATCCGTGTAAAGCACCATCTCCTCTATAAAACGCGGATAGAAAGTGGCCACTCGCTCAAGCGCCATGCGCGGCTCATAGTACTCCAAGCGACACGACGCAACGACCGTCGCATCACGCTGCACTAATTTTCCACCTAGGTACACACCACCCAATTCAAACCGTGCAGGCCATGAGGATACGCCGATATGCGGCAATCTCTTCGCCAACTCCTGCTCAACCGTTTGCTCTACGAGCTCCGCGGCAGCAATCTCCCAGCGCCAGTAGGAGCTAAAGAAACTCGCGGAGATACGCTCTAAACGTGTCTTAAAATCGTTAGAACTCATTTGGTCTACTGGTTAGTTGGACCGCGTTGCACCCTTACACATCAATTGCCGCGATTTTGCGAGGAGCTACTTGTTGCCTTGCGGTCTACTACCTCCAACGATAGCATAACAACATACCGAGCGGATGATAAAATCCTGCCATAACGTGGACTTTCATCAATCGCTTCAAATTCGGAACGCGGAGATATAAATGCGTAGATTAAGAACAATATGGTGCTCGACCAAGTCAATCACGGTCACGTCCATCGCCCTGATGGCACTCCCGCTACAACTCATCGCAGAACCACTTCCAGACTCAACACACCATATCACTCAGAAGCAACTTTCCCTGGGGCTCTCGCTTCTGAAACAAGAGAGATCGGAGCGCAATCACTCGCTATCACCGTACAGCATTCACGCCGGACTCTCCTTAGCCCGCATCGGCGCTGTCGGCGCAACAGGCTCGGAACTTGACAAGTTACTCTTTTCCGGGCCATTTTCGCCAAAAACTTTAGCAGACTATGCAGCACTTAACTCAGCGGTCACTCGTTCTGAGGAGACTATCTCAGCTAATCTCGCTAATTCGGTGTGGATCAGCGACCAGGGTACGTTTACCAACCAATTTCTAAAGGATACCACCGAAGGCTTTCATACCGAGGCACGCTCAATTGATTTTAGGCAAACAGACCTTGCACGAAAGACAATTAACTCCTGGGTTTCAGGAAAGACAAACGCTCTCATTCCAAATCTCCTTCCTCCTGGCATCCCCCGCCCAGATACTACAGCGACACTTGTGAACGCGCTCTACTTTAAGGGGGCGTGGGACAATCCGTTTGCAAAAGGCCAGACAAAAAATGGTGACTTTTGGTTCTCTGATGGGACAAAAGTCGCCACTCCTATGATGCATCTTGAAACCTCTCTGCCTTACTTTGAAAGTAGAGAGTGGCAAGCGGTGCAGCTCTCATACGCGCACGGCTCGTATGTGTATTTGCTTTTAGTCCCACGCCAACGTCTGACAGTGGCTTCAATCGCACAAGCGCTCACGCAGCGCATAATTCAAGAGGTGCTCAATACCACGACTCGCTCTACAGTAAAGCTCTCAATGCCTCGCCATAAGGTTCGGCAATCACGCGAGCTCGTCGAGAGTTTAAAGGCGCTCGGGATCACCCAACCTTTTTCAGAGAAGGCTGATTATTCTGCCATGACAGCACTACCGGCAACTATTACTTCGGTTATTCATGAAGCAGTTGTTAATCTGGATGAAGCAGGTACGGAGGCAGCCGCAGCTACCGCTGTTATTATGGCTAAAACCGCGATGTTTTTCGGAGACTCGCCAAAAGAGCTTAAGGCTGACCACGCTTTTGCCTACGCGATCATCCACAAGACAACGCAAGCGCCTCTATTCATCGGAATAGTCTCCAACCCACTCGAATAGGTTTTGAGCAGGCTGTTCTCTAGCCCGGATATTGCATGAAGCCTGCTACTACGAGCGTCGATAATACCGCTTTTTTAGTCTAGCGCGAGCGAGTACTTAGAAGGTTCGTTAATTCGAGAGCACGCTGCGCATTCATCAGTGATAGAATCTGCGCCATCCGCTTTTCCGGCATTCTCTCAATAAGTGACAAAGCTACCTGAACATCAAGCTGCTCGAGGAGATGTGCTGCCTCGGGTGGATTCATTGAACCGTATACGTTCGCCAACTGATCGAGCTGGGTATTTCGCTGCTTGTCCCCCTTCTCTCGCTCACCTTTAAGCTTTTCCGAGAGCTCTTTTAGCTCTGAGAACCTCACTGCCAGTTCACGCTCCTTGGCAACAAATTCATCTTCACGCTTTTCCAGCCGACTACTTCGCTCCTCAAGCTCAACACGACGAGCGTCGAGCGATTTGAGGATCTTCGCCTCCTCCTTCGTCCATGCTGCACCTGCTGGAGCTCTCGCAACTACGGCCTTTGCCTCTTCAATACGCGCAACGCCACTAACCTCAAGAGCTGAGAGCGTAATTTTAGCACAACCAAGGAACGCCAATACTGCCAACGCCACCCCCTGTCCACCCAGAGCTCGACTGGATGCGAATCGAGTTGCGAGCCGCTTAGTTTTCGCTAAACCCTTTAGCTGCGAGGAACCCTCCACACGAGATGGAGCTGCGGCTCCATTTGAAGCTGATGACTGTGCATACGACTGCCGACCAACGGCCTGAGTTGCGGCTGCGGTTGATCGCTGCGCTTTGTCCGGAGTCTTTGCTGCAGCGCGAGGCAAGGCAGGTTGCTGGCCCTGCTTCATCTGCACACCTAGCCTAGCCTTCATAGCTCGGTGCATATCGTCGTAGAGTGCGTGAGCTTCTTCTTTTGTAAGCTTTTTATCTGACATTCAAAGATCCTCTATTAGACTCCTCGTGCGGCTCTCTGAACTGCGATTTCGTCCAAATGAGCCCCCTCTTCTTTGAGCTGTTCCGCTGCATGCTCTTGGAGCTTCTTATCCCTGAGCATCTCCATCGCTTTCGCTTCCTTGCTCACCTCGATATAGCGCTCCTGGGCTGCCTCGGCTGCCTTTATCGCTTCAACCACAACTACTTTCTGCTTATCGATAGCGATTGTCAGCCGTTCAGCGTAAGCCCCAAGCCTCGTCAGATCACTAGCAGAATACGTGCCACCCTCAACGAGCCCTAACTGCAAGAACTCATCCTGTAATTGCGCTAAAACATATATCTGATGGTCCCGTTCGGCGTTACGACGGACAAGTTCTTGACGGGCCTCGTCACGGATCTGGACGCGCACATCAAGCACCCGCTGAAGGCGGAACCGGAAACGCTTCATCGATTAGCCCTCTACAATCTCTGCCATGGCCTGCCAGCTGTCTACGAGGGAAACTGGCTCGTGAACCTGCTGTTTGAGAAAGCTGTGCACGGCATCGATCTTCTGAACGGCCCGGTCTACTCGAGGATTTTGTCCAGATTTATAAGCACCTATGGTAATTAGATCCTCCGCATCCTGGTACGATGCGAGAATCTCTCGCATATCTGCGGCTAGGCGCATGACCTCAGGTGAAACGATATCGCTCATCGAACGGGATATGCTCTGGAGTGCATCGATCGCAGGATAGTGGCCGCGACTCGCTAACCGTCGGCTGAGAACGATGTGACCGTCTAGAATTCCCCGCACCGTATCGGCTACAGGCTCATTCATGTCATCGCCTTCAACAAGCACAGTATACAGGCCAGTAATGCTTCCCACCCCATCACTCGTCCCAGCGCGCTCAAGCAACCGAGGTAACATTGCAAATACTGACGGTGTGTATCCACGAGTAGCCGGGGGCTCTCCCGCTGCAAGCCCAACTTCTCGCTGAGCCATCGCTAAGCGAGTGACCGAATCGACCATCAAATTCACAGTCTTTCCCTGATCACGAAAGTACTCTGCGATCGCTGTTGCGACGAAGGCCGCACGAATACGGAGCAATGCCGACTGATCTCCGGTTGCTACCACTACCACCGACCGAGCAAGTCCCTCTGGTCCGAGGTCACGCTCGATGAATTCGCGCACCTCTCGTCCTCGTTCTCCAACAAGCGCGATGACGTTCACATCACTACTTGAGGTCCGCGCAATCATTCCAAGAAGCGTTGACTTGCCCACACCAGAGCCGGCCATAATTGCGATACGTTGCCCTCGCCCGACGGTGAGCAAACCGTTCATGGCACGCACTCCTAGGTCCAGGCATTCAGAGATACGGGTCCTCGTGACAGGATTTGGAGGCGCACGATACAGCGGCACAGCCCGCTTCATGATCGGCAAGGGCCTTCCATCCATCGGCTCACCGAGTGCATCAATAATGCGTCCTTGTAACTGCGTGCCGACACGCACGTGTGCTGCGCTCTCTGACGCTGTAATAACTCCACCAGGCGCAATCCCCTGCACTTCACCAAAGGGCATGAGAAGGATCTTATCGTTATGGAATCCCACTACCTGAGCCGGTACTTTCTGGTGCAGGGACGCTATAATCACGTGACCACCGACTGGAATCACCGGCCCCGTCCCCTCGATGAGCAACCCGCGTACATCGGTAACGATCCCGCGAAGTTCTCCAATCGGCTCGTGTGAGACCACATGCTGCGCGTATTCAAATGGGCTGTACATTACGACTCCGGCTCCTGAAGCACCTTGGCTCGTATACGTTCCCACGCCTTGCCAAGATCAGAATCAACCTCTCCAGCCGAAGTAACAAGGACACAGCCAGCTCGGATCGAATCATCACTCACAAATGAGAGATGCTCCCCGGCGATTGCTTTTGTTTTATCTCCGTACCCTTCAAGCTTTAGAAACTCGTAGTCTTGCGGACTCACACGCACCGACGAGATCTGAGCTCCACTTGTCAGTTTTATCGCCTCTTGAACAACACGCAGGATATAATCCCGCTTGGTATCAACGACATCACCAACTAATCGTTTCGCTACCTGCAAAGCCAGCTCGACTGCCTTGACTTCATTTGCGTGCAGAGCCTCTTCTAGTTGGACCTGCATATCTTCCCACAGTAGCCTGTAACGCTCTTCAAGCTGACGCTGAATCTCAACAACTTCCTGGCGTACATCTGCACACCCCTGCTCGTATGCCTGCTCAAGTGCTTCTCGCACTTTCTCCTCGTCAAACTGAGCTTCCGTCTCTGCCTGTAATACTGCGTCATCGATTTTTTGATCAGCGCCGGCACCTTCTGCTGGGCTCGTTTCTCCACGCGCTCCCATCAAGTCGCCCTCGGTGTTTCGTGAAATTTTCGATCCTTGAGTGGCTGCGCTCGCTGCTGCCCTCGGGGCCCGCTTAGTTGGCTCATCGATTACCTCTCCTGGCTGGAGTAACACCTCCTCACATTCAGGATCGTCCTCGTCAAACCCCGGGTCCGGGACCTGTTGAAGGTCGAAATCTCCTGCCTCTCGACTGAGCTCTATCGTTGCTCCAGAGATATTTTCAAAATCCGAGAACATTGTGTCGATCGGGTGCACTGCCTCACTCACCTGCTTAAACTCAGCTGCGACAAAGTTATGTGAGACTGATGTATCGCTCAACACCTGCCACACAGCCTCCGCATATTCAGAGGGTCGATAGGTGTCCACTGTGACTGGACCTTCACCGTCTCTACGTTGTGACACCATGGTCTATCTCCTGATAAAGCTAAATCTTTCCGTCGTTAAGCCAATAACGGATCAGGAGAGCTGCCTGCTGCGGATTCTCTTTTACCAGACGTACATTCTCTGCTACTACCTCTTCAAACTGTTCAAGGTCAATACTCGACTCAATCCCACCAATGCTACCTTTACGAGCACCACCGTCACCCGTATCATCGCTTCCGCCGTGCTCTATACCGATACTCCCACTCCTCCTCGAGCCACCCTCCGACACCGGAGCATCAGCGTTCAGCAGTTCACTCGGGAGCAACTTGCTGAGGTCATACTCCTGCTGTGACGTTGTCGTAAGGAATTTCACTAACGGACGGAGGACAAATAGAACAAAGAGTGCAAGTGCCAATACTGGAACCATCATGCCACCGAATTTCAAATACTGATCTGTTTGATGCGCCTTAGCTAACTCAGCTTGCAAACTCTCATCGGGCGCAAAGAAAGGTACATTTTCAACTGTTACCACGTCCCCGCGAGTCGAATCGAATCCGACAGCCGATTTAACGATTCCCTCGACCTGCGAAAGCATCTCAGGGGTAAGCGCCTCATAAGATTTAGCTATCTTTCCGGTCGCTTTACCTTCACCATCTAACTCAGGGGTCTCTGTGGCCTTGCCGTCCACTATCACCGCGGCAGATAGTCGGACTAGTTTACCCCTCGCTTGAGCACTTCTCGTTACTGCCCGAGATATCTCGAAATTTTTGACGTTCTCACGCCTCGAATTCTGTTCGGTAACCCCCTCTTCTGCTGCCATCGCCTTGGGATCATTCGAGAGATTGCTGACCACTCCTGGAATTCCACCACGCTGTTCCGTCCCGGACCCCTCCTCGATGCTACGCTCTGAACGGACAACACGCCCCCCAGGATCGTAACTCTCTTCTTCTCTCTCACTCGACGAAAAATCCAAATCGGCTGTTACTCGCGCAACAACTTTTCCCGGCCCCAACACCTTAGCCAACATCGACTCAATTCGCTGTGTGTAGCCGCGCTCCACTTCACGAATATATTGCAGCCTAGTTGCATCAGCCCCTAGCTCATCCCCATCCTGCTGCGTCGCCGAGAGGAGATTCCCGAACTCGTCGATGATGGTTACATTCTCGGGCTTCAGTCCATCTACACCACTCGCGACAAAGTTTGTGATGCCTTTAATCTGCTTCTTATCGAGCTCACTACCTGGCTTTAATTTCAGTAGCACCGATGCTCCTGGGTCTTGCGCTTGTTTGGCAAAGATTGTCTTCTCAGGCTGTGATATGTGTACACGTGCCACAATAACTGCATCGAGCGACATAATTGTACGTTCGAGCTCTCCCTGTAAGGCCCTCTGCTTCTTGACCATCTCGCCCAGCGTTGTAGTGGCGAAATTTGTACCATCAAAAAGCTCGTACCCAACAGAGCCGGTCTTAGGTAATCCTTCAGATGCCAGATTCAACCGAAGCTCATGTACCTGACTAGGCGGCGATACCGAGATTGAGTTCCCGTCGAGACGATAGGCGATCTTCATCTCCTTGAGCCTCTGCACGACAGCTCCTGCATCAGTGGAGCTCAAGTCAGAGTAGAGGACTGTGTACTCTGGCGCAGTGGCCACCTTCGAGGCATACACAACCGCCCATACACAGAAGGCGAGCAGCACAGGCGCTGCAACTTTTTGAGCGATCGGCAATTTCATGTACCGATCAACGAGTTGAGAGAATACTGCTTTAGGATCTAACGATGGAGCCACGAATCACCTTTCTTCTTAGGGCAAAATTTCACACCTGCGTTCGGATAACTTCCTCGTACGCTCTCACTATCTTTCCGCGGATCGCGGACATAAGTTGGAAGGCGACGTCAGCCTTTTCAAGCGCAATCATTGCCGTATGCGGGGTAACTCCCTCCTTCTTTAGAGTGAGCCCCTCGATCTGGCTATCAGCCTCATTTTGGAGATTGTTAACCTCTTTGAGGGCGTCAGCGAGAACTTGGCCAAACCCATCTTTTCCGCCAGTACCCTCAGGACCCCGCCGATCTCCCTTCTCGACCCCGCGAATCGACGGGATCTGGGGCATCTTCATATCTATTTCACCGATCGACATAGCTTCTCCTCACTAACTTTGCCCCAGAAGGGTGCGTGCATCTCGAGACATCTGCCGGCCATTTTCGATTGTAGCTAAATTGGCCTGGTACGAGCGGAGAGCGGACATCATATTTGTCATCTCCTCAACGATATTAACATTCGGTAACGCCACATACCCTTCCGCGTTGGCCTCTGGGTGATTTGGCTGGTACTGCATATTTGGAGCCCCTTGGTCCTCAAGGATTGCATACACAGACGGCTTCATGAGTGTGTGCCTATCGAGTGTTGACGAAAAACTCCCCTCTGTTACCGGCATCGCAAGGGCCGTTTGGAATACATCACGGCGCTTGTAATTAACCGACTCTTTATTTGCCAAATTAGCGGCGCTTACGTCTGCCCGCATGCGACTCGCAGAGAGCCCAGCCGCAGCTATTGTTGTGATATCAAACGCGCCTTTTAGTCTGTCGATCCCCATAGGTTACTATCCTCGCCCATCCCGTATACTGGCTCGGTACAAGCTGAATTTATGTTTCATTAACTGCACAGCATTGGTGTAATCACTTCCATTATTAGCCAAAGCGGCCATCTGCAGGTCGATATCGACGTTATTTCCATCGGCCCTGGTTGTTCCAGTAAGGTCCGCCTTCATCCGAGCAGAGCTCTCTTGAGTAAGCTCCATGTGCGAAGCATGGGTGCGCAATACCTGCTGTCCTCCGTTCGACCCGAAGGCCTTCTCCAGCTCCTTACCAAAGTCTAGCTCAGATGCGCGGTACTTCGGGGTCTCTGCATTCGCCACATTCGAGGCAAGCACCTTACCCCTGCGCCACGTCAGGTCCATGGCCTTATTCAGACCTGTTACCGTTTGCTCAAACAACGTGTCCATTAGTCGCATATCGTATCCTGACATTTAGACAGCTCTACGCCCTGAAGGCAGGATTGCAAAAAGCGTGCACAATGCGAACTCAGTAGTATCGATGTGTTAGAAAGGTCGCCCTGTGTCAGATGATTGACACGTCAGTAAAGCATCACTGGAGGTGCTGACTATGGCAGGCGCACACTGGAGCTCTCTTTTAAGATGCGCTCATAGCGCCGCCTGGTTGACTGAACCATATGCACTGGAGAGAGGCGTCTTGGGTTGGGAAGTATCGCCGCTAGCGCCGCCGCCTCGCGGAGCGAGAGCTGCGCTGCAGTTTTCTTAAAATAGTGCCGCGCTGCTGACTCAATACCGTAGATTCCCTCACCCCACTCGATTACGTTGACATACAACTCTAGCGTCCGGCGCTTACCCCATACGAACCCCGCTATCGGCGCCATGCACCACTCGACTATCTTACGCACATAACTGCGTCCAGGCCAGAGAAAGAGATTTTTTACCGTTTGCATCGTTATTGTACTAGCGCCACGAATGCGGGATTGCTTCCCTGCCGCATCGATCGCATCACCTACGGCTGCAAGATCCACACCCCAGTGCTCCATAAATCGCGCATCCTCTGCCGTCACGATCGCCTGAGGGACAAAGACCGGCAGAGCGCGCAGTGGCACCCACTCCCACGAACGGAAACCATCGTGCGATGACCAGAACGACTGCACAGAACGGATGATCATGAGGGGCGTTCCAGGTGGTCTGATAATTCGATAGACCAGCACGACAAACAACCACGCTGCGAGCGCAATACACAACGCCTCTTTAATCCGTTTGCCCGTTTTTCGCTTCTTAGCGCCTCTCATCTCATTCTACTGCGACCTATATCCGCAACCTATACGAAATAAGCAAATTACGCATAAGACCCGTGATCTGCTCATACATTCTCGTACTCTTTGCCGTCTAGGGGCAGATTTTTTGCGATTTTTTTTCGATCAGCACGAAAAAACTGAACAGATTTGAGCCGCTTCGATATCCTAATAATAAGAGCGACTCAAATCCCCCACACCTCGTAAGTGACCAGCTAATAATGCGCAGGCCCCTTACGAGGTGTGGGACAATGCGTTCCAAGGTTGCGATAGGTTTTACCAAAGGATTTACTCTAGGTTTGAGTTTAGCTCGTGCTCCCAAGGTCTCTCGCAGAGAGTTCTGGGGAGCGCGAGCTAACCTCCGGTTTTCAGGTTTTCTGAGCCGTTTTTTTCATGGTTACTTACGCATTGTCTCCACACTCCCTTTTATTCCGCTTCCCCCCTATCCTAGTTACCTCCCGGCGCCGCTCGCATACACAAGAGAAAGATAACCAAGGCTGCTACTAGCAACCGGTAATACGCAAACGGCCGCAAACTCCAACGACTCACGATGCCAATAAACCAGCGCATTGTTAGCAGCGCCGAGAAAAACGAAACCACAAAACCGATCGCTACCAACTTTAGATCCTCGTACGAGAACACCCGAACCGCCTCTACGAGATCGTGAAGCGCTGCTACGGTCAGCACTGGGACTGCGGCAAGAAACGAAAATTCAGCTGCACTGCGCCGCGAAAGCCCCACCACCATACCACCTATGATAGCCGACGCCGAGCGTGACATTCCTGGCCACAAAGCAAGACACTGAATGCACCCAATTACAAGGCTCTGCTTCCAGGTAAGTTGCTCAAGTTGGCGCTGCTGCTGTGAAAGATTCAAACTCTCGACAATTAATATTATGAGCGCGCCAACCGCCAAAGCGATCGCCACTGGCAGAGGTGCAAAGAGATAGTGCTTTATCTGTCTACCGAACAGAAATCCAACTGCAAGTGCTGGTGCAGATACAAGCCCTAACTTTACTATTCCGGCTACTCCATACATCCCTGGTGCCCATGCGAGATGCCGATTCTGTCGCCACTCTTTTCTATCAGGAATGAGTGCTACGAAACGTTCTCGAAACAGAACCAGCACACTCAGTATCGCTCCTAGCTGAATAACGATATCGAAATTCTTTGCTCGCTCGCCGGTGAACTGTAGTGCCTCGTTAAAGAGGATGAGGTGACCCGTACTCGAAATGGGCAGATATTCTGTTACCCCCTCGACCAGACCAAGAATGATTGCGATTAATGTTTCTGACACGATTCAACTCCGAAAAAACCTCGCCATGTATTCCATGCAGGGAGTATCTCAGTACGAGGGTATCCCAGCAAATCTACGGCACGCAACCGGACACGTGTATGAGGGTTATTTGGCCCTTGCATAAAATGGTGCTAACCTCCCTGAGTGCACTCTCACACCACCTTCGACGTTGCCATTATCGGAGCCGGACTAGCCGGAGGTGCAACTGCCTTTGCACTCGCCCGTCGCGGTGCGCAGGTCGTCGTAATTGAGAGCCTACCGCAGGTAGCGAGTAAGAGTTCAGGGAATCTCTTTGGATTGATTACTCCGTACCTCGCGACAAAACGGTCGCCCCACGATACTCTCTATTCCACTGGCTACTCCTTCACTCAAGATCTTTTGCACCGCTATCCGGCATGCGCAACCAGTTTGAAAGCTACCGGAGCGCTACAACTCCCCTCGGCTCATAGACTGACCTCGATTGTGACCTCGAATGAACCGATTCTTGGTGCACCCAACGTCCAGAGAATCACCTCTGCAGAGGCCAGCGACCTGGCTGGTATCGCTGTACCCTCGAACGCCCTATATATTCGTGATGCTGGATTCCTCTCGCCGCGAGTCTTTGTTGAGGGACTACTTGCTCATACCCCTCCGAACATGACTCTAGCGCTTAATTCAGAGTGCACTGCAATCGAACGTCACAACGACCAATGGCGTATCTCGCTTACCAAGGGCGAGACTCTGTACTGCTCCACCGTTGTGATCTGCACAGCATACGAGGCGACGAAGTTTACCCAAACTGCATGGCTTCCTCTCGAGCCGATACGGGGGCAGACGGTGTGTGCAGATCAAACCGAACAATCTGCCAAGCTACAATGCGTTGTATCCTACGGTGGATACATAACTCCACCAGTGGAGCAGACTCATTTTGTCGGAGCACACTACCGGCACCACGACGGCGAAATACTACCGCGGGATGCTGACACCGCCTCAGTGCTCGACCGCTGCGCTCAAGCGCTGCCAAGCCTCCGTTTTTCTTCTTCGCACACACACAATGCTCGGGTATGCTTTCGCACCTCAACGGTCGATCGCCTACCCTACGTCGGCGTGGTACCCGATTATAAATCGTTTCAGGCTAACGCCGCGCAGTATCGTTCAGGCACGACAATTCGCGATAAAGTTTCAATTCAGAACTTCCCGAGTCTCTATATCAATGCGGGCCACGGCAGCCGCGGTCTACTGTCCTGTCCGATCGGGGGAGAGATTATTGCTCGCCTTATCACTGGCGAAGCTCTCGGTGAACTAGAAGATGTGGCCAAAGAAACAAACCCAGAACGCCTACCACCGCGCCTAATTAAAAGCTGACCCGAGAACGCGGAAAAATCAACCCTGTGCGCCTGATTTCTTTCAAAAATGAATACGGCTGGGTTTATCAACTCTTACCGACGCCTCACCTCAGTAAGCACCCCTGCCACCGCCGCGGCCACATTGAGGCTCTCAAGGGGTCCATGTCGTGGGATGACTATCCGCTCTGTAGCAAGTTCCAGCAAAGAAGATGAAAGACCTGCGCCTTCCGCACCGAAGAGCAGCGCCACCTTTGCTGGCCACCGAAGTGGATAGATCGAGCGCGCTTTGTGTGGAGTTGTGGCTATTAACGAATACCCGCACTTTTTAAGTGCCTCAAGAATCTCACTCGCATCTCGCACGATAGCTACAGGAACGCTCTCTGCGGCACCCTCAGCAACTCGACACGCAGCTCCGGACAACGCCGCAATCTGCTGCGAGATAATCACCACTCCTGAAACTCCAAAGAAACACCCCGTCCGAAGTATCGCCCCAACATTGTGCGGATTCTCCACCCCTTCGAGCACTACGACACATCCAGAGCTCTCTCCGGCTAGGCGCGCTACAAACTTCTGAACCGGCAGCGGTGTAAGAGCACTAGCCTCACAGCATACCCCCTCGTGATGTTCTGTAGCAGCGATACGCGAGAGCTCCTCGCTGCTGACCACCTTCGATGGGAGCCCTCGTCGCCTAGCCCAGTCGAGTAGGTCATCAAACGCCGCTGCCTGCTCGACAAGCACAAAAACACGCGAGATGTCGTTTCGACGCTGCCGAAAGATCGCTCGGCACGCCTGGACTCCATAAAACTTCACCTGTCCCTTTCCCTTTACGGCAGGGCTGCCCTTCGCTCTCCCTCTGTCGCTTTTCCCTCGCTGTTTCCTCGCCGGTTTGTTACCATTGTCGTTTGAATTGCCGCGACTCATGAACTCCTTCCCCCAACAAGCTACTTCCACCCAGCAAGCAACTTTGTTGCAGCTGACAAATGTGTGTATCACCCGCGCTGGACAAGAGGGCTACCTGCGCACCGAACTGCAACACAGCATCGCTCAGAAGCACCGCACCTCTCCTGTGCAGTGTACCCAGAGCGCTCCCCGAACGGTAGTAGTAACGCACCAATCACACGAAGATCTCTGTAGGCTACCCCTATTCTTCTCCTCTCAGTGCCTTCCGGATAGTCGAGTAATAAGAGCTGAATCGATCTCCTCGTGGGCCTCAACAGTGCTAGAGCACTTGATGGCTACGTTTGGCGACACCCCACCAGAGTGGTGCCTGCATATCTTTGAACCAGCTTCGGCCGAAACGGGTAAACAGTACGCGCGCGCGCAGCGAATTCAAGAGACCGTGCTTGAGCTGTTAAAACAGAAGCGTCGCAGCTACCTTCGCGCACTAAAGCCTGACGCCCCCACCGCACGCACTCTCGTACAAGTCGCACTAATAGAACCAGCCTCGGGATACATCAGCTTTGCCGATGATACTACTCGCGCTCTCTACCGGGCAGCGATCTCCAGAGCGGTAGCTGGCTACGTATCAATCTCAGATAATACCCGTCCTCCATCTAGGGCGTTCAAAAAACTACGAGAAGCTATCGAAGTTTTTTCGCTCAATCCCCAACGCGGAGAAACTGCTGTCGACCTCGGTGCTAGCCCTGGTGGGTGGACGTACGTCCTTCGAGAACTAGGCCTGTCCGTCACCGCGATTGACAGAAGCCCCCTCGCGCCTACACTCATGCGCGACAAAAAAGTTAGCTGGCTCGCGGGTAATGCGCTCACATGGGCCCCTCCCAGTGCGGTAGACTGGCTAGTGTGCGACGTAATTACAACACCAGAGAACACGTCATCACTCCTAAGGACATGGGTCTCTAAGCGGCTCTGTAAAAATTTCTGTGTGACTGTCAAGTTTAAGGGCACTCCAGCGGTCGAGACACTCCTTACCCTCGCCGCGTTTCTGCGCGAAAACACCGCTTCTTTCGATGCGCGGCAGCTGACCCACAATAAAAACGAAATCACGCTGGTCGGTACTATCGCATAGACAGATCGTCCACTTACCATCTGAAGATGGTAACGCATCGCATCGGTAAGAGAGATACCTATGGAACGTAACCTAGCGCCCTGGTGTTTGAGCTGCCGATATTCGTGACGACTTGATACTTGAGGCGCGCAAACACGCATCGAGCGCAGGTAGAGAATTGCTTACTTGTGAGTCTACCTTAGTGGCCACGTTTGTGCCTTGACACCAGTCATCGGAGTGGTATGACCGTAATATATACTCAAACATCCTAGGTCTTTAACCATTACGTTTCTGCATCTCTCAACGTGTCACCTCATATCAAAGCCCCACTAAATATCAAAGCCCCACTATATATCAAAGCACCACTATGGAAAAAATTCTCGCCCATCGCGCTCACCCCTGGCATGGCGTATCGCACGGAGACAACGCCCCCGAAACGGTCACCTGCTATGTAGAAATCGTTCCCACTGACACAGTGAAATTTGAGCTCGACAAAGAGACCGGCATCCTCAAGGTCGACCGACCTCAGAAGTACTCTAATCACTGTCCCACC
>Ga0172372_10006058_pt1 | contig 16609 bp, 17 predicted proteins | sample LakKiv5m_2_FD_114544 | JGI IMG/M metagenome (GOLD analysis project Ga0172372, IMG submission 114544) | Freshwater microbial communities from Kabuno Bay, South-Kivu, Congo - kab_092012_9.5m | ecosystem: Environmental > Aquatic > Freshwater > Lake | place: Democratic Republic of the Congo...
CGCCGCAAGCGGCCGGCGGGTGACACGTGGAACTGCCGGCATGATTGGGCTATGCGGGCTTGGGGGCGCGCCGGGCACGGCCGGCCCGCTTGACCTCCTCTGCGCTCCACGGCCGGCTGGTGCCACTGTCAAGGCCCTGACGGATGTCGTCGCGTAACTGCTCGAGCTTGGCAGTCCGCAACCGGTCCTGTTCGTCCATGAGGCGCAGCGCCTCGCGCACGACTTCGCTGGCCGACGTATACATGCCCGAGGCCACTCTTGATCGGACCAACTCCTCGAGCTGCGGCGTGAGGTTGACGTTCATACCCACCAGTCATCTCCTTGATCGAGGTCTGATTGATCATATCCAAAGATGTCAATGATGGACATCTGGCGCCATGGTCGGCGTCGGCACCCCGCGTTCCCGCTCAGTGCGCTTCGAACACCGCCTGCATGGAAGGCGCGTCGCCATGGCAAGAGCTTGCATCTATTGCACCAGTTGCAGCAACACAGCAGGGCTCGCCGTGAACGTAGTGCAGTCTGACGTAAACGTGCGCGAACCCGCGTCCTCGCCGTCACGCCGATGATGATGCGCGATCGTCGAGCCCTCACTCAACGAGGAGCCGACGGATGGATACGGAGTCGTTCGACAAGGGTGTCTCGAAGGACGCGCCTACGAAAAGCGCTGGTGATCAACCCGTCAGGCAATCCATAACCCAATGGAGCGTCCCGCCGCCGTCAATGCGACGCGACGGCCTCCCGAAATCGCGTCCTCGCGGTCAGATAGTGGCGGATTTGTGTGAGCGGCCACACGGGTGGCGACGATCGAGCTGACGCCTTTCCTGGCACAGGAACTGGGCCTGACAGATGGCGATCCCACGCCCATCCAGCATCTGTGGCAGCGGGGCGGTTTCCCCCTGTCGTGGCTGGCGCGCGACGATGCCAGCAGCATGGCTTGGCGCGAGGCCTTCATCACGTCCTATCTCGAGCGTGACATCCCGATGCTCGGACCGCGCATCCCCGCGACCACGCTGCGCCGGCTGTGGACCATGCTGGCACACCAGCAGGGGGGCTTGCTCAACCAGTCCCAACTCGCCGGCTCACTCGCGGTCAGCGGGCAGTCGGTGGCGCGCTACGTGGACCTCCTGTGCGACCTGATGCTGGTGCGGCGCTTGCCGCCCTGGAGCGGCAACGTCGGCAAGCGCCTGGTGCGCTCGCCCAAGGTCTACGTGCGCGACAGTGGGCTGGTGCACGCGCTGCTCGGGCTGCCCACACTCGAGCACGTGCTGGCCCATCCGGTGGCGGGCGCCAGTTGGGAAGGCTGGGTGATCAAGCAGTTGCTGGCCGCGGCGCCCGCGGCGCAGGCCAGCTTCTTCCGCACGGCCCGCGGCGCTGAGGCCGACCTCGTGCTCGAGTTCGCCAACGGCACCACCTGGGTCGTCGAGGTGAAGCGCTCCAGCGCGCCGGTGCCGTCCAGGGGGTTTTACCAGGCCGCGGCCGACGTCGGCGCCGCACGCAAGCTGCTCATCGCCCCGGTACCCGTGCCGTACATGGCGCGCGACGGCATCGAGGTGATGGGGCCGCTGGCGGCCGTGGCCGCGCTCGGCACCTTCACGCAATCGATGACCGCGCCGTTCGGCCGATCGAGGTGATCGACGCTGCAGCCCCCATCGACTTCCGGCAGCGCCAAGGGTCCAACCGTATTCCTCAGCTCACCCGCGCCCTCAACCAGGACGTCACCACCTCGGTGACGATCACCACCGCAAAGATCAACCGCCATGATCAGACCGACCTGGTCCCAGTAGAGGATGCTCGACGCGGCGTCCAGCGCCACGACGATACCGCCGGCGCGCACCAAGCCGAGGACGGCGGATTCGCGGACGTTGGTGTCCCAGCGCAGCAAGCCCAGCGACCAGAAGGACGTTGACAGAGCGTGACGACACGAAGAAGAACTGTGCCGCCAAGGTCAGCACCGCATCCCCACCCGCTCCAGAAACAGACGCGGACCACTGGAAAACTGACCAAAGTTTTCCGGGCTGACGATGACGCGCAGTGCCTTGGGGGCTTGCGCGCAGAACGCCGTCAAGCCCTTGGAGGACCTCTTGCGGCCGGACTTCACCTCCACCGCATAAAGCGCGTCGCGGTACTGGTACACAAAGTCCACCTCATCGTTGCGCTCGCGCCAGTAGTACACCTGCCCGGGCAGTTGCAAAAGCTCTGCGCCCACCGCCAGTTCGAAGGCCCGCCCGCGCTGCTCGGCGTCTTGCGCCACATTCACGCCAGCGGCCATGCTGTAGAGCGCGGGGCACGCCGGCAGCATCTTGGGGCTGGAACTGCGTGACAGCCATGCCTTGGGCGAATACTTCTGCAGCGCGTGCAACAGGAAGGCGCCGCCGTACAGATCGATGTAGTGCTTGACCAGATCGGTGTTGCCCTTGTCCTGCAGTTGGCCCAGCAGCTTGGTGTAGCTGATCTCCTGGGCCGGGTAGGCGCACAAGATCTGGAACGCTTGGCGAAACAGGGCGTGGTTGGCCACCTTGTGGTTGTGCAAGATGTCCTTGCCGATCACGGCCTCGACGATCGCGTCCTTCATGTAGGCGTACCAACGGTCCGGGTCGTGCTCCAGGGCCACGGCGCCCGGATAGCCGCCAAAGGACAGATAGCGCTGCAAGTCATAGCCAAAGGCGGCCTGGAGTTCGGCAAAAGTCCAGTGGAACACCCTCAGCAGCTCAAACCGCCCTGCCAGACTTTCGGTCACCCCCGCCTGGATCTGCAAGGCACTCGAGCCCAGCAGCAGCACCCGCAAGCGCCGGGGCTGAGCGTCCCATAGGGCCTTGATGGTTTCGGGCCAGTTGACCACCTTCTGGATCTCGTCAATGACCAGCAAGGCGCCATCGCCCAGCAACAGCGCCTGCTGCCATTGCGCCAGCAACCATTGGCGGTCACCGACCAGCACGTCGTCGGCGTTGGCGTAGTGGTGGGGCCATACCCCGCCCGCCAGGAGTTGCCGCACACCGGTGGTCTTGCCCACCTGGCGTGGCCCGACCAGCACCTGGATCAAGGGCTGCGGCGCTGCGAGGCGCTGTTCCAGGATGCTGACAAAGGGGCGCCGATGGGTCATGGCGACGATGATCCCACACTTTACTAGGTCAGTCTATTGTTTTTGATAGGCTGAACTATTGAAGTTTTTAGGTCCATCGGGGCACTGAGGAACGAGACTTCCACTGACGGCCCAGCCTATGGCGATGCACACGTCGACTCAAGGAAGAAAGTCTTCCAGCCGTTGTCCACAGCGCAGCCCGTCTATCTGCGCGAAGTGTCCATCGCGCGTCAGCAGCGCAGCACCAAACTCCAGCGCGCTCGCGGCGATCCACAAATCGTTGGTGGGGATCGGCTGGCCCTTGCGCCGCAGGCCCGAGTAAACCAGCGCGTAGCTGTCGGCCGTCTGCGCAGTGATCGGCAGCAGTTCGACTCGAGGTGAGTCCAGAAATCGCGCCAGCTCCGCGCGGTTCTTCGCCTCGCGCGTCCCCGCCGAGAAGCCGCCAAGCAACTCGCCCGGCACGACGCTGTTCATGCACAGGCGGCCGGCGTGCGCCATGACCTCCACCACCGAGGCATCACCCAGCATGAAGGCGGGGTACGCGTTGGTGTCGATCAGGATCGGCCGCATGGACTACTTCCAGAGCTCGGCGTCGACCTTGGCGAAGGGGGCGGTCGCACGTTCGAACGCGCTGACGTCCTGTTCACGCCACGTGCCCGCCAGCGCGTCAAGATCGTCATGTCGGACCAGCGAGGGCTTGGCGCGCCGCAGCCCCAGCCCTTGTTCGATGAGCCGCACTACCAGCGTGTTGACGCTGGCCTCCTCCTGGGCAGCGCGCGGCTTGAGTGCGGCGAGCGCCTTGTCGTCGAGTCCGCGGATGCTGAGGTTGGGCATGCCAGCAACTGATGTCATCAAAGTGATAGCACTGGATGGTACGGCACCGTCCGGCTTTGTCAGCATGGCCGGGAGTACAACGCCGAATCCGTGCTCGCGCGGGGTTTGCGGAATCGCAGCATCCCCCGACAAACTGGCCATCGGACTTCAGCCGGATGCGGCATGCCTGCCGTCGTCATCGGCCCGACCGGCAGCGCAGCCAGTCGCTTCTTGCGGGGAACTCCCGCGGTCTGGAAGCCCAAAGGAAGTCCGCTGGAAGTTCGTCGTGGAAGTCCAGCGGGCTCGTCCTGGGCCCAGCAGCCCTTGGCCAGGATGAACAATCTCGGGGCGCCGGTGACGGTCAGGGCATCGATGGGACTGGGGCGGGCTTCTTCCAGCGCCTCGCAGAACAGTCCCGTGGTGAATGATTTCAAACGTCGCAAATGTTCCATGAGATCGAAGATTTGCATCGTTCCATCAACCTGGTGCCGTCCTCCGCCTGCGCTGGCCGCTCCAGCGCTTCTCGGCCGTCGTCCCGCTGGCGGGGGACGCTGCGGGGGGCAAGAGCGCGCTGGACTTGATCCTCCGGGACGTCGGGCCCTGTCGTGCGTTCTGTGGTTTCGGTTGCTCGCCTCGACCACCCGGCGGTCGAAACCACGTCCTTGAGCTGCGTATGATCTCGCATGAAAATACGCAAATAGCGAGTTTTTTTTGAGGAGCAGTGCAGGCCTAAAATCTCGCACGTGAACCCGCAGATCATCCAGCAGTACGACTCCCCGCACCAGTTCGAGCCGCTGATGCCTGCGGAGCCCCTGCTCACGCCGTTGCTGGAGAGAGCGGGCGACCTCATGCGCAAGGCCACAGCCCTGGGGGCAGCTTCTGGCAAGACGGCGCAATCCGAGCTGCGCAAGCTTCTGCGCAGCATGAACTCGTACTACACGAACCGGATCGAGGGTGAGCACACCCGCCCAAGCGACATCGAGCGCGCGCTCCAGCAAGACTTTTCCGCCAACGCCGATCTCGCGCGCAAGCAGCGCCTGGCGGTCGCCCACATCCGCACCGAAGCACTGTGTGAGGGGGAGGTTGACCGCAAGCTCGAGACCGACGGCCCGGATGCCGCGAGATGGCTCTATTCCCCTGAAGCACTGACCTGGTTGCACAAGGAGCTGTTCCGCGACCTTCCTGAGGACGACCTGCGGCTGGCCGATGGCAGCACCCTGGTGCCGGGCGAGCTTCGCCAACGCGGTGTGGCGGTCGGCCGGCACGAGGCGCCGACGGCGCAGTCACTACCCCGTTTCATCGAGCGTTGGCAGCAGGTGTACGGCAGCATCCGGCGAGGGGAAGCTTCCGTCGTCGCCCTGGCGGCTGCGCATCATCGGCTGGCGTGGACACACCCCTTCCTGGACGGCAATGGCCGGGTCACCCGGCTGCACACCCACCTGCTCCTGCATGCCTGGGGGCTGACGGGCGGCCTGTGGTCCCCCTTGCGGGGTTACGCGCGGACCGAATCGAAGTACAAGGCTCTGCTGCAGGCTGCCGACGAGCACCGTCGCGGAGATCTCGACGGCCGGGGCAACCTCACCCAGGCCGGGCTGGTGCAGTGGATCGAGTACACGCTCGAGGTCTGCCTCGACCAGGTCGAGTTCATGGCCCGCCAACTGGATGTGCAGGGCATGCAGGACCGCATCCGCGCGGCCCTCGCCTACGAGTCGGCTGCGGTCAAGTCGGGGGTTCGGCAGGAGGCCCTGCTTCCCCTGCACTACCTCTTCGCCACGCAAGGCGAGCTCGGGCGCGCGCAGTTCAAGGCCATGACCGGCCTGGGCGACCGCGTGGCCACTGCCACGCTGTCAGCGCTGCTTGCCCGCGGGTTCCTCACCACGGACTCCCCTTACGGGAGCCTGCGGTTCGGCATCCCACGCCATGCGCTGCGCTTCTACTTCCCCGCCTTGTGGCCGGAGGCGGAGCAGGATCAGGATCTGCTCGATGGCGAGGTCGGGCTGGCCGCCGTGCCTCGCGGCACATCGCGACGCAGTCCCCCGGCCTGACGCGATCGGATTTCCGACCGCCCTGTGTCAGCGGGGTGGCCTCCACTTGTCCTGGCTGGCGCCTGACGACACAGCCCCTCAGATCACCCGCGCCCTCAACCACGACGTCACCACCTCGGTGACGATCACCACCGCAAAGATCACCGCCAGGATCAGGCCGACCTGGTCCCAGTAGAGGTTGTTCAGCGCGGCGTCCAGTGCCACGCCGATGCCGCCGGCGCCCACCAGGCCGAGGACGGCGGATTCGCGGATGTTGATGTCCCAGCGCAGCAGGGCCAGCGACCAGAAGGCGGGCTCGACCTGGGGCCAGTAACCCTTGGCCAGGACGAGCGATCTCGGGGCGCCGGCGGCGGTCAGGGCCTCGATGGGGCCGGGGTGGGCTTCTTCCAGCGCCTCGCAGAAGAGTTTGCCGATGAAGCCGATCGAGCGGAAGGCAATCGACAGCACGCCCGCCAGGGCGCCGGGGCCGAAGATGGCGACGAACAGCAGCGCCCAGATCAGCGAGTTGACCGAGCGCGACGACACGAAGATGAACTGCGCCAGCCAGTTCAGCCCGACGTGGCGCGTGAAGTTGCGCGCGGCCAGGAAGGACAGCGGGATGGCCATCATCAGCGCCAGCACCGTGCCCAGCGTTGCGATGTGGAAGGTCTCGATCAGCGCGGCGCGGATCGCTTCCTCCCAGTAAGGCCAGTCGAAGGGCCACATGCGGCGGAAGAGGTCGGCCGTCTGCTCGGGCGCGTCGTAGAGGAACTCAGGGATGACCTCGATGGTGCGCAGCGACCAGACGATGGCGGCCACGCTGCCCAGGTAGACGGCAAAGCGCCCCAGGCGCACCAGCGGGCTGAAGCGCTGCCAGCGGCGGGGGGCAGGTGTGTGCCCCTGCCCTTGCCCCGGTCCGTACCCAGGGTCCTGCCCAGTCGCCATCGCAGAGGACGTCGCCGTGACCGCCGAAGCGGCTGCCGCCGCGCCATCCGCCCCCGCCTTGGACCCCGCCCTCACCGTCACTGGAACACCCTCCGCACCCGCCCCGAGACCACCTCGCACAGCAGGATCAGGGCAATGATCACGATCAGGATGGTCATCACCACGTCGTAGTCGAAGCGCTGGTAGGCGGTGAACAGCGGTGCGCCGATGCCTCCGCCGCCGACGATGCCCACCATCGTCGAGTTGCGCAGGTTGGAGTCGAACTGGTAGACCGACAGGCCGATGAAGCGCGACATCACCTGCGGTAACACGCCCATCACCAGCACGTTGAGGAAGCCCGCGCCGGTGGCGCGCACGGCCTCGACCTGGCCCGGGTCCATCTCCTCGACGACCTCGGCGAAGAGCTTGGAGACGAAACCCATGGTCGAGACGATCAGCGCCAGCACGCCGGCCAGCGCGCCGAAGCCCACGGCCTTGACGAACAGGATCGCCACGATCACCGGATGGAAGGATCGGCACACCGCAATCACCACCCGCATCGCCCCGCTGAGCCAGGGCGGCGCCAGGTTGCGCGCTGCCGCCAGCCCCAGCGGCAGCGACAGCGCGATGCCCGCCGCCGTCGCCAGCACGGCGATCTGAAGGCTCTCGACGATGCCTGCCCGGATGAGCTCGAGCTTGTCGGCCTCGAGGTTGGGCGGGAACATCCGCCCCAGGAAGCGCTGCGCGTTCTCCAGACCCCGGATCACGCGATCGAGCGAGATCTCCAGTTGCCCGGTGGCGTACACCACGTACAGCGCCAGCAGCACCCAGCCGGCCCGGGCCGCCCAGTTGGGCGCGAAGGCCACGCGCGGGGACGGCGGCAGCCGCGCCGCCGCCGCCTCAGAGCCAGTCCTCGCCGCCATAGATGGACTTCAGGTGCTCGTCGTGCAGGCCGTCGGGCCCGCCGTCGTAGACAACCGCCCCCCCGGACAGGCCGATGATGCGCTCGGCGTGGCGCCGCGCGAGCTCGACGTTGTGGATGTTCACCACGATGGGGATGGCGTGCTGGCGCGACAGATCCGCCATCAGCGCCATCACCTCCACCGAAGTCTTGGGGTCGAGCGAGGACGTGGGTTCGTCGGCAAGGACCAGGCCCGGGCGCTGCATCAGCGCGCGCGCGATGCCCACGCGCTGACGCTGCCCGCCCGAGAGCTGGTCGGCCCGCCGGTTGGCGTAGCTCTCGTCCAGGCCCACGGCCTGCAGAAGGTCGAAGGCGTGGTCGACATCGGACTGCGGGTAGCGCCGCAGCAGCGCGCGCCACGGCGCGACGTGCCCCAGCCGCCCGCACAGCACGTTCTCGATCACCGTCAGGCGCTCGACCAGGTTGTATTCCTGGAAGACCATGCCGATGCGTCGCCGCGCCAGACGGAGAGCACGGCCTTTCAGCCGGGCCAGATCCTGTCCCTCGAACAGGATCTGCCCGGCGCTGGGCTCGACCAGGCGGTTGACGCAGCGCAGCAGCGTCGACTTGCCGGTGCCCGACGGGCCGATGATGGCCGTCAGGCCGGTGCCGGCGATCTCGAGGTCGATGCCACGAAGCACCGGCTGGCCGGGCCGGTAGGCCTTCTGCAGCCCGCGGATGGACAGCACGCCCCCGCCCGCCGCGGCGGGCGCAGGGCTCCGGATGGCGCTCAAGACTTCTTCGCGGCTTCGGCGGCCTTCTTCTGGCGCTCGGCCTCGCGCTTGGCACGGGCGTCGGCCTCGCGCTTGCTCTCGGCCTCGTAGGCCGCCTTGTTGTAGGGCGTGCCCGAGCGCTCGGCCACGTCGCGCACCACGGCCCAATCCTTCTGGTAGCTGATCGGCAGGAAGCGGTCGTCGCCGTTGAACTCCTTCTGCATCGCCGGGGTGAAGCGGAAGGAGAAGAAGCACTCGCGCAGCTTGGCAGCCAGCTCGGGCTTCAGGTCGTGCGAGTGCGCGAACGACGAGGTCGGGAACACCGGGCTGCGGTAGAGGATGCGGAAATCCGCCGACTTGACCGTGCCGCGCACCCCCATGCGCTCGAAGACGTCGGAGGCCACCGCCGCCATGTCGTAGTCGCCGGAGTTGACACCCAGCACCGACTTGTCGTGGCCGCCGGACATCAGCGGCTTGTAGTCGGTCTCGGGCGTCAGGCCGCGCTCAGGGAACAGCACGCGCGGCGCCAAATTGCCCGAGTTCGACGACGGCGAGGTGTGGGCCACCTTCTTGCCCTTGAGGTCGGCCAGCGACTGATAGGAACTGGTGGCCTTGACGATGGCCAGCAGGTTGTAGCCACGGACCTGGTCGCCCACACCCTTGGCGGCAAACGGCACCGCGCCGGCCATGTTGACGGCAAAGCCCGTCGGGCCGGTGGAGAAGCCTGCGAAGTGCAGGCGCCCGGAGCGCATGGCCTCGATCTGCGCCGCGTTGGACTGCACCGGGTAGTACACCGTGCGCTTGCCCACGCAGGTTTCCAGGTGGTCGGTGAAGGGCTTGAAGATGTTGGCGTAGACGGCGGGATCTTCCACCGGGGTGTAGGCCCACACCAGCGTGGACGGGTCGCGCCACTTCGACGCATCCTTGGGCGCGTCGGCGACCAGATCGTTGTTGGCGTCGCAGTACAGCGTGTCGAGCTGTCCGCGGTTGGCGCAGTCCTGCGCCAGGGCAGGGGCGGCCGCCACCAGCGTCAGCAGCGCGGGCGCCAGCATCGTCTTCAGGCCTTGCTTCATCGTCGGTCTCCTGGGTCTGGGTGTGTGTGGGGGGGGTGTCGACGGCCGCCCCGCGCGGGCGTGTCGGGCGGCATCCCTCGCGCGCCGCGCCGCCGGCGCCGGCAACGACAACAGCCGATGACGCCCGGCCCGGACCGTCGACAATCTGTCATCGAAACGTCATCGATTTGTCATCCTATCCCAGGCCGAACCGCTGCGACCCCCGGGAAGACCCCGGGTTTGCGCGGCCAGGCGAGCGCCGGACAGGCTCCTATGATCCCGTCCACTCGGGCCCCACGGCCCGCCCTCCGAAAGCCCCTCCCATGCAAGACCCCATCGCGCAACGCCTCCAGGCCGCGCAAGCCATCGTCACCGAAGCCGCCGCGCTGGCGCTGGACCACTTCCGCCGCCGCGACGAGTTGCTGATCGAGTCCAAGGGCCCGCAGGACATGGTCTCGCAGGCCGATCGCGCGGTCGAGGTGCTGATCCGCGAGCGCCTGGGTGCGGCCTTCCCGGCAGACGCCATCCACGGCGAGGAGTTCGGCCGCAGCGCGGGCGACGGCAGCGCGTCGGCCGGCGCCGGCTTCACCTGGGTGATCGACCCGATCGACGGCACCGCCAACTTCGTCAGCGGCATCCCCTCCTGGTGCGTGGTGCTGGCCTGCATCCACCGCGGCGAGGTGGTGCTCGGCATCATCGTCGACCCGAACCACGGCCACACCTACACCGCGCGCAAGGGCCACGGCGCGCACCTGAACGGCCAGCCGATGCGGGTGTCGTCGGCAAAGTCGCTGCGCGAGGGCTCGGTGGGTGTGGGCTACTGCAACCGCATCACGCCCGACACGCTGTTCCGCTTCCTGGTGCCCTTCACCGAGGCCGGCGGCATGTACTACCGCAACGCCTCGGGCGCCCTGATGCTGGCCTACGTGGCCGCCGGGAACCTGCTGGCCTATCACGAGGGGCACATGAACCCCTGGGACTGCCTGGCCGCGCTGCTGATGATCGAGGAGGCCGGCGGCGTGAGCTGGCCCTACAACACCGAGCGCATGTTCAGCGACGGCGATGCCATCCTCGCCGGCGCACCGGCGGTCGTGGCCGAGCTCGAACCGCTGGCCGCCTTCACGCGCACGATCGAGCCGATCCGCCACTGACGCACCGGCAAACTGGACGTCGAACCGGCGCCCCGGCCCCGGCCTTCAGCCTGCCCCCGTCTTCACAGCGTCAGCGTCACCTTGGAGAGGTGACGCGGCCGGTCCGGGTCCAGTCCGCGGGCGCGGCTCAGCGCCTCGACCCAGCGGTAGGCGGCGGCCAGCAGCGGCAGGCCGGCCACAAACTGCAGCCCAAGCGCCGGCACCGGCAGATCGCACCAGGGGTGCGGGCCGGCGGCAGCCACCAACGCGCCCAGTTGCGTCATGTGGGTGGCGGTCTCGTGCAGCGCCTGCGCGCCCAGGTCGTCGGGCGCCAGCACCAGCACGTGCAGGCCCGCGTCGGCCAGGGCCTGGGGGCCGTGGCGCAGCTCGGCCGCAGAGATCGCCTCTGCGTGGAGCTGGCAGACCTCCTTGCACTTGAGCGCGATCTCGTGCGCGATGGCCAGCGACTGCCCCCGCCCGACGACCAGCAGGTGTCGTGCCTGCGCCCAGTCCGGCGCCACAGGCCAGGGCTGCGCCTGCAGCACCGTGTCGACGCCCGACGCCAGTGCCTGAAGGTCCGCTGCCAGCACCGGATGCCCGTTGCCGCCATCGGCGCACGCCTCTGCCAACATCGCGCCGGCCAGCAACTGCGCCAGCACCGACTTGGTCGCGGCCACGGCGCGCTCCGGATAGGCCCGCAGGTCGACGGGGTGGGCCACCGCCTGCGCCATCGGCGAGGCCGCGTCGTTGACGAAGGCCGCGGAATACCGCCCGCCCGGGTCCAGCGCGTCGAGCACGGCCAGCAGGTCGGGGCTGCGCCCGCTTTGCGAGAACGCGATCGGGCGCCAGCGGGCGCTTGGCCAGGGCGCTTGCAGCACTGTCGTCCACGACGGCGGCATCGAGGCCACGAAGCGGCCGCTCATGCGCGCCATCAGGGCCGAGAAATGAAGGGCGGCATGGTCAGAACTGCCGCGGGCCACGGTCACGCAGGTGCGCGCGTCGTCGGTCACGATCTGCCGGGCCAGGGCCTGCACCTGCTCCGCCGCCCCGGCATACAACCGCTCGAGCACCTGGGGCGCCTGCAGGATCTCGCTCAGCATCAAGCTGTGTGTCATCGATATCTTCGTCTCCGATCTGGCAAGAAACAAGACCATCCCGCTTCACCACACCTGCGTTCGCGCTGCGCTCGTCGAACCGCCTGCGCAGGGCTTCGACCGGCCCGTCCTGAGCGCAGTCGAAGGGCTCAGCCCGAACGGCTTCTTCGCGAACGCCGAGCGCCGAGCGCCGATCCGAGGCCTGGGATGCTTTCAGGGTCGTCCGTCCGGGGCCTCTGCGCGCATGCGGCGACGGTCTCGACTGGGGCGCCCGGATCCTAGTGAACGTCTGATGGCTCGCGCGCGTCGTCTCCAGAGGGCGCCACCGCCCACCAGCCCACGCCGATGAGGCCGGCATGCGCCCCCAACCGCGCAGGCTCGAGCACGGGCACGAACAGCGACGGCAACTCGCGCAGCGCGCGCTCGATGGCGTCGAACATCACCGGCGCCAGGCCGAGCCCGCCGCCGAGTCGCACCCGCGCGACCCCGGTCAGCGCCCGCGCATCGGCCAGCGCCTGGGCCACCGCTGCCGCCGCCACGTCGACGACCTGCTGCATCGCCACATCGCCTGACATCGCCCGCTCCAGCACCTCCTGCGCCGTACAGTCGCGCCCCAATATGTGGCGCCCCTGACGGGCCAGGGCCGTGCCGGAGGCCACGGTCTCCATGCAGTTGCGGCGGCCGCAGCTGCAGGCCTGGTCGCCGTCCACCGCGCGCCGCGCGCTGCCCACATGCCCGATGTGCCCGGCCAGGCCAGCGGCACCGGACTGCAGACGCCCTCCCAGCACCAGGCCACCGCCCACACCGGTGGACAGCGTGACGAACAGCAGGTCGCGGTCGGTGTCCGCGGCTTCATCGCCTGCCCCGCCCCCCGTGCCCTCGCTCGAGGGACGCCCGCCGGCCGCTTCGACGTCGGCCCGGAACTCCCCCCAGGCCGCCGCCTGCGCATCGTTCAGCAGCAAGGGCGCGGGCAGCCCGACGCCCGCCATGCGGGCGGCCAGCGGATAACCGTTCCAGAAACCGATCATCGCGGCGTTGACCGCACGCACCACGCCGGCCACGGCACGCCCGGTGACCGCCACGCCCAGTTGCCGCGCGTGCGGGTAATCGCGATGCAGGTCCTGCAGCAGCGCGACGAAGCCGGCCTCGTCACGGGCCATGGGGCGGCTGCGCACCTCACGGAGCTGCCCGCGCTCCCACCAGGCCGACGAGACCTTGGTGCCGCCGATGTCGACGACGAGCAGGCTCACGGGCGGACTTTGCGCACCCTGCACGGCAGGTGGCGTGCCCTGGCGCCCATCGATGCACTCATCTGACGAAGCGGCACCACGCTCAGGCCGCGCGGTCAGGGACGGCGGCCGCAGCCCCCACCATGGCCGAGACGAACCAGGCGGTCACGTGTTCCACCCGCGTGATCGCCGAGCCGACGGTCACCGCGTGTGCCCCTTCGGTGAGCGCGCGCGCCGCCTCGGCCGGGGTGCGGATGCGGCCTTCGGCGACGACGCGGCAGCCATGGGTGCGCAAGGCGCGCACCAGCGCCCAGTCGGGCGGCGCATCGTCGGCGCAGGCCGTGGCCTCGGTGTAGCCCGACAGCGTGCTGCCGATCCAGTCGAAGCCCAGGTCGCGCGCCGCGAGCCCTTCGGCGAGCTTTGCACAGTCGGCCATCGCGCGGCAGCCGTGCGCGCGGATGCGCTCGAACAGCATGGCCACGGACACCGGACGGAGGCGCTCGGTCGCATCCACCGCCACCACCGCGGCACCGGCCCGGCACAAGGCATCGACGTCCTCGAGCCAGGGCGTGATGCGCACCGCGCTGTCGGGCAGGTCGCGCTTGACGATGCCGATCACGGGCAGCGGCTGCGACCCGCTGACCAGCCGTACACGCGCCGCGCCCTCGATGCGCAGCGCGCGGGCGCCACTGGCGCCTGCGGCCTGCGCCATCGCCAGCACGAAATCATCGCGGTCCAGGGGGCCGCCGGGCACCGGCTGGCAGGAGACGACGAGCCCGCCGTCCAGCAGCGCCGGGGCAATCATCCGAGCAGCCCGTGGCGCTGCAGGTGGGCGCGGATGCGCTGCTGCACGTCCTCGGGGACCGGGCGGTTGGGCCGGCGCATCTGGCTGTGCTCGAACAAGCCCATGAGCTTCAGCGACACCTTGAAGCTGCCCACGCCGGCCGCGCCGGCGCTCAAGGCCGGGGCGCTCCAGAAGACCATCTGGAACAGATCGATCAAGCGGTCCTGCTCGCGCCGGGCCGCCGCCACGTCGCCGCGCAGTGCAGCCTCGTACAGGCGCACGTAGCCCCGCGGGTCGACGTTGGCCAGGCCGGGGACAACGCCAGTGGCACCCGCCAGGATCGCGCTGTCGGCCACGATCTCGGAGCCGGTGAACAGCGCAATGCCGCCCTCTGCGGTCGTCGCCGCACGGCCATCGCCTCCGAAGTCGCGCACCAGCATGCGGAAGTTGCCGTCGTCGCCGCTGCTGTCTTTCAGCGCGCAGATCAGGCCCTCACGCGCCAGCGTGTGCACGGTGTCGCGCGCCAGCTTGAGGTTGACGCACACGGGGATGTCGTAGGCCACCAGCGGAAGCCCGGTGCCGTCGCGCAGGTAGCGGAAGTGGTCGATGGTCTCGGTCTGGTTGGTGCGGGTGTAGTACGGTGCCGTCACCACCAGGCCGTCCACGCCGGCATCGCGCGCGGCGCGGGCATGCGCCAGGCACACGTCGGTGGCGGCATCCATCACCCCCGCCACCACCGGGACGCGACCTGCAGCCTCGTCCAGCGCGGTGTCGAGCACGACGCGGCGCTGCGCGGCGTCGAGCAGCACGCACTCGCTGGTCGAGCCCAGCAGGAACAGGCCGTGCACGCCACCGTCGATCAGGTGCCGCACCAGCCGGCGCAGGGCCGCGGTGTCGACGGTGTCGTCGGCCTTGTAAGGGGTGGCCACGGGCGGCACGATGCCGCGAAGGTCCAGGGTTTTTGTCACAGAAGCATCCAGTCGTCGTCTACAGGAACAGCCCGGGCAGCGCAGTCACTGTCGCGGGCACGAAGATCATCAGCGCCAGCACGGCCACCATCGGGGCCAGCCAGGGCAGCACCGCCACGGCCAGCCGGTGCACCGGCAGGCCGTGGCTTTGCGCCACGACGAAGAGCACCATGCCCATCGGCGGTGTCAGCGTGCCCAGCATCAGCGTGAAGATGACCACCACACCGAAGTGCACCGGGTCCACGCCGAAGCCCAGCGCCACCGGCACCAGCGAGGGCACCAGCACCAGCAGCAGCGCCAGCACCTCGATGAAGCAGCCCAGGACCAGCAGCATCAGGCACACCAGCACCATGAACTCGGTCGGCCCGGAGGCGATGCCGGTGAAGAACTGCGCGAGCTGGTCCGGCGCCTTCTCCATGGCCAGCACCACGCCCATCATCGACACCCCGCCGATGATCAGGGCGATGGTGGCCGACATGATGGCCGTGTCGTGCACGCAGGCCCAGAAGCGCTGCCAGCTCATCTCGCCATAGATGAAACGGCTGACCAGCACGGCATACACCACCGTCACGGCCGCGGCCTCGGTGGGTGAGAAGAAGCCGCTGAAGATGCCGCCGATGATCACCACCGGCGTCAGCAGCGCGGGAAACGACCGCACGAACAGCCGCATCACTTCGCGCGCGCCCTTGCGCCGCTCCACCGGCAGGCGCTTGCGCCCGGCCATGACGTACAGCATCGCCATCATGGCGGCCGTGCACAGCAGGCCGGGGACGATGCCGCCGAGGAACAGCCCGCCGATGGACGCGCCCGAGACCACGCCGTACACCACCATCGGGATGCTCGGCGGCACCAGCGGGCCGAGGATGGCCGACACCGAGGTCAGCGCGCCAGCCAGCTCAGCCGGGTAGCCGACCTTGTGCATGGCCTCGGCCTCGATCTTGCCCAGGCCGCCGGCGTCCGCCAGCGCCGAGCCCGACATGCCCGAGAAGAACAGGCTGGCCAGGATGTTGACGTGGCCCATGCCGCCGCGGATATGGCCCACCAGCGCATTGGCGAAGCCGAAGATGTGGTGGGTGATGCCCGAGGCATTGAAGAGGTTGGCCGCCAGGATGAACAGCGGCACGGCGATGATCGGGAAGCTGTTCAGCCCGTCGACCATGCGCTGCGCGGCGAAGTTGAGCCCGGTGCCGGACCACGCGAAGTAGCCCAGCGAGGCCAGGATCATCGACACGCCGATGGGCGTGCCGATGAGCACCAGCAGCAGCCAGGCGCTGATGAAGATCGTCAGGACCATCGCGATGAGGATGTCAGGGGGTCAGGCCCGGGCCGAGGCGGGCGCGGCCGGCGGACGACGCAGCCGCCGCCACAAGGCCAGGCCCCACAAGGCGGTGCCCACCGGCAGCGCCAGGTAGAGCACGGCGTCGGGCACCGGCAGCGTCACCGACTCGTTGTCCAGCGTGCGCATCACGCCCTTGTAGCCCTGCCAGCACAGATAGCCGGCCAGCACCAGCGCCGCCGCGTCCTGCACGCGGCGCATCACCGCACGCACACGCGGGCGCAGCAGGTGCGGCAGCACCTCCATGCGCAGGTGCTGGTCGTGCCGCTCGGCCGCGGCGATGCCCAGGAAGGCCATCCACACCCACAGCCAGCGCGTGAGCTCCTCGGTCCAGACCTGGCCGGGGAAGACCCCGAACCGGCCCAGGATCTGCAGCAGGATGACCCCGATCGGCAGGCACCGCGGTGGTGAGCCCGGATGGCCGATCGGGCCGGGCCGGGGAGCGCCGGGTGTGCCGTCAGGGCTCACGTGCAGAGCCTGGTGAGGCGGCCCGGGTCTCGGC
>Ga0172372_10006059_pt1 | contig 16608 bp, 27 predicted proteins | sample LakKiv5m_2_FD_114544 | JGI IMG/M metagenome (GOLD analysis project Ga0172372, IMG submission 114544) | Freshwater microbial communities from Kabuno Bay, South-Kivu, Congo - kab_092012_9.5m | ecosystem: Environmental > Aquatic > Freshwater > Lake | place: Democratic Republic of the Congo...
CGTAGATGTTTTCCGTCATTGGTAAACGTTCTCTCGGAACTTGGCGATCTCGTCCTCTGTCGGTTCTCTGTTTTCGTTCTTTGTGAACTCCTCAACGAAACGGGCGGTTTCTTCGTCCAGATCATCCTTGATGAAAAATTCGAGTGGTACGTTCGCTCGGATTGTGTCTACTTGCGTCATCGCGCCTGACCCCAGCGAATAGACGTCGATGATGTTGTTCGGCCCGATGATGTAAACGAACTCGCACCACGAATCTTTTAGGGCTTCCGTGTCGACAAAGTTGGGCACCGTGTAAACGTATGTCTGCTCACCTTTTTCGAGCGGGTAAGCGATCCCGTATCCCTCGCGGATGACCCATTGGTCGGAACGATCCTTGATCCACTGATCCCGGGTGCGGTGCGGGTCGATTGATGACCATGTGTGCTCGATGAGCGCGTTGCCGGCTTTTTCCCATCCGTCACGAGAAACTATCCATCGGAGTGCTTCGCCCATGTGTTTCGGGTAGCCGTCCCAATGGCAGTAGACGCCCTCCCATTCGAGTGGCGCGTCTGGGTTGCTGAATGTGTAACGGCCGATGATTGAACGTGTTGACATTATTTTATCTCCGACGCTTGGTCGATGAGTTTTGCTATCAAGTCCATCTTCAACGTCATTTCGAGTCTGCTGTCTTGACTGACTTGCGGCACTTCTGATTCGTCTTCGATTTCTTCGCTGTCCCACGGCTTGTCGGTGTTGAGCGAGGAGATTGAAACGATGTTCAATCCGTTGAGTGGTTCATCTTGTGCACCCCACTTGTCGTCCGCTTCAACGAGGAACTGCACCTCGAATTCGAATGTTTGTTTGTTGATGTATTTAGGCATGTTGCCCTCCTATGCACTACAACCTACAAGGCATAAGAAGAAATGTCAACCTTTTGCGGCGATCTTTTTTGCGGCCGATCGGCCGTGAAGAAATAAATTTATCTGGTGGTCGCATCCCTAAAAATTTTGATTTCGACGGAGCCTTTTTCATTTTTGGATGTCGGCCCCGCGGGCCCTAAAAAGCGGGGCTCCGGTTTTCCGGCTGCGGTGCACTACAAACCGACGGTGGCGGAAGACGAGCCTCCGGTTTATTTTTTTCCTTGATCGGCCGGCCCGCGAGATCGCTGCGGGCAGCTGGGGCAGGTAATACCTGGGCGAACACCTGTTTCCGGCGTCAGGAGGGCTTCTGAGGGGGGTTTGCCGCCTATATAGGGGAAAGTACCCCCAGGGTGGGTTTTGGGGTCGATTTTAGGAATTTTAGAAATTTTTACAAATGGGGTTGACAAATGCTCCGTATGGCAGTAGCTTACTAACTGCCAACTACAGACCACAAGGAGGTCAATACATATGGCACTCACACCAGACCAAGCGGCACGCGCAATCGTCGCCGCCAAACAAGCCAAAGAGGAAGCCGAAAAGGCTTACCGCCAGGCAGAAGCAGAACTCCGCGAAGCGTACGGCTCTGCCGGCATCAGCTTCACGGTCGTCGACGGCGACAAGGTCAACCTGGTCGAGACGTCGCGCAACACGTATGACACCGACGCGCTCCAGAAGCTCGTCTCCCCGAAAATCTTCAAGCAGGTCACCGTCGCGAAAATCGACGCGGAGTTGCTCAAGAGCGCAGTCAAGATGAACGTCGTCAAGCAGGACATCGTCGACAGCGTCACCGAAACCAAGCTCGTCATGAGCGTTCGCATCACAGCCGTCGAAGCGGCCGCCGACGCGAAGTCAACCCCAATCAAGAAAGAAGACGTGGCATGACCACCCCATCAACCAACAGCAAACTGCCCAAATGCTGGGCGGACGTAAAGCTCGCCCTGGAGTCGGGCATCGATCGAGTCATCTTGTTCGGTCCCCCAGGGACGGGCAAGACCTACGCGGGCATGAACTTTGGTCAAGTCAACCGGGGTTCGTTCCGACTGATTTGCACCGACGACATGACGAACGCCGACGTGACGGGTCACATGATTCCAAACGAGCAAGGAACGTTCTCGTGGGTCACCGGTAAGGGACTCAAGGCATGGGACGGCGACGGCAAGCTGGGCGGACGCCTGGTCATCGACGAAATCGACAAGGCCGGTTCGGACGTCTACGCGACGTTGCTCAACATCACCGACTCGAACGAGAGCGCGTCATGGACGAACGAGCTGACCGGCGCGAAGCACACGCCGCGTCCAGGGTTCTCCGTCGTCATGACGACAAACATCGAGCAAATGTCGGACTTGCCGGAGGCGCTCAAAGACCGCTTCCCGGTGTGCATCCGAATCAACCAACCGCACCCCGAGGCGTTGGCGCGACTGTCGCAAGATTTGCGTGGCTACGCGGTACGCATGGCTGACGCCGGCGAACAGCGAATCTCAATCCGATCGTTCATGGCGTTCGACGAGTTGCGAAAGAAGTCGACCGAAGAAACGGCGGCGCGCATCATCTTCCGTGACCGTTCCAAAGAAGTGCTCGAGGCGATAGCCGTCGACCGCCTGCACGTTGCGAAAAAGGCCGCGGCTTCAGATGGCACGACCATCGACGTCACCTTGCCGCCGGAAGAACGCAAGAAGCGTGGTCGACCGCGAAAGTCGGCTCTGTGATGAGACGTCTCGAACGGCGTATCCGCGGCGGGTCCAACCCGCTGGGCGAGTTGCGCGAAAAAGTTTCCGCCCGGGAGGTGCTCGACGCCTTACAGCTCGAGTACCTGCCGGAGGAACTGCTCACACCGCGTGAGCTATTCGAGTTCATGTTGAAAGTTCTACACAAACCAGGAAGCGAGATACCCAGATGATGAGGGTTCAACCAGAACTCGAACTGATCGGCCGCGACGACGTCTTGAGCGGCGACAAATGGCAGGTCAGCGAAGTTCGCCCGATACGCGGCGAACCAAAGACGTGCGTCGACCGGAAGATAATGATGATTCCGCTCGGCGACGATGACACCGCAAGATGTATACGCACCCACGAAATGGTGCACGCGAAAGTTTCCCCAACGTCGGAGGATTTCATCGGTTGGATAACTCGAGGCGTCGCGTCCGAGCAAGCGCTCATAATCGCCGAAGAATCGCGCGTCAACTACCTGACGAACAGCCTGGGTCTGCCGACCGAGGAATTCCTGGGGGATGGACGCGAACCGATGGACGCGAAAGATTTCGCCACGGGCGGCGATTGGCAAGCCCTGGTCGCGTCCCAGGTGGCGGGCGTTTTCACGGCCAGCGAAAAAGTGTGGTCTAAAACCTGTGCGGAAATGGGATTCACCAAGCAGGCACGGGAACTCAAGAACATCGCGCAACACGTCAGGGATTTTTGGATGACCAACGGCGCGTGCTATGAAAACATCGCCCGTGTCGACGAGATGGACGATGACCAAACCAAACAGCTGGCGAGGATAATCGCAGACCCCGAGAAGTACATGGAGCAAAAACGCGCCGCCGGCCGCGACGGCAACGAAGAATTTTACTACAAATCCGCGAACATAGGATTTTCGTTCACCGAGGAACTCGCCGTCAAAGTCGACAAGTGGCTGAAGGCGGGCGCGCTCGTCGATGCCTCCGGCAAAGGCGACAACGTGATCGAGGGACTCGAGCACTCCGAAATACATCTCTGTCTCGATGGCTGGGATACCTTGCGATGGTCGCCGGTGAAACCGATGCGGTCTGTAGTCGGAGCGGTGAGCAGGAAGCGCATCGCGACGAACGTCGGCAAATATCCGCGGCGCATCGAACGACTACTGTCCGACCCCGAGCGCCGCATTTTCGACACCGTCAAGAAAGCAACCGGCGGTTTCGTGCTGATCGACGCGTCGGGTTCGATGGATTTCAGCGCCGAAGAAATCGAGCAGATGGTGTTAGCCGCCCCAGGTTGCACCGTGATTGCCTATTCTGCGCCGGACGATCCGCGAGACTACCTACCGTCCTCCCCCAGCTACGCCGAACACACGGCGTGGATTCTCGCCGACAACGGCAAGATGTTGTCGCGCGACCAAATCGACGATTTGGCCGGCGAAATAAACGGAGGCAACGGCGTCGACCGACCAGCTCTCGAGTGGGCGATATCAAAACGCAAGAGCAAGAAACAACCCATCATCTGGGTCACCGACGGTTCTATACACGGCGACGTGTCCGAAATCTTTGATGTTGTTCAGCTCGCGAAACGCGAGAACGTGATGTACGCGGAGGACTGCACGTCCGCCGTCGAACTACTGAAACAGCTCAAGCGCGTGCGAAACGTCGATACGGATTTGCCGTTCGGTATGTCCGACGCCCTGAACGGGATCGTCAGCGACCTGACCTGAACATAGCTCTATCCCACAAGCGAATGAAGTTCAAAACACCCGAGATGAGGCTCAGCTCCCACCATTGGGGCTGGAGGTCGACCACGTCCCAGCGATTCAGAACCCACAGGGACGCGTACGCACCGCCGGCCCACACGACGATCGTGGTGAAGAAAACAAAAAATCCGATTCCCGCCAACCCTTTTATGTCCTCCTCATCGCCCTGTACTTTTGACGGACGGTGGTGGATGAGCCCATCGTTTTTCACCGAATCAGACCCTGACGTTTTTGGATCGCTCGATGATCTGATGGACGCGCTGCCGCGACAGGTCGAAGTCTTCCGCGATTTTCTGCAGTCGAGCTCCGTTCTGACGTGCACGAATTATTTCTTCGTCTCTCTTGGGGTTGCCGGCCGGACCCGGCTTGCCCGGATTCCACAACCAACCGGGAAGGCTCTCGAGCTGCGAGATCTTCTCCTGGTTCAAAGCTTGCTTCCGGTATTTGGTTCGCATGTATGCGACCCATGTGCCGAGACCGATCTGCTCGTTACCGACGTCCACGACGTACGTGGATGGAACCTTCGCGTGCCCGTGCTCGGCGACAAAGCGCTGCAGAGCTCCGATGTTCCTTTGCCATTTTGTTCTGTTGTCCATTGCTCCTCCTCGAAGAACAAGCTTGTAATTTGTGACCAGAACATTAGATCAACTAGATGGCCCACAAAACCACGATTAGCTAATACCCGTAAAGCCGCTCCGGCCGCGGATGTGACGGGAGACGTGTTGCCCCTTGCAGCCAATACCCCTACAATTGATAAGGCACCAAAGGAGGTGTGACATGCCAAAACCAGCAACCCCGATATACACCAAAGAAGAGCTCAAATCCCTCCAGTACCTGAAGGGTAAAAAGGGCGAAATCGAATTCGAAACGATGTTGATCGCTGTCAAGATCCTTGACATCCGGCGCCGCTTCGGCCACGTGGATGCCCTCGTGACCCCAGAGACCGGCAAAGGTGAAAAATGGATGGCCCTCCACAAAGTTAAGGTCTAACCAGTTTTGGCCGGGGAGCCCGTGACGTTACGAAGCTTCCTGGCCAAACAACAAAAGGAATCACATGCCCAATTGGTGTTACCAAACAATCATTGTCCGTGGACCGCTCGAAGAGCGGCAGCGCCTGCTCACAGAATCGCGATACTCGGAAAACAGCATCAATGAACCAGAGTTCATGCTCTCCCAGTTGGTGCCCAGAGATCCACGCACGATCAAGATAATCTCTTCGGCCGGCCCTGAATACGCTGCGTTCTCAATGGCTGCCGACGGCTTCGACGGCTATCTGCACACCCTCGAGCTCTGGGGCAGCAAATGGGGAGACTGCGACACACAAGCTGAAGAGATGAGCAACGAGACCGTAATCCACACAAAATCAGCCTGGTCGACAATCAACCCGCTGATAATCAACGTCTCCAAACAGTTCCCGCAACTCGCGTTCTGCAGCGTTTACACGGAAGAATTCAACCACTTCGCCGGAGCAATCATGATCAAAGACGGCAAAGTACTCGACGAATACCTGGTTGATGTCGAAGATATTTTCTTTTCGAAAGGCCTGGCTCCATCAACGATCGACGAAGAACACGAGATGTTTTCGAAAGCTGAAGAAAAGCTTTGGGAACTGGTAACCGGGGCTCGCGACCAGATGATTTCAGATTTCGAAAAAGTGCTTGGCTAATAACTGACGGTGGCGGAAGAGGCACCAACTAAACTGATCCGATGACAACACTCACCTCATGGAACGAAGCGGCCGAAGCTGCAACACAAGATATTTATCGGCGCGTACAAAAGTCGAAGTCTGCCCCTTCTCCGACAATCGAATCAATCCGCACTCTGTTCGACGCGTTCGATCACGAACAGGTATTCGAGCGGCCGGAAAACCGGATGAAAGATTTAGTCGAAATGCCGATCTCTTTCTGGGAAGACCTCGCATGTTTCGCGCTGCGATGGGGAAAAGAAAACGGTTACGAAATTCTGCGCGAAGAACTCACTTCGACGCTGGTGCGAAAACAACGTGATTACGGGCATCACAACATCGCCCGTTACGGGACGACCGGCCTGGTGATCCGGGTTCACGACAAAATTGCGCGCCTCGAGAACCTGACGAAAAACAAATCTGTTCCGAACAACGAGTCGATTGCCGACACTGTGATGGACATAGCCGGATATTCGGCGATTGGCATCATGTGGATGTACGGCCAATTTTTGTTGCCGCTCGAATAAAAGGGGCGGGCCCCCTCGGAAAGCTGATCCAACACACCAAAAGATCCAGCTCCCCGAGGAGAAGCCCAAGCGACCTTTGTAAACAGGAACCGACCACAAGGAGGGAAAGATCGGAATCCCTGATCGCCTAACCCCGCCGCAAAACTATATGCCGGCGGAAAAAGAATAAACCATGCACATAGCTTTCTGGCGGAGCTTTTATTTCGAGACATCCGGAAAGCCGGGGCTCGCATCCGGCGCGAAATGGCGGGGCCCCCATCCGGCTATTAGCTAACACTATGAGTTGACGGTGGCGGAAGAAGGTGCTTGACGCCGGCCGATCGATGTGTTAGGTTCTCTCGAACAACAAGGGCTGCCCGTCCAAAAGGAATAATTCACATACCCGGAAAACCAGGGTCACCCTTGGGCTGCCCGGGAATCGGTGGGCGACCGATTTTTTCAGGGATTGGTAGTGAAACCCGCTCTGTTCCTAGTACGTTCAGCAAAGCTGAACATACAGAGGAACGATTCTTAAAACGAGGATGTTCTCCAACCAGCTCGCAACCCCACAGGTACTTGACCTAACGGGGGATTTTCTGAAAACTAAACATTCAGGAAAGAACTATGTCTTCACTCATGACCCAAAAATCCGGAAACAAAAAACCGCGAACCACCCGATTCGAAACCTATTCCAAGCTCATACCCCTCGTGCCGGCCGCAGAGATCGAAATCGTCTGGAACCACTGGCTCTCCACGTTCAAAGAACACCCCGGCCGAAAACCGGAACTCAACCAACTACGTCGAGCACACATCGCCTGGGGCATCCACACCTTCGACACACAACTCTGCCTGACGGCGATCACAGGCTGCGCCAACAGCGAATGGCACATGGGCGGCAACCCGGCAGAAAAAATCTACAACGACATCACCCTCATCCTCCGCGACATAACCCACACCAAACGATTCCTAAAAATCGCCAAAGACAATAAACTCACCTGATGGAAACAATCACCAAAAACGAACTCGTCACCATCCTCGAAAAACTCTACCGAAGCTACAACGACTCACTCCCCGGCACCGAAAAAGCCCGCAAACAAATCCTCACCGCCTGGTGGGACGCCCTCAACGATCTCACCCTCGACGCCATACAAAAAGGCATCCAATACCAGCAGACCTACAACCCCACCTTCATGCCACGGCCCATGGAAATCCGAATCCAAGCACAAGATCAAACCAACCCCAACCCACCCCCCACACCAGCCCAAGCCTGGAAAACGTACCTCGACACCCAAGCCAGCAACACCTATGGCAACTGGACCCCGACACAACACCACCCAGCCCTACAACAAACAATCGCCGAACTATCCACAGCCAAACTCAACCCCATGTCCCCCAGAGACCGAGAATTCTTCCTAGAAACATACAAACAAAACTTGACAACCTGGCGTATACAACAACAACCAACAAACTAAAATCACCACATGGCCAACGGCAAACCCGGGAGACCCCCAAAAACTCCCACAACAAAAACAACCACACTCACAATAAAAATCCCGGCACAAACAAAAAACCTGATCATCGAACTCGCCGACGGATACGACATGACAATCACCGAATACCTCACGACACTCGTCAACCGAGACTCACGCGAAACCCCCAATGCCCAAAACACCACAACCCGCCAACAACCCTGACAAAAACTATTCGATCGTCATCCAAATACCCGGATGGCTAAAAAACCAGCTCCTCACCCACACACAAAAACACAACACAACAATAAACAAATGGGTCGCACTCCAAATACGTGAAGCACTAAGACAAGATGCCGGCCTACCCCCACCCCCACCAGCCGCCGCACCGATCCCCACAAAAGAACAAATACTCCGCAGCTACCTGGCCGGAGAAAAAATACTCATGCCCTGCGGAAAAACCGACTGCACAATCGACATTGAGCAAATACAAGAATTCAAATTCTGCAAAAACTGCGGGATTCGTGTGCAATGATGGATGACCGTTTGCGGGAGCTTGCGAAAGAGCGTTTGCTATCTCGGGTTGAGAAGACTGATTCGTGCTGGTTGTGGAAGGGTGCGTTGAGTTCTCGGGGGTATGGGTCGATGACTTTTATGAAGAAGGGTTGGTCGGCTCATCGTTTGGCGTATACGGCTTTTAGGGGTGATATTCCGGATGGGTTGTTTGTTTGTCATTCGTGTGATGTGAGGGCTTGTGTGAATCCTGATCATTTGTGGGTGGGGACTGGTTTGGATAATCAGCGGGATGCTCGGTCGAAGGGTAGGTTGTCTGCTCAGCTTTATGCTGATTCGCCGCTGTTTCGTCGTAGGGTCAGGTGTAAGTGGGGTCACGAGTATGCGGTTGTTGGGGTGCATGTTCAGGTGAAGAGGGATGGTCGGGTTGGTCGGTCTTGTGGGGAGTGTAGGAGGTTGAGGGATGCTTCGCGTAATGATGGGAAGCGGGGTGATTGGACTCGGGGGTTGAGTGAGCTTCCTTTGGGTGATCGTTTTGGCTCCGGTGGCGCAATGGATAGCGCGACTGACTTCTAATCAGTAGGTTCCAGGTTCGAGTCCTGGTCGGAGCGCTTTAGTAGTCGGCCCACATTTCTGAGAGTGTGGGTCTTGTTGGTCCGATGCCTCTTTTTCTTTGTTCGGCTTGGAGTTGTCTTGATGTGAGTCCTGCCCATACGCCGTGCATGTCTGCTGGTGGGAATTCGAGTGCGTATTCGAGGCATTGTTTTTTGCTGGGGCATTGGTTGCAGAGGGCTCTTGCGCCTTGGATGTAGGTGATGTCTTTGTGGGCTTTGGGGAACATGAGGTGTGTTTGGCCTTTGCAGGCGGCGTTTTTCATCCAGTTGTATCGTTGTATAGCTAGTAGGTTGACTGTGTTTGTTGTTTTTGGTTTGTTGTTTTTGGTTGGCTTTTTTTTGTTGGGCATGGTGGTTAGTTTTGTTGTTTGTGGCTAATCGGTCCAGCACCTGGGAAGTGTTGTTGTATTTTTGTTGGTTGTTTGTGGGGTGTGTTGGCTTCTCCCCTTGTAGGTGTTTTGGGGAACGCGGGATTGCTCGACGTTTGGTTCTTTGACTGCCGGCCGCCTGGCGGGCTTGGTGGAGCGGGTGACGGGGATCGAACCCGCATAACGAGTTTGGAAAACTCGGACTCTGCCATTGAGCTACACCCGCAACGACTTTGAGCCCTCAGTGGGAATTGAACCCACGACCACCCGCTTACAAGGCGGGAGCTCTGCCACTGAGCTACAAGGGCATTTGTCCCCGGCGTTTACCGAGGGGTTGAGCCTGGATTTACTTCAGGCTGCGGCAATCATAGCGCCAGTGTGAGAAGGAGGGGAAACGGTATTCCCTAAGGGGGTGAAACGGTAGCGTTAGCGCTAACGCTTTTGGTTTAGGTCACGTTTTTCGTGATTTTGTGTGATCCTGGCCCACAGTTAGCGATACCGATAGTTGACACATTTGGCAACTATTTGCATCGTTGACCGATGCGTTTATTGCGTTTGGGTTATTGGGGTGACTGTCTCTGGAGCAGGTCTTCTAGGGCTTTGTCCGGTGTGGCGCCGACGCCAACCTTTTTGGCGGCTTCCGACTCCCACCAGAAGGCAACGGCGGCGTCGTCGTCGCCGTACAGGTATTCGAAGTATTCCATGTTCCAGGTTTCTGATACGCAGTTGGCGATTGCGTGCCATGCGCCGTACTCGTACATGCCGCCGTAACGGGATTGCCTGATAACTATCGGATACAGGTCGAGGTTGTTCAAGGGTTATTTCTTTTTGGGTGGTGTTTTACCTTGGGCCCGCTTTGTTCTGGGCTCTGGTTCTTTTCCTTGGACGTGGATGTGGAATGGGGCTCCGGTATTGGGATCGAATTTCCCGGCCGCCGCCAAGCTCTTCATGGCAATCTTGCGGGCACTCCCCAGCGATGGTCTAGTTTTACCGATCAAAGTGAAGGCTGCACCCAGGGCGTATTGGGCTCCTGTGCCGATCGCATATATCGCGGACATGTCGGAAGCCCACGAGTAGTCGCCGTCAATGACGTAAATAACCCCGTTGATAGCAATAATGATCGAGGACCCTTGTTCGGCTAGATGTAAAGAGTTTTCGTTCTGCGGCTGAGAGTATTTTTGGGCGTCGAAACATTCCATGAGGGCCGGTATGAACTTGACGGTGAAGAAGTGATCTAGCTTCTTGCCCCTAAGGTTCGGTGGGCATTCCGGGGGTTTGAAAGCGTGATGCAGGATGTTGATAGCACGGACGTCTCCAGCTGCTCCGATCAAATACCGTCCGTTAGAAGTAACTTTGGAATTTGTCTCTGTGAGGGTAATAATCTGTGTTGTTACACCGTCATCAGGTACGTCCGAGACCCTGGAGTCAACTCCGATGACGGCAAACCCATCACCCTGGATGCCAAGGATTGTTGTCATTCGTTGTTCTGTTCGCGACCCAGCGCTTCAATAGCTTCTGCTATCTCTTTGTATGATTTGTTTTCTTCAAACATCTTGCGGCACTCTTCGGTGGCCGAGTACAACCATTGACCGTCCGGGGTTATTCCTGTTACTTCCACCAAACCGAGCTGAACAGCCTCTTCGAGAGAGCTGATTATCTGTTGGTTGAGATCCAGCTCATCGAATTCGCCATTCATGTCAGGCAGCGTATTCCTTGCCACGGAGGAATCCTCGACCACGGAAGATCCACATCGGCTCATAGTTGAACCATTCGTCTCCGACGCCATGGGGTTGATATTGGACGATGGCGAGTCCCTGTTGCCAGTTCTCGGTTCCTTGAAGAATCGGCCGCCCGAACTCGTCCACACCTTGCTTCGTTGAGGGGACAGCACCGTCGATACGGCACAGACAGCCCGGAGATGCTGCCATGACGGTCCTGGGGCCCTCTGGCGAGAGCCTGGTGCGGTAAGCGTACTCATTCCTGTGGATATGCCCGTAGATCACCGAAATGTGGGCATCGTTCAAGTACTTGGTTGTCGTGGACCCGTTGGAGGTGACCTTGTGCCCGTGGCAGACCATCAGGTTCTTGTTGAGGCTTACGAACGATTCTGGGTAACCTGGCACATACTCGATCCCGTATTCGTCCATTCGGCATACGACTGGAACGGACAAGACCGGCCACTTGGGGCGGAGCTCCCCGTCGACCTGCCCTATGGTGAGCCCTGCAGCAGCCTCAGCGTTCATTTGGATGTATTTAGCCATCCGATACTCGTGGTTGCCGGCGATCCAATGGATTTTTGCTTTTGGTGCGGCCGCCCGGAGCTGGGCACACAGTTTTGCGGCACGGTTGATCGCCGCCTGACTGAGATTCTTGAACGGCTTTGTGGTCAAGTATTTGCCGAACTCGGCGAAGTCGAGATTATCTCCGACCAGCACGATCTGGTTTGGTTGGACATCTTCGATGACCTTGAGGGCGACTGCTATCGCGGGCTCGTCATGGATGGGTTCCAAGTCGTTGTCATTGTCGACGTTTTTGCGGTAATAACCGATCTGGATATCAGGTACGATCACAGCCTCTTCCCACCCTTTGGGTCTCGAAACTTTTGTCTTTGACTTTGGTACTTGATAAACGGGTGCTTTTTCAACAAACGGCCATTCTGGTCCGGATTCCCATTTTGGTGAAAAACGGATTGCGGTCATTCGTTGCGTGTCCGTACCGCCGTTGCCGTCGGACGTCAATGTGTCCCATACGGACACTCGTTTGATTTCGCCTATGTCGTCGACCGAAAGCCCTTTTTCTTGAAGGATTTGGGCTACGGCGTCGGATATCTCTCTGGTTTTTTCGCCTGATTTCATTTTGCTTGAAAGGTCTTTCAGGTTGGTCATTTGGGGGTCTCGTCTTTCATGCAGCATTCTTCGTTTTGATCCATGAAACAAAGCCTCCGGCGACTGAGTGTTTCGCGTGATATTTGATGCCCGTCAGCTCTGAGCGCCTTAGCTATTTCGGTAGTCTTTGCTGCGCTGCGACATACGGCGACTAGGGCTTGCTGTGTCTCGGGGTCCATTGATCTGAATGCTCGGCCGACAATACAAAGGTCCCTATTGTCGCCGGCATCCTGTTTGAGTTTCAGTAAAGTGTCTTTGAGCATTGTCCCTCCCCGCGGGAACGCTGGTCCACCGTGTTCGCCCTGGTAGAGAATAACATGAATGTTGTTTCCACGACAGGAACGATATTCACAATCGTGCTTACCGTCAAGTGCCTGAAAGACCCCTATGACATCCAAGAATTTGCCTCAAGACTTGATAGCAAAACAGATTCGAGACGCCATCAACAACACTCCCGGCGACGCCGACGTTGCCCAGGAGATTTTGAAAACCCTTGGCCGAAGCAAGGTCATCAGGTACGAGGAAGAAACAACTATCAACCTTCTCAACGCCCCAGGGAGGGTGCTTTCCGTAATCCTCGAGGATAGTTCTTTTACGGTGAGAGCATTAGCTGTTTACTTGGGAGTTACTGAGCAGGCAATAACAAAGTCTCTAAAAATGCTTGTGGATGCAAAGCTAGTTACAAGAACCAAAGTGAACAGAAGATATGTTCACATTCCGGTGATCGACGAGATACTCAAGCATCGAGACCTCGGCTCGTTCCTAAGGCTCGGGCTATCGCAAGAAGAAAAACCCTTCTAGGTTTGGGAAGCGAGCCAAGCCGAGAAGAATTCATCGTCTGTGGGTATTGTCCATACCTGACATGCGTCTAATCCTAGATTTGCGTTGCCCACGAGGGTCCAGGCGATCTTCATATCTGCGGCCGCCGGCACCACGCCCACGTTGCATTCAAGCCCGTATCGCTCCAAAAACCATCTGACAACGCATTGTCCGTCTATGCGACATTCCGCTTCTGGGTTCGTCTCGAAAGGACAAGTCACCTCAGAAATGATTACAGCGTTTTTGTCCAGCTTCAGGGAGATGCTGTGGCCGTCGTTGTGCCACACCATGGTTGTCATAATTTCACTTTAGCGCATGGCTAAATTCAGATTTAGAACCCCAACCTTGGGCGCGTCGCGCCACTTATATTTTACCCTAGGCGGACCGGTTCTCTGTGATGGCTTCGGTAACAGAAGCAGCAGCGTCGGAGGTACTGCCTGAATACCCGGACTTATTCGCTTCCGATTCGGCTTTACTAAAAACGTCGTCGATCTCAGAGGAGGAAAGATTTCCGTCCGAGACGAAAGCCCTGGCCAAACCCTCAACGACCGTCGCCACCCCGCCGATTCCGGCCATGAGTGCAGCTTTCCAAAGCGGAATTCCGGCAATTGCTCCCGCCCCAATAACGCCAAGTGCGTTCATCGTGAAGACGGCGACGATACGAAGCACGATGTTTTGCATCAGCTTCATACTTTGGCCTTGCCCTTTCGCTGCTTTCCAGCTTTGCCAGTTGTTCGATTATCATGTTCATGGACATGTCCATTAAAATCTTCTTTCAGCGTCCCAATTTCTTGGTCAAGATGTTTGACATCCATTTTGATGTCGAGGATGTCAACTTTGACTTCCTGCATATTTGACGTCATTGCATCAAGTTTTGTTTGAACAAGCCCGTGGTCGCGGGCATTTTCCTTGTTGCCTTTGTTGACCCAAAACGCGATGAGTGACTGAACAAGTATAAATACGATTCCAAAGACGCCGCCGATAACTGCGACTGATTCTGCGTCACTCATAGCCCTATTCCCAAATCATCGAGAACGCGCTTGCCCGCCTTCGGGCCTTCGCCGAAGCCCTTGGACTTCTTGTAGGCGACGACCGCCTCCACCGTCTTCGGGCCGAATTGGCCATCTGGTGCACTCTTATAAAAACCACGCTCGGCTAGTTCCTCTTGGAGTTTTGTTACGCGAGGTCCGCTGTCGCCTGGATCGAGATCTCCGCCGTCATCCTTGTGCGCGCTAGTCGGTGGAGCGACGGCAAGATTGACAGTCGGAGCGCCGGCTGATGTGACTGGGGCGCCCGATGGTCTCTGCACATTGTTCTTCGCCATCCATTCCGAAACAGCAGTAGGCGGATTATCACCCTCCGTATATCTCAAATGCCATGGTTCCTCGGGAACAACTTCCCAGCTAAAACCGAATTTGCGGACGTTTGCAATTAGCCACTTTAGGCGCTTTGGTTCACCAGCCGTATGGACATCAACGGCCAAACCGGTGTTGTGCTGAGAGGTCCCCGGCGCAGCAAGGCTCGCTAATTTCGGATCCTTCTTGTACCACTTCACGCCTTCAAAGGTTCTCGTCGAGTTACCGTTCGGCTCTTTGGTGTATCGCTGCTTAAACGCGGCGAGCTGAGAATCGTAGGTGCGATACGTGTCGCCGGCCGAGACTGGCTTGAGCTCAATACTGTCGGCCTTCGCCGCTTCGACCATTGCAGCCCATGCTGCAGCCGTAAGCCAATGCAGCTTCCCGCCACCTACAGCAGGACGAAGAAGCGATTCTGGGAGTTTTCCGGGAGCTATTCCCTTCAGATCCGCAGGCTGTTTGACTGGTACAACGATATCCCAGGCGACTTTACCCATGTTCAATTACCCCTGCAGCAAGGAAGTAGTCCTGTGTACATGGCTCTCGGGTAAACCGGCTTGCCCTGGTTGGCCTCGCGCCAATTTTTTTGCTTCCGCTTAGGCAACGAAGAAAGTTTTTGAGGCTGATTTTCCATAGGTAAAAGATCCATTCACTCAGCTATGTACAGGTGGTCGGAAACTTCGACCAACCAACATAAAGTTTACAACACAAAAGCGTTGTAAAAATCACTCCTCTGGGTCTTTCATGTGCAGATACATGGCTGCACCAAAAGCAATTACTGAAAGGGTTCCCGCAATTTTTTGGATTGGCCCTGAAAGCGTCAAATACACGACCGCTGCTCCAGAAAGAGTCCAGCCCATGTTCATAATTCCAAGTCCGAATTTCTTGAAAAATGCTTTCCAGTCCATTTTCTTTACCCCATCAACCGTCTTGTAAATAGATATATTTTTTACCCAGTCGAGCTCGTCGCCAGCAAGCTCGCCATTCATTTCTGATTCCTCTTCTTCCTTGCGGGCCGCATCATTTGCCGACCTGGACGAAGAAGACCCTGATGGTGAGCTGCCGCCTGGGGATCCCTGGGTTGTTCCACCCGCAGCAACAGCAGCAGAGACAGCAGTTGTTATCAAGTTTACCGCAACCACAGTTCTGCGTTGACCAACATTAATTGTTTGCCCCAACATCGTGTAATCATCGAAAGCTCCTTCAAACACCGAAACCACGTTTTCAAACACTTCACGAATTGTTTCGGGGGCATCTTGAACGGCTTCTACGATCGCAGCGGCAACTTCATCGGTCAGTTCTCCCGCGTCGACCTGCTCAAACACCGTCTCCGCCTGCTCGGTTGTGACGGATTCGAGCACGGCCGCATTCGAGGCAAGCGTCTCTGCCGCCTCTGCAGTTACCCCGTTTTCAATGACTGCCACCACCACGGCGACAATTTTTTCTTTGTCCTCGGCCGTCAGTTCTTTCGGGTCTGTCTCGTCGGTTATTGTCGCGAGTACGGTCTCGACAACCTCTGCGAGGTCTTCATCCTCGACATCGGACAAAACCTCCGCGACCGCAGTCGCTATCTCTGAGGCATCTCCCTCTGTAATTGTTTCTTCTAATTCTTCAAGTACCTCGTCTGGTAAAATTTGATCCGATAGTTCTGTCTCATCACCACCTTCTTCATCTTGCTCTTCCTCTGAGCTTTCTTGCTCTTCTGTCGGTTGGGGTTCTTCTGCTTCTTCTTGATCCTCAGAATCGCCGGCAGCGTTGTCATCGTTGTCGTTGTCATCCGGAACAGTAGAAGGTGTTGTCCCTTCTTGGTCTGGCTCGGGAAGGGTTGAAACAGGCGGTTTCTCTTCTTCGGGCTCTGGAACAGTGGTCTCGGGAACAGGAACAGAAGAAGAAGTAGTAGTCGTCTCTTCTGGTTCCTCTTCAGGGACAGTCGTAGTAGTCGTTTCCGGAACAGTTGTTGTCGTTGCGGGCGGAACATAAACAGTTGTAGTTGTCGTAGTCTCCGGCGGAACATAAACAGTTGTAGTTGTCGTAGTCTCCGGCGGAACATAAACAGTTGTA
>Ga0172372_10006060_pt1 | contig 16599 bp, 8 predicted proteins | sample LakKiv5m_2_FD_114544 | JGI IMG/M metagenome (GOLD analysis project Ga0172372, IMG submission 114544) | Freshwater microbial communities from Kabuno Bay, South-Kivu, Congo - kab_092012_9.5m | ecosystem: Environmental > Aquatic > Freshwater > Lake | place: Democratic Republic of the Congo...
AGCATCACAGCACAGCCCGCTCTTCCGGCACTACATTGCGCGGTACGTCCCAAGCGACAGCCTGGTGTGCTCGCACGACCCCGTCACAGCGCCGCCGTCCTACGTGAGCTTCGAGGACTACGTGCACGCCACGAGCACCGGGGAGGCGACCGTGTTGGACGGGGATGTCTTGGGCACCATACCCTCACACCACAAGGACAGGTTCGCGCTGGGCGCACACGAGTGCTTCTGCGGGTGGCAGAGGGTCGGCGGGCTGTGCCAGGCGCCGGCGCAGGGGTGCGAGGACGTAAACGAGGTCACGGGGAGGTCGGACTGCAGATACCACGACGACATGGAGCCCATGGTGGTGAACCTATACGTGGAGGGCGTGTGGCACTGCCCGGAGATGGACCTGTCTGTGCATTGGGGGCTCTTGGACGCAGACGCGCAGGACGCGTGGATGCGGGGTCAGCCCGTGACGACCACGCGTTCCAGGGATGTGCTGCGCTACGGCAGGGCGGGGCTGCGAGTGGGCAACGTGGAGGATTTGAGGAGGGAGGGGAAGAGCGCCATCAACCCTAAATTGAGGGCGGTGAACAAGTCTCTGCACGCTCTGCCCAACTGCCACAGGCCGCCGCCGCCGCTGGATTTGATCGACGAGTTCATAGACGACCTGTTCCCCGTGTCGCAGGGCGTGGAGGAGTCGGGCGCGGGCGCGTACTGCCTCAGGATGACCGTGGAGGTGGCGAGGCTGACCGCGGTGGAGCTCTACCTGGGCGGGGACAGTCTCGAGGCCACGAAGCAGCGCGAGGTGGCGGACGCGTGGAAGAAAAAGTGCGGCGCGCAGTTGCAGCTGCTGCATCTGTGTGTGAGCTTGGACGTGTTCTTCAGGCAGCCGAGCAATCTCTTCACGAGGTGCGAGCACTTCACGTTCGTGCCCGGGGCTTTGTATGTGACGCCGGAGTGCTTGGTTGCAGCGGGCGACGCCTTCTACGACCCGTGCAGGTGCATGGATTGCACGGGGAATAGGACCGTCATGGTGGACCTGACCTACCTCGTGAACAATCCCAGCTGCAAGCTGCGGTTCGACCCGCGCGAGATCCTGCAGGACGGGCCCATAGGCTGGTGGGGCGAGGCGTCCAGCGACGCAAAGTACGACGCTTTCAAAAGAGATCCTTACAATCATCTGAGGAGTGACTTTGCACACACCGCCCTCAACGAGCCCGACAACTTCGGCAACGTGGAAGACGGGCACGCGTGGTGGAGCGCGGAGGGGTTCATGGGCTCCAACTCCGAATACTGCGACATGATCTCGGACTACTGGCCGGAAGAGTGGGACCACCCCGTGGGCTACCACGTGTCCATGCCGTGCGACGCGGGCGACACTGCGTACCGCTCGTTCCACAAGGCTTTCGCGCTGGACGACACGCAGCAGGCACCCGTGCTGCGGTACCAGCACGACGCGCTGCGAGACGCGCACACGGTGGACTCGCACTTTGGCGAGGCGGGGCTGTGCAGGACTACCATGCTGGGCATGCCCTTGACAGAGACCAACACCATGCGCTACGCCACGCGCGTGCCACTGGGATTGGTCGAGGACTACACGGTGTATTCTTCGCAGGCGAGTGCGGAGCCGCAGCAGTGGACCGACTGGGCATACTCAGCGAGCAGCACGGAACTCCCGTGGCCGGACTACACCGTCAACACGGCTGACAAGAGCTCCGCCACGCACTCCATAGGCCTACTCCCCAACATGCCGCCGGTGGGCGCGGAGACCTACCCGCATGACTTTGTGCAGGGCATGTGGGACGTGGGGCCAGCGCAGGACCTATCCAGCTCCCGCCCGTGGGGCGAGGACTGCTCGGACTACTCCCTCAAGACGTGCCTGAACGACTGCCCCAGCGGCTACGCGTGCAGGGGCAGGGTGTGCTCCGGCAGCGCGGGCGTCTCCTGCACCACAGACTCCGCGTGTCTCGCGCAGGGCCACGGCGCGTGCCGCGGCGTCTGCATGGACGCCTCCCACGTGCAGTGCGTGAAGCACAGCGAGTGCGCAGCAGGCCTCATGTGCTCCGGCGTAGGCACCTGCTTGCCGCTCAGGATAAGCGTGCAGAACGCGGCGGACACCCTCAACTACACGTTTCAGACCTACACGAGGAGCGAGAAGTGCGGCGCTCTGTCGCGGAACTTCTCCCTCCTGGGTGGCTCCTACTGGGGCTACGTGACCAACGATGTCCTCCGCGCGCACGGCATGTGCTCCTACCGCGACTGGTACAAGTATACGCAGCTCTTCCAGCGCTGCACGGTGGCGGAGAGGGGCAGTTACTTCGAGCTCGACCCATTCACGTGCCGCCTGCAGGACCTCGATTCGCTGAGCGGCAACACGACCTTCTGGTGGAACTACCAGAGCGCCCGCCCGGACGTCATGTACATGCACCCCTCCAACTGCGACAGGGACTACGAACGCCTGGACGGGTTCACGGCATGCGCGCCGCTCCCCCTCGACAACAACCTGCGCAACACCCAGACCAGCGTCTTCACCCAAGTGCAGTACGACAAGTTCGCGCGCACCCACACGGAGGACGGCACTGTCTTACTGGCCAAGATGCCGCAGAGGTCCAGCGCGAAATACGGCTTTCTCGGGCTCCCCTCCGTCACCACGGATGCTCAGTTCGGCGCCCTGCAGTTCGCAGCGTGCTCCACGATCAAGCAGTGTTTTCCCTACCCGTTCACGCACTTGAGCGCGCAGGCCACGCGCAGGCGCATGAGCCCCGCGTCGAACATCACGCAGATACTCTACAACCACGACGACACGTTCCAGTGCGGCTCGGTGGGCTACGTGCTCAACCAGCAGTGCGTGCTCGACGCCGACGTGCTGCCCCTCTACAAGTTCCTGTGCCTGGAGCCAAACGCGGTGAGATCGCAGTGCACTGCCACGGTCTTCCCAGCGCGCCAGGCCCTGTGCGCGGCCCTCACCTCGCCCTACCCGGCCGGCTACGCCTATGTCGAGTCAAACGTCGACGCCCTGCGCCAGCTCTTCTACGCCTTCGAGACCCCCGTGAACCCAGTGCAGTACCTCGACATGGCGCAGTGCGCGGCGTCCTTCTACGCCTACCTCCAGGCCAGGCCGCTGTACAGGACCCTGTACTACCCGTTCGACTTCGCGTTGTTTGAGATCCCCTTCGACTGGTTCTTCCAGTGCTTCGTCATGTCCGACACGCAGATCGACCACGCAGCGAGACGACCGCAGGACTGCCTCGCCTATCAGAGGAGGGCCGCGTACACGAAGGAGACCTACGAGCCCGCCTCGTCCACGGGGGAGGACGTCATGACCTTCCTGCGCTACGTCCGCGGCGGGTACACGCTCTCCCAAGTCCTCGCCTACGAACAGGCGAGCAAGAACTTGGCGGACGCGAGGATCACCGCAGCCATCGACCAGACCGTCCGCACGCACTACGCCGGCAACGACACTTCCTATCCCCGCTGCTCCGAGCGCGTCACGTGGAACATAGGTCCTTCCTACACCTACGTCTCGCCCTACCGAGCCATCATCCACACGTACTACGACACGGGCACGTGTCACCTCCAATGGCTGGAGTCGCAGATCGCCACGCAGGCCGGCCTCGACTCCTTCAACTGGTATGCGCAGCTGTCCACGCCGGATCCCACCGCCAGGCTCCCGCAGACGCCTGGAGGCCGCACGCTGCTCACGGGAATACGCGATTACATCCACGCCTCCACGGGCACAGCCCCGGCCGAAATCATACTGGGCTCGAAAACAATGGAGTCCCCTCCCGAGACCGCCACGAGGAGGGAGGCCTTCGTGTTCGACGCCACGCCGCCTGCAGCGCCCACGCAGGCGCTCTACGACACAGTCTCATCTTTCGCGCAGCCGCTCCCGCAGCCGGAAGACGCGGACGCCATCGTGGTATTCGAAAACCTAAACGTGCCCCACGTCTGCGCCTTTGACGACCCCTACGACGACCCCGCACAAACAGGCGTCCAGTGGGCGCCAGGCCAGTGCGCCACCAAGGAGAGGCGCAGGGCCAACGCCAAACAGCCCGACTCGCTCCGCCAGTGCGGCACGGTGTGGTGCTCGGAGGTTCCCTTATACTACAAGATCAACGGCATGTACGGCTGTGGCTACTACCCCGACGCGTTCGACATCGTGTGCACGGAGGACGCCGCCCCGACCTGCGCCAACGACTTGCTGCTGAGGCTCTACCAAGACGTCCTCGCAAACTACGATCCACCCCTCATCGACCCCCTGCCCGTGCAGAGCTTTCCGTGGTTCTCCCCCGCCATACCGTGGCAGAACTTCACGTTCCAGCTCGGCAGCGTCCTGGACTACCTCGGCAACATCATGCCGGACAAGGAGAAGTCACTCATGTGCCAGGTGGGCGACACGCAGCTCGACCTCATGCAGTGCAACAACCAGAACTACGCCACCCTGCGCGACCACGTCAACCAACACTACTTCCACGACGGCTTCCCCATCGTGCCCTCCAACCAGCAGCTCGAGTGGGACGTGGACGCGTCCGTGCTCCAGCAGGGCGCCATCTTCGCCTTCGCCTCCACGTCCCGCGACCCCGCCCAGACCTACCTGAAAAACCTCTTCACCGACGCCACCGCGTGCAAGGGCGCCACCACGCAGAACCTCCGCGTGTGCTGGCAGAGCGGCGCGCAGTGGAACACGGTCAACCCGTGGCACCTCGGCAACTGGAACCCGTTCGAGCAGTGCGACGTCAAGTACACGTCCCGCTCGCAAGGCGGCGACGAGATCTTCGACACGCGCTGCCTCTCCTGCGACTCCACCAGCCCCTTCTACACCAGCATGCCCAACAGGGCCTACTGCGAGGCAAACGACAGGAGGAAGGCCTCGTTCGGCGGCGTGCCCACCTCGGACGAGTTCGGCTACCTCGACTACAACCTGTGCCACCACGCGCTCACCCAGGACCCCGGCGGCTGTCTCCACGACCAGTCTTTGTTGGGCGGGTTCGACGGGCTCAATATTGGTGGCGATCCAGCGCTCACCCGCATGACCGAGACCACCTCCTACTCCGACTATGCCTACTCCGTCTCGCCCAACATGTACGAGCCCTCCTCCTGGCAGATCCCGGGAGATTTCGAGGGCGGCCTCTTCGCAGGCACCAACCCTTTGCTCAGCGGCGAGGACGCCCCCTACGGCTTCCTGCGCATCCCCCCCGGTGAGATCGGCGTCCACCACGCGCAGTTCTCCATCACCACCGACGGCAACTTCAGCACCCTCAAGCTCCACAGGCTGCCGCTCCACCCCAAGCACCGCAAGGACGACGTCCTCGCACAGGCCGGGCCGCTCCCCGTCTCCTCCTGGGTGCCCGCGCTGCAGTCCACCATGCAGGCGGAGCACCTCTCCAATCAGATCCTGCACGCCGTGCAGTTCCAGAACATCATCAGCGCCTCCTGCCCGCTCCGCCGCTACGCCTTCTACGGCTCCAGCCACCCCACGTTCAACCCCGTCATGCCCTCGCCGCTCCGGGCGCAGCACCTCTTCAAGTCCATCAACGGCGACCGCCTGGCCCACCCCTTGATGACCCCCACCGGCCAGGGCGCGCACCTCGGCTCCTACACCACCCACAACGGCTTCTGCTTCTGCCCCGTCGTGTCAGGCATCAAGCAGCCGCAGTGCCTGCGCCAGATCTTCGGCGACCAGTCCGAGTGCTCCCTCATCAACACCGTGCGCCTCCTCCGCGCCGACGGCGAATTCGGCCAGTCCGTCGCCTTCAAACCCAAGGGGACGAACCTGGCAGACAAGACCTGCACCATGATGCTGGACTGGCCCAACCTGCCCAACCCGCTGCGCGACGGGTCCGCGCCGGACGTCAACTGGGGGCCCGCGTCGGACGTCGAGGGCAAGAAGTGCCACGTGCTGGACAGGCTCAGGCCCTTCCAGTACAAGTACGCGAGCGTCCCCACGTTTCGCACGTCATCCACGGCCTCCCACCTCACCAACGCGTGCCAGACCCGCCGCGTCGCCACGATCGGCACCCGGCCCATCACGGGGCGCTGCGTGACCTCCTCGAGGGACGGCGACTACAACACGCTCCGCTGCGAGGACTCCAATGCAGACACGCAGTGGGCCAGGCGAAGCGTGCTCACCCCGCGCGAGACCGTGCAGAGGCGCAACTTCCAGCGCAGGCACTGCTCGAGGTGCTCCCCGCCGCCGCTCTTCCAGTCCGAGAAGGGGCACGCCATACGCGCGGAGTCGTCCTTCGGAAGGCACTACAGGCACTCAGCGGAGCGGGCTCTCGCGCAGGACCTCCGGGAGACGCTCTGCACGTCCCTGGGACAGTGCCCGCAGTTCAACGCCACCGCCTGGCAGCCGGGCGCGTTCATGCGGGCGTACCTCATGGATCCAAAGTCCCTCTTCGCCGCAGCCCCGCCCAACCCCATCGCCACCCCGGTAAAATCCACGGCAGACGACTCTTCATTGTGGGAGAAGCCGTGGGTGTTCTGCCCGGACCTCGACGCCCTCAAAACAGGACAGTGCAAGGGCGCGGTGTCGCGCAGGCAGTGGGTCAAGGGCAAGACCACCATCTGCCCCCGCATGATCAAGCAGCTCTCGAAAGAGGAGGGCGACCAGGACCCCCTCGCCAGGACCAGCTTCTGCAAGCTCGACAACAGCACGGACAAGCTCTGCCAGGCCATCACCCAGGCCAGGCAGGTCGTCATGGAGGCCAACTGCATCGCGAGGGGGAAGAACGTGTCCTGCCTGCCGCAGCCGTGGGTCTACCACCCGGCCAATTACGACCCCTCCAACCAGGAGTGGAACTACAGGACCGTGCTCAGCTTCTACCGCCTCATCAACGCCTCCGCGTGCCCCTTGACCGCGCAGGAGCTCGACATCATCAACGCCAACCGCGTTTTCCAGCGCTCCTGCCCGGCAAACACGGTGGTCTTCTTCGAGGCCGTCATCAAGGTCCTCCGCATCCTCGTGGCCAAGCTCGCCATGCTCGGCGCAGCGGTCATCTCCATGTTCATGCGCATGTGCGTCCTCTTGATCGCCACCGCCAACCCGTTCTGGGCAGACACGGTCAGGACGGCCAAGGCAGACATCGCGTCCGACTGGGCGTGGGTCAAGAAGGAGGCCTCCGCCATGATCGACAGCATCACGGACCTCATGGCAGACGCGCTGTTCACCTCGGGACAGCTCGGCAGGGGCCTGCTCGACTTCTTGAACCGCGTGTGCGACGGGCTCAACGAGATGTACGAGTGGCTCATGAAGCAGTGGTGCGAGCACATCCAGAAGTACCTCGCCAACTTCCTGACGGTCGTGAGGAAGGGCTTCGGCATCGTGGCATCTGGCTTCGAGATCCTCCAGGACTTCATGGACGAGATGCTCATGGGCGTGCTCCCCCTCAGCTTCATGGCCAAGTACGGCGACAAGGCCTTCCAGAAGAGGATGGTCGAGAAGTACTCCCAGCCCACCCGCACTGGGTCCAACGCACTGGGCGCCGTGTCCAGCTCGGAGAGGGCGGCGCAGAAGGCGGCGAAGCAGTCTGGTAGGCTCAAGATGGCGGGGAAGGCGTCTGGCGTGCTCACCATCGCCTTCATGGCCTTCGACGCCTACCAGATCATCCAGGGCAGCCTGCTCTACCCCGACAACTTCACGCTCTTCGACTTCACGGACGTCTTCGACAGGATCGACGCCTTCCTCGACTTCCTCGTCAACGAGCGGACGTGCTACGAGCGGCAGGTCCGGATCAAGTACAACCTCGACCAGCGCCTCTTCACCTGCATCAACACCAGGCTCTCCGCCGTCGACCCCTCCAACGCCGACGCCATGTCCGTGGACGCCACGCCCTGCTGGGCCCAGGCCAGCGCCTCCCTCGGCCAGAGCACGCTCTTCTCCTGCAACACGGGGAGCACCTGCTGCAAGGACGCGTTCTGCACCGAGTTCGCCGTGTGCGACACGTGCCCCTCCCCCACGGCCGAGGCGGTGTCGCGCTACGGCTGCAACTCGCTCACGCAGAAGTGCCAGTGCCTCGTGGACCAGAGCAGGTACTCCAACTGCATGGCCAACGGCGAGTGCTCCGGCGGCTGGTGCGTCTTGATGACCTCGCTCGACGGCCTCTCCTACGGCACCGTCCCCTGCGACCAGTGCCCGGGCGGCCACACCTTCTGCATGGTGTCCGCGTCCGGCCCGGGGAGGTGTTCGTGCCTCATGGACCAGGGCAGCTCGCGCTCCCTGTGCGCAGAGAGGTCCGGCACCCAGACCATCGCGGACGGGTCGAAGCTGTGCGCCTACGCCAGGGACGCCACCTTGCAGGACGCCTCCTTCTCCTACGAATACGAGTCCCTCGCCATGACCCCGTGCATCCAGGCCCTCACCGTGGTGTGCAGCGTGGTCTACTACCCCGACAGCTCCTACGTGAGGATGAGCGTGGCCATCCCGCCGATTCGCCTCGCAGGCCGCAGGCTGCTGGAGTTCTCCTCCCAGCCGGTCGACGAGTTCGAGGAGGCCCTCTCCTGGCCGGGCTGGGACGACACGGCGCCGCCTTGCAACCTTCTCCACCGAGCCCGCTCCCACCAGAATGCCACGCTCGGCGTGCTGGAGGAGGTGGAACTCAGGAAGTGCGCGCACTGGCGGAGGGCGGGCAGGGACGTCGCCAGGCAGCTCAACCTCACCCACGCACTCAAGGACACGTTCCTGATGAGCGCGGATGACTTCGCGAGCGCGGTGTCCACCAAGGAGGCATTCCTCGCCGTGGTGACGCACCCGTGGTTGTTGTTCAAGGCGGCGCTCTACCACCCGTGGCTCAAGCCCCTGAAGGCCGCGATGGCCGTGGTCGAGGCCGCGGTCGACCAGCTCGCCCACAGGATGCGCACGGAGGACGCCTGGTTGGACGAGGTCGTCAGCGACCTCCCCGACGACTCGTTTGTGGAGAGGAGGAGGAACAGGACAAGGGGTCTCGACAAAAATACACCACAAAAAACACCGAAAAACGCCACGAAACGCAGAAAAAACGGCAGGAAGCTCATGGGTCTCCAGGAAGAACTCTCCGCCGTGCAGGGCCTCATGGTGAGCGTGGGCAAGGTCTCAAAAGACGTGCCCTCGGTGGAGAGGGTCTCCGAGGCCTACACCCGCGGGCCCTTCCACTGGCCCCCGTACCAGACCATCTACTCCGACTGCCAGTTCGGCGACAGGCTCGTGGACGTCACCTACGAGGTCTTCGTCATACTGGGCAACTACTACACGCACTGGGACAGGAAGCGCCCGGAGGTCGACAGGTCCTTCCGCGCAGCGCTCCCGCAATTCAAGTGGAACGCGTCCAAGTACGCCACCGGCCAGAACAACGTCACCAAGCGCAAGTCCTGGTCCAGCTACGTATTCCACGGCCTGCTCGGCCTGGTGGGGGCCACCCCCGCGGACACGCTGGTATTCTTTCAGGGCACAGAGCCGTGGACGTTGCGCTGGCTGTGGCACACGCTCACCAAGTGCGACCTCGCGGTGGTGCAGTCGTGCAGCGGCCACAAGAGGGACTTGGTGATGTCCATCGGGGTCTTCGTGGTCTTCTACTTCGCATTCGTGGCATTGGGGAACGCCCTCGGCATCCCCTACCTCTCCATCTGGTTTGTCCTCTCGTCGCCCACCTTGCTCGTGTGGTACGTCTACACGGTGGGGCCCGGCTGCTTCCCGCTCGCCCCCACGTGCCTACTCGAGGACGTCATACATGCGTGGAGGACTCTGCTGCCAGAGACCATGTACTTCCCGAAAAAGCTGCTCTGCAACGAGCTCTACCACAACCGCTCGTTCGTGGAGGACAAGTGCCTCAGGTCCTGCGGCACCCTCGGGTTCACGGGCTGGATGGAGCCCATCACCTTCGGGCTGTGCGACGCGGACCCCGGGTGGTGCAAGTCCCTCGCCAATTCCTCCTTCAACATCCCGGTCATCGACGGGGCGCTCAGGCCCTTCAAGGAGTCCATAATGGGGTTCAGCCACGCGGTACACTCCACAGACGTCCAGGCCTACAGGGTCTGCGCGTGGGTCACGGGCGTCACCGCGGTGCCGTTTGCAGCCATTCTGATCTCCGCCGGCCTCATGGCGGGGTCCATCGTGCTGGGCTTCGTGCAGCTCGGGCCCGTGTTCTTCTCCCTGGTCGCGCAGAGCGTCGCGTACCACAGGACGCGGTGATGGATTGAAATGAAAAATATGACATGTGATACATCCAACACTGGCATAATACACATCTTCATCTCTTATTTAAGAAGTTACAATCTCATCCTACGACAAGTTTTTAAAAGATGTCAGGTTCCGCAAGCCGTTCTTCCCCTGTTGTTATTGACGGACATGTTCGTATTCAAAACGAACACATCACTGGGACAATCACGCAGGAAATCTACAATGCCCCGGGTTTTATGGATGCCATTACCAAGTTGTTTAATGACCTCACCACACAAGTGCTCCCGACTGTACACAACTTTCCTGTGCCTGAAGCAGCAAAGACGGCACAAGGGGATCTTGACATGACGCTGGCCATGATTGACGCAAAACTCATTCTCAAAAACAGCTTTTTTCCAGACAAAGTCGCAGATTTAACGTGTGCGAGTTACCTTTCGATTGATATGTGTAATGGCCGGCAACTTCCCTACCAGGCCCCCGCTCTCAACGTGGACTGCCGAAGCGAAGAGTACAAGAGCAGTCTCCCGTCGGGCGAGGCAGTGCGGAACTTCATCAGCGCGCTTCCCAGATCGGTCTTGGAAAACTCGCCGCGCCTTCACTTGAAGGCGTTTGCCTACTTCTTTGACCGCTCGACCGTAGGCGTTTACGAGCTCGAATTCCCTCTGGCTCCTGCCACAGGCAAGGCGCACGACCCCATCGTCATTGAAGACTGAGGCGCGCTGCTCCATGCAGTGTAGCCTGAGCCGCCAAGTGCATTTCAATAAACATTTTCATTTTTATGTTTTTTCTTCACCGTTGAGTGTGGTCCAGCATGCAGTCTACTTTATCTGTGTTGTGACCTCTCACTGCCCACGCAGCACTCTTGAGCCTGTGCAGCACCCTCTTTTGAACGTCGCGCAGCTCTTCACAGTCTTTCTTGGCGTAGAACTCCATCTTCTTGCGCTCTTCGAAGTGCACGAGTGAGAACGAGTCGTACAGGCTCGCCCTCGCTTCCCCGCAGGTCGCCCCGTGCCTCTTCAGCAGTGGCTCCACAGTGTCAGTAGAGATGTCAGCTTGGGTGTTCCACACAGCGTCCAAGATGTCATCTTTTGCATTTTTGACTCGTTGCGTGAAGTCTTCGCTCATCGCGTTGCCCATGTAACAAATTTTTCAAAGTAGGGTCTTTGTATACACAAGTTCACGCCATGGTTGTGGCACAGTGTTCTCAATTCGCTTTTTTACGACTAAGTTTTTTGGATTTTTTTTTCTATGACTGGGACTTTTAGAATTTTTTTTTCATAGTGGTGAACCCCCGATTTTTGCAACACATCGCCCTATTTTTTAGAATTTTTTTTTGAGAGCCTAGCGGCTCTCGACAAAGGATTTTTCGAAAAACGAAAAAAGTGTCACGTGACAGTTAAAGTGTCACGTGACACTTTTGTCAGTAGTCCTCAACCCCCGACCCCCGACCCTCTCTCAATCAAAAAAAAATCTAAAGTTGTGGGTGTGCCATCTTAAAAAAATTACTCGTTTTTTCAAACACTTGTAAAAGATAAAATGTTTATTATGTCGGGTAGCACTCAACCAAGGGTCAGGTGCTGCAGGGTGGCCCAGGCGTGGGGCTCTGGCCAAGCCGCGGTCAACCAAGGGTCAAGCGCGGGAGGGCACTGTCGATGCCGAGCGCGGAGCGCGGGAGGGCACTGTCGATGCCGAGCGCGGAGCGCGGGAGGGTCTTGCCCAGCCGAGCTCCACCGAGGGGTGGGTCCGTTCAAACGCCGCCACTCCCATCAGGCGACCTGAAGGTGATGAGGTACGCTGGGTACGCCTGGCTGTCGTGGAACGTCACGTAGATAGTGGGGTATTCCTTGACATTCACAGTGGAGTCGCAAAGATCGTACTGCCCCTTGCCACCAGGGCGTGGTTCAGGGGGGGCGGGACAATCAGATACGCCTTGACAGTAGTCACCTACCAACACGTTCACGTAGAACATGTAGCGATTCCCGTTGGAGTCCGGCGGTGTGTATGTGCTTTGGGCCGAATACGAAGCGTTTCTGGCAAAGTAGGCACCTTTGCCATACCATACTGCATGTTTACCCGCATAGGAGCGATTGAAGCCTGAGTGGGCGATGGCTTGAACGTTTTGCTCTGCTGTTCCGTGAAAAAGCTGTGTCTCCCTAGGGTCTATGCCACGTTTCTCCATCGCAGTACGCTTGGCCTCATAGTTACGTAGGAGATCTAGATTTTGGACCCTCTGAATCCCGACAACTGTGTAGCCCTTGCATGTCAATTTAAAAGCCCTCTGAACTGCTTCATATTCAACCTGGCCAGCTGGAAGATCATCCAATAGCACCGCTGCATGATCGGGCATGGGGCTCCAGTTATAGGGCAGCTGATCCTGTGGGTTCTGAGGGTTCCCACCAGCCGCTCCAGCGGCGCCTGCAGCAAAGTCGCCACTCATTCCACCCGCCGCTCCAGCGGCGCCTGCAGCAAAGTTGCCACCCTTTCCACCAGCGCCGCGGGCATACGCTCCGCCACCCATTCCACCAGCCGCTCCAGCGGCGCCTGAGTGCACAGAGCAAAAAGGCCCTCCAGCGCTAGCGGGAGCAGGTCTTGGGACCACAGTGCGTGAAGACCCTCCGGCACCAGCGGGAGCAGGTCTTGGGACCACAGTGCGTGAAGACCCTCCGGCACCAGCGGCAGCAGGGCTTGGGACCACAGTGCGTGAAGACCCTCCGGCACCAGCGGCAGCAGGGCTTGGGACCAGCATAGTGGCTGACACATTCCCCTGTGCAGATGCTACAGCACCAGATGGGAGGTGTTGACTCTTACTGTACGGCCTGTAGATTGGATGGGACACCTGCGACTGTGGAAGTGCAGAAGCTCCAGCAGCACCAACAGACGGCCCAGGTGCCCCTGCAGCCGCGGCATTGCCCTTTGAAGCAGAACCCTGGGCACTGATAGGGTCGTACTCGACAGTGTAGAATACAGTCGACTTCCTATCCCTTTTAGGCCATTTTCCCGCAATCATGTCATTGCCGGAAGCAGCACCCGCACTCGACGGCGACACAGGCACACCAGAGGCCTGCGACGTTGGCGAAGCAGCACCTGAAAGAGATGTGGGCATCCGAAGCCGTTTCCCAGCGGCCTGCGAGGTTTGCAGAGCTGCACCCGCGGCCGGAGGCGGCGGAGGGCCACCAGCGGCCTGCGAGGTGGGCGCAGCGGCACCAGCGGCCTGCGAGGCTTGCGCAGCGGCACTTTGAGGAGATCTGGGTTTCCGACGCCGTCTCTTGGCGGCCTGCGAGGCGGGCGCAGCGGCACCAGCGGCCTGCGAGGTGGGCGCAGCGGCACCAGCGGCACCAGCGCCTTGGTCATCGTCAGAAGAAGAAGACCACCGAAGCCTGGGCCCAGCGGCACTGGCGCCCGACGGTGAGAGTGGACCACCGGAGCCCTGCGAGGTTTTCGCAGCGGCACCAGCCTTTGGTGAGTCAGTAATCACCACACGATCCGAAGGTGGCGGAGAATCCGTCAGATCAATAAAGTTGGGATTCGTCCCACCCGACATGCTTCTTCACTGTACGAATCAGCTACGCAAAAGGAGAGAGAAACTTAAATACGCGAGCGCGACGCCTCGAATGCGCGATGAAAAAGATAAGATGTTTATTATGCCGAGGCGGCGCTCTACACACGGTAAAGCGCGGAGGTGCCGCGCTTGCAGAGGTGTGCAGCGCCAGACCTACAAGTCAAAGCCGGGCTGTCCGCGCTTGCAGAGGTGTGCAGCGCCAGACCTACAAGTCAAAGCCGGGCTGTCCGCGCTCGCGAGCGAACTCCGAGGCACGGGGGAACAAGAGGAGAAATTCCCGGTAGCGCTGCTCCTCCGAATGGTCCAGTTCCTCCGTACGAGGAGCTCCACGGGTGTGTGCTGCCTCGTCTTCGGAAAGCCGCTGCAGAATTTTCTTGACGTTGTTGGCTTCTTGATTGAACAAAGACATTTGCCAAGCGACATCGGTTGAAATGATGTGCTTCAACCAATCGAGGCCCTTCTGCGTCACGCTCATCGAATTTCGCAGGAGTTCCAGGGCCTTAGCAGCGTGGATCTTGCGAGTCTGCCGCATTTTGTCGTTGTACGTCTTCTCCTTCCGATAAGCATCGCGAAGCTTCACACCCTCTTCCAGAATGGTTGTCTTTGTCCATTCTTCAACAGGTGGGCTGGAACGCGCGCCACTGCCATCGCCCGCAGCGGAGGGGTCGTAGGGCATGAACCCAGCGCCCCCACCGCCCACGTAGATCTGGCGACGGGGGGCGGAGCCTGCAAAGTCTGCAGAGCCTGCGGAGCCTGCAGCGCCTGCGGAGCTTGCAGCGCCGGCGGAGCCTGCAAAGTCTGCAGCGCCGGCGGAGCCTGCAGCGCCTGCGGAGCCTGCAAAGTCTGCAGCGCCTGCGGAGCCTGCAAAGTCTGCAGCGCCGGCGGAGCCTGCAAAGTCTGCAGCGCCTGCAAAGTCTGCAGCGCCTGCGGAGCCTGCAGCGCCGGCGGAGCCTGCAAAGTCTGCGGAGCCTGCGGAGCCTGCAGCGCCAGCGTCACCGTCATCAGAGTATAAAGCGCGCAAACGATCCATTTCATGGGTGGGCAGGGTTCCAGTACGAACATAATCGTCCCAATAAGGGTCATTCGAATTTATGTCACGACTAATGCATCGATTGCCAATACGTATGGACACGGCCCCACGCCTGTTGGCCCTGCTTCGCCCAGGAGCAGAGCTCGCTGCGCCTGCGGAACCAGGATTGAAAGACGGTGCATTGTTGCGCCAAGTACTCGTGGAGCTTAACAATTGTATGATGGGCCGTCCTGAAGTAAGCCTTGGCTTCTTAGAACTGTATTGTTTCTTGCCATACACAACACCAGGCGCGGGGTCTGCAGCGGAAACAGGCATGGACTCAGCGGCACCAGGGGCGGCACTAGGCACAGGCCCAGCACCACCATCGAAGGCACCAGGCACAGGCCCAGCACCACCATCGAAGGCACCAGGCACAGGCGCAGCACCACCCGCAGCAGGCCCGCGAGCCACCGGGGAAGTCTCGGGCGAACTGTCGAACGTGATGGGGTTGCCAGCGTCGCCTTTTTCGCGGAGAGATCGATCGTCGCTCGGCATGCTTATTCACAGAGGGAACTCGCTGGGAGGCACACTAGGCAAAACTTAAATAGTGCGAAAACATCGCGAAAGCGCAAGGTGAAAACGAAAAGATGTTTATTGTGGCGGGGGAGAGATCACGCGGGGCTCAGGGGAGTCGCGGGGCTCTCAGTTGCGGGGGCGCTTGGCGGCGGGCTCGTAGTCCACGCTGGGCGCGGGGGCGGGCCCGGCTTCCATGCTTGCCTCTACTGCGTCAGCAGTCAAAGCATACCGGTCAGGTAGCCTGGAGCGTGCAATCTCCTCCTCATCTGCGATGCCCCTTTGAAACCAATACTCAGAACTTTCGAATCGTTCCTCTATGGCATCCAGGTACACCTGCTGCTCATTGTCGCTCCTGTCAAACACAGGCATGTGCTCAACATGCCTGCGCGTCATCAACGCCTTGAGATGGCAGGGGTAATGGATAGGCAAACCCCCTTCCTCCGTAGAAGGCTTGCACGCCTCGTAAAGTGCGTCCAAGACACGCTGGGCGTTGCGGCGGCGAATGTTTTCTTGAGACATGCTCTCTCTAGTACAGCTGACAACTGACGCATGGTACCCCGCCGCGAGTTTAAATAGTTGTAGGAAAACTGATTACACGCGGGGAGTGGGCGCTGTACTGCGTGTATATAAATGGGTTTGCGACGAGATTTGAGATGGTGTATGCTTGGGAGACAATTGTGCTTGCTGTGGACGATTTTTGGAGAGTCGTTAATGAGCAGCATAAGGAGAATCTTAATCATGAACAAGGTGAAGCGTATTGGATGTCACATGACCAATTTATGAAAGCATGTTTCATCGAGAAATGGGGTTACTTGGCTTTGAGTGTAAAGGATCTTTGCGACATGGCAGAATCTGAACACAAGAATAAGGTTAATCTCAACTACTTTTCTCGTGCAAATTATTTTTACAATGCATGGAGAAATCACCAGATCAACAACATAAAGTTGTTTTACAGTGAAGCACGTCAAAGCAATCAGCGCGATGAGTACGCTAAAAAACATCTTTTACCCATTATTGAACAAATTATTGAGACACACGCTGGCGAAGTTTTCAACGAGTTTCACAATCTCACGCCTGTTGCTTGGGCAGGAAGATTGAAAGTTTTCACTGAAAAATTAAAGGCAATCAAGGACTGAATGTAGTGAAGTTTATTACTGCGCAAAGACTGAGGTGGACTGGGGAGAGGTAAGGCAGGCGCTCCCGCTTTCCCCATATTGACTCGGGTGGACTAGGGAGAGGTAAGGCAGGCGCTCCCGCTTTCCCCGCGAAGACCCGGGTAGACTGGGGAGAGGTAAGGCAGGCGCTCCCGCTTTCCCC
>Ga0172372_10006061_pt1 | contig 16597 bp, 8 predicted proteins | sample LakKiv5m_2_FD_114544 | JGI IMG/M metagenome (GOLD analysis project Ga0172372, IMG submission 114544) | Freshwater microbial communities from Kabuno Bay, South-Kivu, Congo - kab_092012_9.5m | ecosystem: Environmental > Aquatic > Freshwater > Lake | place: Democratic Republic of the Congo...
CTCGGCGAGCAGGGCCCCCATGCCGCCGCGCCCTTCCGACACGCGTTCGATTTCCTCGAGGATGCGGGTGCGCATTTCGAGGGCCGCTTTGTTTGTGAAGGTGATGGCGAGGATGGTGCGGAACGCCCCCGCGTCGGGCGTGCTCAGGCATGCGGCGAGGTAGGCGCGTACGAGGCGGAAGGTCTTTCCGGAGCCTGCCGATGCACGTATGACATGGAAACGACCGTTCGTGTGGGCCATGGTGTAAATTTGGGGAAAAGCACCATGCGGATTTCCCTCCTCCTCCTGTGCGGCTGCGTTCTGCTCGCCTTCGCCGGCTGCGTGGACCCCGTCCGTCCTTACCCGAGCGACCTGCCGGGCACCGTGCGGCTCGACCTCGAATTGCGCTGGAACGGCGCAGAACTCGCGCTCGGCGACACCGCGGTGGACCACCTGGGCCACCCCGTCGTGCTGACGAATGTGCAGTACTACCTCAACGGGCTCGAACTGCGCGATGCCTCCGGCACGTGGCATGCCGTGGGCGACATCCACCTCGTGGATTTCAACCGCGAACACCCCACGGCGGTGGAGGCGGTCCCGGCCGGGACGTACACGGCCATGCGGTTTGGGGTGGGCATTCCGAAGGCGCTCAACACGGACATCGATCCAGCCTCGTACCCGAACGACCACCCGCTGAGCGTGCTCGGTTCTGCGGGCATGTTTTGGACCTGGTCCACCGGCTACATCTTTCTCAAATACGAAGGCAAAGCGGCCGTGGCGGAGGGAAGTCCCATCGAGGAGCCCATCTCCTACCACCTCGGCACGGACCTGAGTTACCGGGTGATCACGCTGCCGTTTGCCGGCCCGATGCAGGTCGATTCCCGCGAAGTAACTCCGGTGACGGTGGCGTTCGACGGGGCCCGCATGCTGAGCGGTCCGGCTGGCAGCATCGACGTGCTCACGGACCCCGTCAGCCACAACGCGCCGGGCACGGAACTGCCCGACCGCCTGCTTGCACTGCTCGAGGACGCCTTTTACTTGCCATGAGGGGACAGACCATCGGGGCGATTCTGGCTGCGCTGGTGGTGCTGGGCGGGTGCTCGCGCTGCAACGATCCGGGCCCGTGTGAGGGGTGCCCGGGGGAGCCGACGCCGTATGTGCTGGAGGTGCCGCCGTTTTTTCCGCCGATGGACATTCCGGCGGACAACCCGCTGACCGTGGAGGGGGTTGCGCTGGGCCGGTTGCTGTTTTGGGACGTGGACTTGAGCGTGGACCGCACCCTCAGCTGCGGCTCCTGCCACCTTCCGGAACACGGTTTCACCGACCCCAACCCCTACAGCTTCGGGGTCAACGGGGCCGTCGGGACGCGGAATGCGATGCCGCTGGTGAACCTGGGGTGGGCGCCGAGCTACTTTTGGGACGGGCGGGCGTTGACGCTCGAAGAGCAGATCCTCGAGCCCGTGCCGCACCCAGACGAGATGGCCCTGCCGTGGCCCGAGGCCGTGGCCCGCCTGGCCGCAGACCCCGACTACCCGGACCGGTTTGCCCACGCCTTCGGCGACCGCACCGTCACGGTCGAGCGCGTGGCCCAAGCCATAGCGCAGTTCCTGCGGACGATGGTCTCGGCCGAATCGAAGTTCGACCGGTGGCGGCGCGGGGAAGCCACCCTGACGGACAGTGAGTTCCGGGGATATCAGATGTTCTTGCGCGAAGGCGGAGACCCGGAAACCACGCCGGGCGGGCAGTTCGGGGGAGACTGCTTTCACTGCCACACCGAAGCGGGTTTGCAGTTCACGGACTACCTGTTCCGGAACAACGGCCTCGACCCCTCGTTCGAGGCGGATCCGGGGCGGGCGGCGGTCACCGGCTGGGCCCTCGATTCGGGCAAATTCAAGGTGCCGACGCTGCGGAACGTGGCGCTCACCGGGCCCTACATGCACGACGGGCGGTTTGCGACCCTCGAAGCGGTCATCGAGCACTACAACACGGGCGGGGTGCCTTCGTCCACGATCGATCCGTTTATGAAGTACCAGTCGGGCGGGTTGACGCTTTCTGCAGGCCAAAAAGCTGACCTCCTCGCCTTCCTCCACACCCTCACCGACACGGCCTTCGTCCACAGGCCGGAGTTTTCCGACCCGCATTGACGCTGTGTTGCCGGAACAAGAACGCGCACTTGCCCGGGCCGCCGCGCACCGCGAAAGGCTGAAGTCGGCCTTCCGCAAACTGCGCCTGCGCCCCCCGCGCGACCTCGACGACCGGTTCCACGCACTGCACGCCGAGGTCTTTGAGCGCACGGACTGCCTCACCTGCGCGAACTGCTGCCGCACGACCAGCCCCATTTTCCGGGACCGCGATGTGGAACGCGCCGCGCGGCGGCTGCGCATGCGGCCGGCCGCCTTTGAGGCGCAGTACCTCCGCCGCGACGAAGACGGCGACCTCGTGCTGCAGACGGCGCCGTGCCCGTTCCTCGACCTCGGCGATCACCGCTGCGGCATCTACGAGGACCGGCCCGCGGCCTGCCGGGAGTACCCCCACACGGACCGCAAACACCTGGCCGCCATCCTGCCACTGACGGAGCGCAATGCCCATGTGTGTCCGGCAGTTGCGGAGATGGCCCTGCGCATCGCCGGCGTAACCTAAGGCCCGCCTCGTCCGTAAGGGCGGAGCATGATGCGTTCCCTCCTCTCTGTTCGGACGGCCACCGCGGCGCTGCTCGCCCTGCTGGCCACGTTCACGGAATCCGCCGCCCAATGCCCGACCGTTCTCGGTCCTTCGGGCGCCGAATCCGCCTATCCCACCTGGTCCGAATGCACCGGCAACGGCGGGGTGCTGTACGTCCATGCCGGGTCCCCGTGGTCGAATGTGACGGTGGAGTGGGGGGACGGCAGCGCGCCGGAAACGGTGGGTGCGTGGAGCCCGGCCACCGGGCCCTTGCAGCACACCTACCCGGCGGGCAATGGCCTGTACAACCTGCGCTTCGTGCAGGGTTCGTGCACGGTGGAAGGCACGCACATCGTCGAGCAGCCGACGAACGCCTCCATCCAAATCCCCTTCGGCGGGGTCACGCAAGCTTGCGCCCCGGCCACGCTCGAGTTCCACAACAGCTCCACACAGGTCAGCCAAACGACCCAGTTCACCTGGGACTTCGGCGACGGCTCGCCTGTGGTGACGATGGATCACACGAACAGCGGCCAAACCATCTCACACACCTACACCTCGGGCAGCGTCGACTGCGCCACCGCAGTGACGTTGTATGCGTTGAACCACTGCAACGCGAAGCAAGGCGGGCCCAGCGAGGCGGAGTTCAACCCGATCATGATTTGGGACAAAGACGAAGCCGCCATCAACGCCTCTGCCTCCCTGCTGTGCTGGCCCAACACCCAAGTCACCCTCACGAATGCCACGGTCCGCAACTGCCAAGCCCAGGGCAACCTCGGCCAGCGGTTCGAGTACTGGAACTTCGGCGACCTGAACCAAGACGGCGCCGACGACATCCTCGACTGGACGGCCACCCCGCCGAACGGCTCATCCCACACGGTCACCCTGCCGGGCATCGGGTCCTTCCCCATCATGATGATCGACAGCAGCCAGTGCGGCGTGGACACCGCCTACCGCGTGCTCAACGTCTTGAACGGTCCAGTGAGCTATTTGACGGCGAACACGCAGATGATCTGCGAAGATCTTCCGGTCCAATTCACGCAGCACGCCGCAGGCGCATTGTACAAGTGGAACTTCGGAACGGGCAACAGCTTCATGTCCACCTTGACCGGCAACGTGAGCTTTACGTTCATGAACCCGGGCACGTACACCGTGCGCAGCGTGGTGCTTTCGGGGTTGGGGGCGTCGGCATGTACGGACACGAGCACCATCGTCATCACGGTGTTGCCGCGGCCCACGGCGAGCATCCAGCTCTCCACGCCATCTGCATGCGGATCGGCCACGGTGTCGGTGACTGCCGTGAGTCCGGATGGGGCGAACTATGCGTGGGGATTTGGGCCGGCGCCCTACGTGGCGTCCGGCCAAACGGTCAGCGGCATCCAGTACACCACGCCCGGCACCCACACCATCTCCCTGGTCGTAACCGGCACGAACGGCTGCACTTCGACCAAAACCAGTCAACTGGTCATCCACGCACTTCCCGCGGCAGACTTCGCGTACGGCCCGGTGTGCGCCGGCGCTGAAACGGAATTCACCGACCTGTCCGTCGCGCCCACCGGCCAACAAATCACCTCGTGGAACTGGAATTTTGGCGCGGCCCAAAGCTACTCGCAACACCCGGAAAACACGTTCATCGGCACCGGCACTACGTCCGTCTCCCTCACCGTGGCCACGGCCCTGTGCACCGGAACGGTCACGAAGCAGCTGACGGTGCACCCGAAGCCCACGGTGACGGTGACCGCCAGCGAACTCAGCGGATGTGCCCCGCTCCTGACGACCTTGAACGTCGGCGGCAGCCCGCTGCAGTCGGTCGCATGGAACTTCGGCGACGGGACTTCCACCCCGGCGCTCAATGCCACGGAAGCCAGCTCCGTTTCCCACCTGTTCGAAGGCAGCCCCACGTCCCAAGTGGTCTACACCGTGACGGCCTCGGGCACCGACGCGAACGGGTGCTCTTCCACGACCAACACCCCCGTGACGGTCAAGCCTTCGCCGGTCGCTTCGTTCACAACGGCCGCAACTTCCGGCTGTGCACCGCTCCCCGTGGGCTTGACAAACGCCTCGGTCGGGGCCACCAGCTACGCTTGGAGCTTCGGCGACGGCACCACCAGTACCGCTACCACCCCGCAGCTCACCTACGCGAACACCACGCCCTTCCTGCAGCACCGCACGCTGCAGCTCATTGCCTACGCGACGAACGGCTGCCACGACACGACGTCCACGTCGGTCAGCGTGTTTCCCGAGCCGGACTTCACTTTCGACTTGCCAGACGGGGGCGTTTGCTCCCCGCTCGAACTCACGATGCCGCCCATCTTCAGCGCCGCTTCGTTCCACTGGAACTTCGGAGATGGAACGACTTCGACCGAAGCACAGCCGGAACATGCGTGGACCCACTCTGGCTACGACGCGCTGCAGCGCACGGTCACCTTCAGCGGCGTGTCGGCCTTCGGATGCGTGGGTGCGCATTCCGAGACGGTGACCGTCTTGCCCCAGCCCACCGCCGCCTTCAACGCAGCAGTATCCGGCACCTGCTCGCCGGTTGAGGTGACCTTGACCGATGCCAGCACGCACGCCGACGCCATTTCGTGGGTCTTCAGTGACGGCACCACAGCCGTGGGATCGACGGCCACGCACACCTTTGAAGCAAGCGGCGACTTGCCCGAGACCGTGGGCGTCACCGTCCTGGTTTCCCACCACTTGGGATGCACGGCTGAGCGGTCGTGGACGGCCACCGTGGCGCCCCAGCCGGAATACGAATTTACCCTGGAGAATGCGACCGGATGTTCGCCGGTGGCGTTGACGTTGCCGGCCATTCAGGGGGCGCAGGGAGGGGTTTGGAACTTCGGCGACGGCGCGGTCAGCACCGAAGCCACGCCGACCCACACGTGGACCAACGCGACGGGTGAACTTGTAAGCTACATGGTGACCTTCAGCGGGACGTCCGAGTTTGGCTGTGTGGGCACCGGACATCAGCAGGTGTTCGTCAAGCCGCAGCCGGAAGCGGCGTTCACCCTCGGGGCCTTCACCGGCTGCGAGCCGCTCACGCCCGCCATCACGCACAGCAGTGTGTTGGCCGATGCCTGCTCGTGGCTCTTCGTGCCGGCGGCAGGGTCGGGCTTGTCGCCGCTGGCGACGGGGACGACGGCCACGGGGATGCCGCAGGTGAACTTGGGCGCGGGGACCGGGCCCACGGCCTGGACGATCACGCTGACCGCCGCGGATTCGCATGGTTGTGTGGATGAGCAGACGGCCGTAGTGACCGTTTGGCCCGAGGCCGACTTCGCCTTCTCCGTGCCGCAAGCAGCCGCCTGTTCCCCGCTCACGTGGGAGGGCACGCCGCTGCAAGGCGCCTCGGGGACCTGGAACTTCGGCGACGGCAGCACGGGCAACGCCCCGGTGCACACCTGGACAAACACGACCGGCGAACTGGAAACGTACACCGTGTCGTTCACGGGCACCACGGCCTTCGGCTGCCCCGGATCGCATTCGGCGACCGTCCAAGTGCGCCCGCAGCCCAGCCTGCAACTCGCGGCCTCCACGCTCGAAGGCTGCGGCCCGCTCGCGGTGGACTTCACCCCCACGGCCCTCCTGGCGGACGGCCTCGACTGGAACTTCGGCGACGGCAGCACGGCCACCACGAACGGGGGCGTCGTGAACCACACCTTCGAGCCGGCCCTGGGCCCGGTGGCCCGGACCGTCACCGTGACGGCGTGGGACGCCCTCGGGTGCAGCGATTCCGAGACGCGGGAAGTGCTCGTATATCCCGTTCCCAACTTTGAATTCACCCTGCCGGAAGAAGCTGCGTGCTCTCCGGTGGAAGTGCAGCTTCCCGCAGTGCCTGCGGCGGCGGTGGGGCATTGGGACTTCGGCGACGGGACGCAAGGCGGAACGGCCACCACGGCCCACACGTGGGAGGCCACCTCGGACGACTTATCGACCTTCAACGTGACGTTCTCCGGCACATCGTACTTCGGTTGCCCGGGCGCGCACACGGCCGAAATCCACGTACGGCCCCAACCTGCAATCGCCATCGTCCCGTCGACCCCGGCCGGATGTGGCCCGCTGGAGTTGGCCTTCGGCATCCAAACCGAATTCGTCGACGGCATTTCGTGGAACTTTGGCGACGGCACCTCGGAAGCCGGTCCGGCCTTCGGCGTCCTGCACACCTACGAACCGGGCAACGGGCTGACCACCTACACCGCGACTGCGACCGCCACCCACGCGTTGGGCTGCGAGGCCGAGGCCACGGCAGAAATCACCGTCTTCCCGGTTCCAGAATTCTCCTTCGAAGTGCCGCAGGAGGCGGTGTGTTCGCCGCTCGTCTTCGACCTGCCCGCCGTGGCGGGTGCCGTGGAGGGCGTGTGGACCGTTTCAAACGAATGGACGTCGGAAAATCCGACCGAGGAGGTGGTTTGGGCAAATACCACGGGCGAACTCGAAGCCGTAACAATCTCGTTCTCAGGCTCAGATTCGCACGGATGCAGTGGCCGCACGGATGCGGAAGTGTGGGTGCGCCCGCAACCGGAAGCCGCGTTTTCTGCGGACCAAACCGCCGGCTGCAGCCCCCTCACCGTGTTCTTCACCAACACGTCGACCGATGCAGATGCGTACACGTGGATCTTCGGCAACGGCCAGGTCTTCCCGGAAACCGATCCGCACTACACCTTCACGGCCGGCGCGGTGCCGGTCACTCGGACGGTCACGCTGGTGGCCACCCATGCACTGGGCTGTACGGACGAAACCACGGTGGACATCACGGTCCGGCCCGCCGCGGAGGCCGGCTTCACCGGCACGCTTGAAGGCTGCTCGCCCTTCGCAACCACGTTGACGGCAGACGCCGCGGGCGCCTCCGCGTGGGTGTGGAATTTGGACGGCGGCGGATCGGTGGAAGGTGCTTCGTTCGACCTCGTCCTCGCCGCAACCGGCGGAGAGGAAGCGGTCAGCGGCATGCTCGAAGCCACGAACGCTTACGGATGCACGGACGAGGTTCCGTTCGAAGTGGTGGCGCTTCCTGCCCCGGTGGCTGGGCTCGGCCTTGACCTTGCCCAGGCCTGTGCCGGCACCCCGGTGGACCTGCACAACGCCGCGGAAGGCACGGTGACCGTCAGCTTCAGCGACGGCACGGCCTCCTGGAACCCAGTCGGCCCGGGCCACCACGTGGTCAGCTTCGCCACGGGCGATGCACCGACCACCGTGACGATTGCCCAACACGTCGTCAACGGCTTCGGCTGTGCGGACAGCGTGGCCGTCGAACACACGGTGTTGCCCGCCGTCCATGCGGACATCGACGTGCCTGCACCGACCTGCTCGCCGCTCGTGGCGACGCTGGGAGGCGCGACCACGGGGGCGGATGCTTACACGTGGACCTTCGGCGACGGCACGACGTCGACCGCGGAGACGCCGTCGGTGGCCTTCACCGCAGCCAGCGCGAGCGACGAGGCCATCGCGGTAGAGCTTGTGGCGACGAACGCCTTCGGGTGCAGCGATGTGGCGACGGCCGAGGTGCTCGTTTGGGGCCGCCCGGAAGCCGTGCCGGTCCTCGACGAAACGACGGGTTGCTATCCCCTCGAGGCGACGTTCGGCAACCACAGCGCCGGGGCGGCTGAAGTTGTTTGGGCCTTCGGCGACGGAACCACCAGCAACAGCGCGGACCCTTCCCTGTCGCACGTCTACTACAATCCGTCCGCAAACCCCGTCGTGTACACCGCCACCCTGACGGTGACTTCCACGCACGGCTGCACGGATTCGGACGCCCTGGCCATCGAGGTCTCGCCGGTCATCGAAGCGGAATTTGACGCGCCCGCACCCGGCTGCTCGCCGCTGACCGCTGCCTTCATCAACCAATCGGAAGGCGCCGTGAGCTTCGAGTGGACCTTCGGCGACGGCACGACTTCCACCGAGCCGCACCCCGTCCACACGTTCACGAACCTTACGACCGGCATCGCGACCTACCCGGTCCAACTCGTGGCGACGTCCGCCTCGGGCTGCTCGGACACGCTGCTCGTCGGCGTGGACGTCAACCCGGTGCCCTTCGCCCAGTTCAGCGTCGGCCCGTACATCCAAACGTGGCCGAACGGCACCGTCAACCTGAACAACCTCTCCCAAGCCTCCGCAGGCGCGGTGACGACGTGGTTCTTCGGCGACGGCACGACCTCCACGACGGCCCAACCGGGCAGCCACAGCTTCCCGACGTGGGGCACCTACAGCATCACGCTCGACCTCGACGCCGGGGCGTGCGGCGACGCGGCCACCCAGGTCGTGTCCATCCTGCCCCCGGTGCCCACGGCCGCCTTCAACGGCGGCGGCGAGGGCTGCGCGCCGCTGTCGGTGGCGTTTGAAAACGAAAGCACCTTCGCGACAGGCTACCTCTGGGACTTTGGCGACGGCGCCATGACCACCGAGTCCAGCCCCGTCCACATCTACGAGACCCCCGGCGTGTACAACGTGCGGCTCATCGCCCTGGGCCACTCCGGCGACGAAGCGGAGGTCATCCACTACGCCACGGTCGAAGTGTTCCCCACGCCCGCTGCGGCCTTCACGTTTACGCCGGACCAGGTCATCGCGCCGAACGAGCCGGTCATCTTCCTGAACCTCAGCACCGACGCCACGGCCTTTGCTTGGAACTTCGGCGACGGGCATGCGAGCAACGTGGAGCATCCGACGCACCTGTACCGCGAACCGGGCACCTACACCGTACAGCTCACCGTGTCGAACGACCTCGGCTGCAGCTCGACGCTGGTGCACCGCGATGCGGTGTATGCCACCACCGGCGGGTACATGACGTTCCCGACGGCCTTCACGCCGGACCCCACGGACCGCGGAGACGGCTCCTACCAGCTGGACGACCTCGACAACAACGTCTTCCACCCGCAACACGCCGGGATTGTGGAGTACGAGTTGATGGTGTTCAACAAGTGGGGTGAGATGCTCTTCTTGTCCCGCGACCCGATGATCGGCTGGAATGGCTACACCGAGCAAGGGCTCGTGCGCCAAGACGTCTATGTCTACAAAGCCACCGCCACCTACAACGACGGCCGCAAAGAGCAGGCCTCGGGCGACGTGATGGTCATCCTCCAATAATCTGAACCGACACTCCCGATGAAATCCTTCTTCCTCGCAGCCGTGTGGTCCCTCGGGGTCGGCTCGGCCCTGCTCGCACAGGACATGCGTTTTACGCAGTACAATGCGATTCCGATGTCGCTGAATCCCGCCTATGCCGGGGCTTCTGACCAGTCGCGCTTGATCACCGCCTACCGCAACCAGTGGTCGGCCCTGCCGCAGGCCTACACCGGGTGGCACGTGGCGCACGATTGGTACCAGCGGGACATTCGTTCTGGGTTTGGGGTGCTCATTTCAAATGAGTTAGCCGGGTCTGGAGCGCTCCGGAATGCGCGCGCAGCCTTCCAGTATGCGTACGAAATTCCCCTTGGCGGCGGGCGGCGGATCCGGCCGGCTTTGCAGGCCGCGGTCGGCAACCGGTCCATCGACATGTCGCGCCTGACCTTCTCGGACCAACTCGTGCGCGGCGGTGCGGCCACCAGCATCGAAGCCCCGCCGAGCGCGGCCCAAACCTACATCGACCTCGGCACCGGCTTCGTCTACTTCGGCAAACGCAGCTGGGTCGGCTTCTCGGCAGATCACGTCAACCGCCCCGACGAAAGCCTGAACGCCAGCTACTTCGACCCCATGGGCATCCGCACCTCTACCTCCGGCGGCTTCCGGATGAAGGTGGGCGACCCGATCCGCCGCCGCAACCGGTCGGACGTGGTGTTTGCCTTCAACTACATCACCCAGGAGCAGTTCAACCAAATGGACCTCGGGCTGTACTACGACACACGTCCTTTGAGTGTGGGCGTTTGGTACCGCGGGCTGCCCTTCGGCCATTCGGTGGAAGGCTCGACCGACGTCGACGCACTCAGCGTGATCTTCGGCTACGGCAAGGACGCTTGGCGGGTGGGGTACAGCTACGACTTCACCGTGAGCCCGCTGGGGTTGAACACCACCGGAGGCAGCCACGAAATCGTGCTGAAATACGCGTGGAACCGGGTGCAGCGCGGCAAGCCGACGCCCCCGCGCTACTTCCCCTGCGCTGAGTTCTGAGGCGGGTCGGCCGCGAGGCCGATTTGGTTCACCTCGGGCTCGAGCTCCACGCCAAACCGTTCGCGGACGGACGCCAGGATGTCCTGGGCAAGTTGCCAAATGTCCGCCCCGGTCGCCCCCCCGCGGTGCACGAGGACCAGCGCTTGGCGGTCGTGCACGCCGTGGGTGCCGCGGTCGTGGCCTTTCCAGCCCGCCTGCTCGATGAGCCAGCCGGCCGCCACCTTGACGGTGCCATCCGCCGCGGGCCAATGCGGCACCTCCGGATGCGCCGCGTGCAACGCCGCAAACGCAGCAGGTGAGAGGACGGGGTTTTTGAAGAAGCTGCCCGCGTTGCCGAGGACGGCGGGGTCGGGGAGTTTGGACCGGCGGATCCGGATGACGGCCGCAGCGACATCGCCGGGCCGCGGGGCCTCGACGCCCGCGAGCTCGCGCGCGATGTCCCCGTAGCCGGTGCGCACCACGGCCGTTCGACGCAAGTGAAAGCCCACGCGCACAATGACATAACGGTCACGCCCGGCCTGCTTGAACACGCTCTCCCGGTAGCCGAACGCGCACTCCTCCGGCGTGAAGCGGACGAGCGCGCCGTCGCGCCGGTCGACGGCCTCCACCCACGCAATGACCTCGCGGACTTCCGCGCCGTACGCACCGATGTTCTGCATGGGGGCCGCCCCCACGCTGCCGGGGATGAGGGCCAAATTCTCCACGCCCCCCCACCCTGCCGCGGTCGCCTGCAGCACGAACCCGTGCCACGGCTCTCCGGCCCCCACCGCCACCTCGACGCGGTCGCCGTCGTCCGCGAGCACGGCCGTTCCCCCGATGCGGTTGAGCACCACCAGCCCCTCCACATCCCGGTGGAACAGCACGTTCGACCCGCCTCCGAGCACCAACACCGGCACGCCGCGGTCCGCAGCCCAACGCAGCGCCGCGCGCACCTCCCCGTCAGTCCGCACCTCCACCGCAAATTCCGCCCGCGCCGGCACCCCGAACGTATGAAGCCCGGCGAGGTCCACGTCCGCCACCGGCTCGCACCGGGCAAACCCCGGCTGCATGCCCGGCAGCGCCCCGTCGCCCGTGATCCTTCCTTGAGTCATTTGGGTCTGGGCCTCCTCCGCGTTCAACGGCACATACCGGCCCTCCTCGCAGGCCAGCAAATCCCGAATTAGCAGCTGCTCCGGGTACTCGCGCGCCACCACGTCCGAACGCCACCACCCGTCTGCCCGTGGACGCCATTCGACAAGCCGCTTCGGGCCCTCCACCGCGTAACGGATGTCCGGGCCGGGCAACAGGCGGTATTGGGGGAAGGAGAGGTCTGCCACGCCGCGAAGTTCGGCAGGGCGGCGTAAATTTGGGGATATGGAGGAGGAACGCGCGGCCGCAGCCCGGTGGGCCCAAGAAATTCAAGGCGCCCGGGCGCTCGACCCGGACGCATGGAACGACTACGGCGTGGCCCTGTTCCATGCCGGCGCGAAGCAGGAAGCCCTGGCTGCGCTGGACCGTGCGCTGGAATTGCAGCCGGATTACGGCTACCGGTTCGCAGCGCGCGCGTGGATGCGGCAGGCGCTCAAGGACTTCGACGGGGCCCGGGCCGACTACGCCCAAGCCATCGCACTCGACCCGGACGACGCCATTTCCCTGAACAACCTCGGCCTGCTCGAGGAACAGGCGGGGTTCTTCCGCCAAGCCCGCGAGCGGTTCGCCGCAGCCGATGCGCTGTCCCATTTGCTCGAGGAAACGGGGATCCCGACCGAGCCCGTCGCGGCCGCGCCTGCGCTTGAGGAGCCCGCGGGCACGCTGTGGGGTTGGATGCGCCATGCCGTGGGGACTCCAGAAGGCCGGAGCGAGTTCGCCGCGTTCGTGCGCTCCGGACTTACCTTCCGGCGCTGATGCCGCTCACCCCCCGTCCCGGCGATTTCTTGTACCGCGTGGCCGAAGCCGTCCATGCGGGCGGTTCCCCGCGGACTACGGTGGTGGTGGTGCCGAGCGCGCGGGCCCGGTTGCGGTTCCGTGCCGCCTATGCCGCCCTTGCCGGCCCGGGCGCTTGGCTACCGCGCGTGTCAACCTTGCAGAGCGTGCTCAACGAAGCCGCCGGAACGCTGCCCATGGACCCCATCGAGGCCTTGGGCGACGTGTTCGAAGCGTGGCAGGAGCTCGGGTGGGGGGCGCAGTCGGCGTTCCTGCCCTTTGCGCGGTGGGCCGAGACGGCGCTGCGCGACTTCAATGCCATCGACCACCACCTGCTGGATGCACGCAATGTGTTCCGCAACTTGTGTGATATCAAGGAGATTGAAGCGTGGAGCTTTGCAAATCCTTCCGGGCTGACGCCCGTCCAAACCGAAGCCCTGGCCCAGTGGCAACTCCTGCTTCCCCTCTACGAGGCCACCCGCGCCCGCTACGACGCGGCCGGCTGCGGTCCCGCCGGCTACACGGCCCGCCGCGCCGCTGAACGCGGCGCCGTGCCCTTCGACCGCCTCCACGTCGCCGGCCTCGGCGCCCTTACCCCCGCCGAACACGGCTACCTCGCCCGGGTCGAAGCGGCCGGCCGGCTGACCCTGCACTGGAACGCCGACCGCAGCTACGTTGACCGCCAACCGATCGAAGCGGGCCACGAACTCCGGCGCTGGATGCGGCCCGCCGACGTGGCTGCCCTCCCCGAGCAGATCGCCGCGCAGCCCCCCCGCCTCGTCTCGGCCGCCTGCAGCAGCCGGCTCTACGCCGCCACCTACGTACGCACCACCCTCGACGCCCTCCCGCCCGAAGCGGCGGATCGGACGGCCCTGGTGCTGCCTGACGGCGCTGCCCTCCCGGTGGTGCTGACCAGCCTCGGCGGGGCGACCCCCGGCGGCGAGACCCGCCTCCTCAACGTCACGATGGGCCTTGCACTCGCCGAGACGCCCGTCCGCGATTTCTTCGACCTCGCCCTGCGGATGGCATTCCGCAGCCGCAGCGGGTGGTACCATGCGGACCTCCGCGATTTCCTCGGGCACGCGGTGTTGCGCGCGGTGCCGCCGGCTCCGGGGTTTGAGGGCGACGCCACGCGGGTGCTGGAGGCGATGGCGCAGGGGCACTGGGCGTGGGTGGGGAAGGGGGAGCTGGAGCGGTTTTCGGCCGGGCCGGTGGCGGCGGTGTGTGCCGAGCTTGCGGAGCTGCGGGCCGCGGGGGGACCGGCGTGGGCGGAGGCGCTGCGCGGCTGGGTGTCGACGTGGAGGGCGCGGTGTGGGAAGGAGGGCGTGGATCCGCGGATCCGGGCCGGGATGGAGGCGGCCGCGCGGGCGGTGGAGGTGGCGGTGCGGTTTGTGAAGCGCTCGCCGGCCCTGTTTCCGCGGGGCGAGGACGTGCGGGATTTGGTGGGGACGGTGCTGGCCCCGGCGCGGGTGGATTTGGTCGGAGACCCCGACGAAGGCCTGCAGGTGATGGGGTTGATTGAGACCCGGGCGCTGGATTTTGACCGCGTGTTCGTGCTGGATTGCAACGAGGGGACCTTGCCGAAAACGGCGCCGGACGAGAGTTTCATTCCGGCCGACCTGCGGGCGGCCCATGGATTGCCGATGCGCCACGAGCGCGAGGCGGCCTTTGCGTACTCGCTGTACAGGCTGCTCCACAGCGCGCAGGAGGTGCATTTGGTGCATTTGGCGGAGCTGGATGCTGCGGAACCCAGTCGGTACCTTGAACAGCTGAAGCGCTCGTTCCGGCCGGGGGGGAAGGCGTTGGAGCTGGAGCGGGTGTCTGTGGCGCCGCCGTTGCCCGGACCGCGGCCGGAGGTTCAACCGCTGGTTTGGAACGACGGGATGCGGGAGCGGTTGCGGAGTTGGGCCGCCGAAGGCGCCAGCCCTTCTGCCTTGAACACCCTCTTCACCTGTGAGCGTAACTTCCTGTATTCGTATCTGTTCCGCCTGCGAGAGCCCCGCGAACTCGAAGAGCAGATGGCCGCGAGCACCTTCGGCTCGATTGTGCACCACGTGCTCGAACACGGGCTCAAGGACGCGTGCGAGCGGGTCCTCACGCGCGCAGACCTGCAAGGCGTGCTCGATCGGTTGCCGGAGTTGCTCCCCGCCGCGGCCGCCCAAGAATTCAACGCGGCGTTCACCGAAGCGGGGGAGAACTTCCTCAGCCTCGTCCTCGCCGAAGCCACGGTGCGCAAACTCCTGCATCAGGAGATGCTTGAACTCGACGAGGGCGCCGTGCGCACGATTGAAAAACTCGAAGCAACCCTCGACCGCACCTTTGAAGGCCCTGCTGCGCTGGGTCCGCTGAAATTGCGCGGCAAAGCCGACCGCCTCGAGCGCGAGGACGGCCTCCTGCGCGTCGTCGATTACAAAACCGGCAAGGTGGAACAGCGCGACGTGGACCTGAAAGCCGGGTGGGAAGAGACGGTGTTTGAGGGCAAAAAGGCGAAGGCCGTGCAGCTGCTCACCTACTGCGCGATTTCCGAAGAAACCCCGGTGCGGGCAGCCATCCGGTCCGGGCGGGCGGCGCGGTCCGGCCTGCTGGAACTGCGGATCGAGAAAAATGGGCTCATCGAGGCCGATCACGTCCGCACGTTCGTGGACTTGCTCGGCGAGGCCCTCACAGAACGGTTGGAACCCGGGCGCACGGCCGCCCATGCGCACGACGCGAAATATTGCCCCTACTGCGTGGAACTCAATCCCGAACCGGAATGGGGGTAATCGCTCGGCAGTCCCTTCGCGCGGCCATCGCCATCGGCGCGGGCATGGCGTTGGGGGCCGTCAACACGCTGTACGTCCTGCCGCGGGCGTTTGAAGGGCACGAAGACCTGTGGGGACTTGTGCGCGTGCTCATCTCGTGGGGGGCCATTGCGGCCCAAATCCTGACGTTGGGCATCCCCTCGGCGATGCTCCGGTTCCTGCCGCGGTACGAGGCCGAAGAGCGGGCCCAGGTGTTCACGACGATGCTGCTGTTCCCCGCCTCCGCCCTGTTGGTAGCGGGTTTGGCGCTGGCCCTGGGCGGCGAGGCCGCGGTGGCGCGGTGGGGCGGGGACGACGCCGACGTGGTGCACGGCCGGTTGGGGTACTTGTACGTGGTCGTGGTCGTGTTCGCGGTGGCCGCGATTTCGCGGGCGGCCGTGATTTCGCGGTTGAAGTCGACCGTCGTGACCGTGCTGGAAGAACCGTGGCTGAAGGGGTCGTACCTCGCGCTGGCGCTGGCCTTCGGGGCGGGGTGGCTCGGCTTCGATGCCTTTCTGCTGGCGTATGTGGGCACCTACGTCGTGTATGCGGGCGTCATCGCCGCGCAGGCGTGGGCGAACCGCGTCCGGCTGAAGTTCCCGCTGAAAACCGGCGAAATCCGCAACATCTTGGGGTACAGTGGCTACAATTTATTGACCATCGGCTCCGCCGTCATCGCCCAAAACCTCGACTACGTCATGGTGGGCTCCTACCTCGGTTTGGCCGAGGTGCCCCGGTACTCCCTCGCCGCCTTCGTGGGGTATGTGGTGGCCCTGCCCAGCCGGGCCGCCGGCGGCATCCTCAGCGGGGTCTCGGCCGATCGCATGGCGAAGGAAGGGGCGGAAGGCATGCGCACCCTGTGCCGCCAAGCCACCCGGGTAAATTCTGCGCTGGCGCTGGCGGTGTTTGTGGCAATTTGGGCCGGGTATCCGGCCTTCGAGCAGCTTCTCCCCCCGACCTACCGCGGCCTCGAACCCGTCTTCATCGCCATCGGACTGCAGCAGGTCGTAATCGCTGCGGGCGGCACCGTGGGCTCCACCATCGGCTACGGCCCACACTACCGCAAGGGACTGCCCATCCACGTCGGGTTGCTCGTCATGACCGTCCTGACGAACCACCTGTGCATGCAGACCTTCGGGTGGGGCCTGGCGGGCGCCGCCGCAGCGACGCTGTTCACC
>Ga0172372_10006063_pt1 | contig 16594 bp, 17 predicted proteins | sample LakKiv5m_2_FD_114544 | JGI IMG/M metagenome (GOLD analysis project Ga0172372, IMG submission 114544) | Freshwater microbial communities from Kabuno Bay, South-Kivu, Congo - kab_092012_9.5m | ecosystem: Environmental > Aquatic > Freshwater > Lake | place: Democratic Republic of the Congo...
CCTGCTCATGACGTGATGCCAGGCCCCGGCCCTATCGATCCTCAATGGTCTTGCCATCCGCCCAGTTCATCGGAACCGCCCTTCAAATGTCAAATGGACAGATCTGACCCTATTGCCCCTCTCCGGTGAACGACGGGTGCCTTCCGAAGAATGTCCCCGGTTTTTTTTCCGCCAGCGAGGCTGCTTGGCAACCTTTGCCTCCACAACATCCTAGCCGTGGACGTCGAGGCGCGGTGCGCCTGCCTGCAAACACGGCGCAGCCTGCTCGGCTTCCAGACAAGATTAAGACCCCTCTTCGAAAAACTCGGCCAAACATTCCCTCGCAGCTCGAAGCTCGTCAGCGGGGACATCCACACGATAGGTAGCTTCGAGCCCCGGAATAATTTGGCGTGGTGCTGACGAAACATGGGCTGGGCGATAGCCAGCCTGTTTCAGAAACCCGACCACTGACTCGGCCTTCGCTCGCTCAGACGAGCTGAACACTGTCTGGAACGCTCCTGCTCTGGTTGGCATAGCGCGACCAACTGACCAAGAGCCGATGACTAGGGCAATTCCCAATGTCTCCTTGTTTCCAGTTTCATCGCCCCCTTGAGGGACGAGTTCGCGTCTATCATTGAATCTTCTGTTTCGTAGCGCTCCCCACAGCACCGGCCCGAAGATTATCCATACGCTGCTTGCCACCAGTTCGTGCGTTACTCTGTGGAGTGGACCTGATCGGGGTGGTTCAGTTTCGGTGCCACCAGCAACGCCTTTGGGGGCCTTGCTGGGGCATCCGCGTGGACACCCGGGAAACACTCGACCTAGCCGACTGGCGACAGCGGGCAGGTGACCAGTGTGCGGAATGGTATGGCAAGATCGCCGCCCTTCGGCAGCAACGGTATCGGGCGGAAGTGTGGGAGAAACTCACGGGCAAGACCGTGGACCAGCTTTGGGCGAACTTCGCGGCCACGCTGCCCAAACGGTGACCGGGCCCCGCTTCATTGACCGGCCTTGAGCCGTTGCCGCGCGGCCTCCAGTTTTTTCCGGACCTCGGGGGGGCAATGGGGTCAGTCCCGTAGAATTGACATTTGAGGCTGATTTTCGAGGTGGCGCCACGAAGGGGGCTGGTTCGGCATCCTTTTGACGCGGTTCAGTCGGGTCGGCGATTGGGATTTTGGCCGGATGCTCTTTGGGGCGATGGCAGCGGCATGCCATGGGGATCGTGAGGGGGCGTCATGGCGAGTGTTCGAGGAGGGCGGTTTCGTCGGATGGGAAAAGCGTCCTTTTGCGACTTTCTGTGATTTTTGCGGCCATGCTCCTGGAATTGAGGCCAGAGGGTCTCACGCGAAGACGGGAAGACGCGAAGGGGAAGAGGGCGTGGGTTTGTCGTTCGGTGAAGACGTTGCTGGCGGCGAGTGACTGTTGGCGGTCGCGGAGGAAAGGGGGATCTGTCGCCCCTCCGGGGCTGGTTTTCATGGGGGGACGGAACCCAGCGCTCACGCGCTGGGCTATCGTCTGACGGCCCTCCGGGCCTGGGGCCACGGCTTGGGAGGACCCGAAGCTGCCAAGGTGTATCGGGATCCAATCCGGTTCTTCTTCGTGAGTTTTCGATGCCGATGCCGATACCGATCCCGATACGGACGCGTGCGGCGAGGGTTTGCCGGGCGGCCTCATCGTCCGCCGGGGGCGTGTCGGTTCGTCGGCTTTGTCGGATGGGAACAGTGTCCTTTTGCGATTTTCTGTGATTTTTGCGGCCATGCTCCTGGGATTGGGCCAAAGGGGCTCATGCGAAGACGCGAAGACGCGAAGGGGACGGTGGGCGGGATCCCGTTTGGGTAGGTTTCGTGTCGGTAGTGGACCTGCCCGTTGGTCAGCGGCGAGGGGTGGAATCACGAATCGCGCGGGGGGGCCGGATTGGCTCACGCAAAGACGCAAAGTCGCAAAGACGCAAAGGGGGGAAGGGACGAAGACCGGATGCCATTGCCTTCCTGTCTTGGCGTCTTTGCGTCTTGAGCGAAGCGGGCGTGAGGAATCCGTTCGAGCGGGCAGTTGCTGTTTGGTGTGTGAAGAAGCGGGGAATCTGTCGCTTCTGCGGGGCTGGGTGTGCATGGGGGGACGGAACCCAGCGCTCACGCACTGGGCTACCGTCTGACGGCCCTTCGGGCCTGGGGCCACGGTTTTGTAGCTCGCGAGGCGGCCGAGGTGCATCGGGATCGGAATCGAGAACCCAGTGGAGTGTCTCAGACGAAACCGGGAAGAAGGTGGGGGGCGGATTCGTGTCGTTGGTCCCCTTCCTGGAGAAACATGAACCCTCGAACCCCTGCCGAGGTGCGGAGCCCGCGGAGGCGTCAACCTGGAATCGGCAGTTCATCCATCCGTCGCTTTCAGGATCAGTGGAGGTTCTTGGTGGCCCGGAGGGCGATCACGCCGAGGACGATGACGGAGAGGAGGGTGCCGAGGATGCTGAGGAACTGGGCACGAAGGACGTAGCGGCTGGCGGGGTTGGGGATGGTTCGTTGGAGACGTTGGCAGTCGCGGGCAATCATCCAGCCGGCGAAGGCACAGGGCATGCCCAGGATGGGGATCAACCCTACCCAGGCGAAGATGTGGGCTCGGAGGCTGCGTCGGAGCAGGTGGAGCTTGATGGCGCTCATGGGATGGGTGCGGTGGGGTTTGGCGCAGCAGGGGGCACGGCGGCAGAGGTGCGCGGAGACAGCACGACGAATCCCCGCTGACGCCACTGCCGTTGTTGTCGGGCGTCGAGCAGTTCGGTCTCGCGACGGGATCGTCGGACGGTGGCCGTGTTGACGATCGTCAGGGCGGCGAGGAGGGCGGCGATCACAAGGACAAGGAGGGTCGCGGCGATGCCTCGGGAGCGGGCGTGGGCGGACGGTTGGAGGTTCATCGCTTCGCGGGGTTGGGCCGATGGGCGGGGACGGCGAGGAATGAGAACGCGGGGGTGGTCCGGGCCTTGGTCGATCGTGGAATCAGGACAAGGTCGCAGCGGAGGGCGGTGACGTGCGTGCGTTGGTCGGTGGCGAAGCGGGCGTCGCGGACGCGCGGGAGTTTCAGGTTGGGAGGACGGCCGCTGGTCTGCCGGGACAGGACGCCGTTGGTCAGGTGCCAGAGGATGTCGCCGGAGGCGCTGGGGATGCGGCAACGATGGCCTTGTGCTTCGATGCTGATCGGGGCCTCGGCGGCGCGGACGTCGAGGCGCCACTGCTCGGCGGCGCGCAGCGCGGATCCGTGATCGTCGGTGCTGGCGGAAGCATTGCCGGCGGCCGACCAGACACGGTTGAGGGAGGACATGGCGATCCCGGAGATCACGAGGAGCACGCCCATGTAGACGAGCAGCTCCAGAAGGGTGTAGCCGCCCGAGCCAACGGGGCGCGGTCGGTGGGGCGAGGTTTGCACGTTCATCGGGTGTTGGGTGTTGCGGCCACGAGGATGGATCGTCGGACGGGTTGCATGGCCCGGGCGACGGTGGGCTTCCATTCGAGGTGGAGTTCGATGCCGCCCTGCGGTTGGGCGGCACGGGTCAGGAGACAGGAACCAGGCGGAAGGTTCTGGGCGGCGGCGCCGGTGAGCGGATAGGTGTGAGTGCCCTCCTGGAAGCGGCGGTGTTCCCCGGCGGCGAGGACCTCCATTTCGCCGTCCAGCAGTTCGAGGACGACCGCGCGCGTGGTGGCATCGCGGACGAGCGTGCGGTGGTGGAGGATTCCGAATCCGAGGGGCAGGATGGCGATGGCGAGGACCGCGATGGCGGCGATCAGGTCCATCTGGATGTTGCCGTGGATTCGAGATCGACGTGGGCGCGCATTCATAGGGACAGGGAGGCTTCGATGATCGACGAAAGCACGAGGAACACGGTGGCGATGAAGCTGCCGACCACGGCGGCCTGGACGGCGAAGAGGAGGAAGCCGAGGGCCTGGCCGGCGATGAGTTCGTTGCGTCGGGCGCGGGCATCGAGATCAGCGACCCATCCGCGGACCGCGTCGGTCATGAGGCCGGGGCGGGCAAGGCCGTTGCGGAGGCGCCAGAGGAACCCGGGATGTCGGTCAACGGCGGCAACGGCAAGGTCGAGGGACGCGCCGCGTCGCAGGTCGGCGACGGCCTGGGTGGCGCGGCGGTTGAAGGCGGTATTTCCGGAGGCACCGGCGGCACCGAGGATCGACTCCTCCTCGGACACGCCGGCATCCAGTTGGACGGCGAGGAGCGCGGCAAAGTTCCGTTGAGCGCGTTGCCGATGCCACGGCAGGAGTAGTCGGAGGTGATCGAGTCCGGGGAGGCGGACACGTGGACCGGCGATGCGGGCGACAAGGAAGGCCTGGGAGATCAGGACGAGGGCGCCGAGGATCAGGATCATCCAATCGTTGTGGTCCAGGACGAACCGGACCAATGGATTCCCGTTGGACAGATCCTGCATCGAGACCAGGTCCATGGCGATCTGCCGGAACTTCGGGAACACGACGATGAGGATCATCGTCATCAACGAGCTGCTGATCGAGGAGGTGAGTGCGATCAGAAGGAGGGTGGCATTGAGACCGGCGCTGGAAGCTTCCCGGGGCTCATCGAGCGTCAGGCGGGCGTGCTTCAGCACCTGATCGAGCCTCCCGGTGCGCAGGCCGATCTGGACCATGGCACGGATGTCCGCAGGCAGGACGGAAGGCACGAAATCGAGGGCGGCGTCGAGGCGGACGCCGTTCTCGACGTAGGCTGCGAGGATGTGGACGCGGATCGGAAGTTCCGGGTCGGCGGTGTCGCAGGCATCGACGAGGACGGCTTCCGGGGTGCGACCATCAGCGACGGCGATCTCCAGCAGGGAGAGAAGGTGGCGCGCGCGCTCGCGTCGGCGATGGGCCAGGGTAACCATCCAGTGGATGCCCATGACCACGGCGATGGCGAGCCCGAGTTCGACGGCCGACACCACGAGGGTGGCGGCCCATTGGAGGATGAGGACGCTGGGATGGGAACCGTTCATGGCGTCATTCCCCTCCACCGAGTTTGTCAATGAGTGTCACCAACCCCAGGAAGGCGGGAAGGAAGTTCAGGACGATCAGGAAACCGAGGGCGAGGACGGCCCCGGGTGCGAGTCCGGTCACCAGGATGTCCATGCGATGCCGCGCACGTTCGGAGTAGTGGGCGGCGGCGCGGGCGAAGCCATCGGCGACCCGGTCTCCCGTGGAGAGGACCAACCACCGGAAGAAGGGCGGGATGGCCTTCGAGGGATGTTGGGCGTCCGGACGGGAGACTTCGGCGAGGCGGGTGATGCCGCCGGCGATGCGTGTTTCCCAGCGGGCGAGTTCGCTCGCAGCCGGACTGTTGGTTTCCAGTTCGCGCACGAGGCGGATGGATTCCGGCAGCGGACATCCGGATTGGAGCAGCAGATGGAAGGACTGGGCGATCTGGGCGAGGCGCGCGTCCTTGAAACCGGGCAGGCGGGAACCGAGCCATCGGCGGGTTGGGGGAAAGATCAGGATCCCCAGGGCGAACGCGAAGAATCCGAGCAAGGCATGGTTGAGGTTCTGGGCGAAATTTCCCATTGGAAGCCTGCCAAGGTCCCCGGCGAAATCACTGAAGGTGGCGGTGGCACGGGCATTGATCTGGATGGCGATCCAACTGACCCCGAGACCCACAAAGAGGATGAGGACAGGATAGAACAACGCGGACTGGACGTTCCGGCGGAGGCGGGCCGATTCCTCGAAGTGGTTGGCGGCGGCGATGAGGGCGGCGGGAAGCTTCCCGCCCGCGATCCCCGTGCGGACGATGCGCGTGTAAATGCGCGGAAGTTTGCGGCGTTCGATGGCCTCGGTGAGGGGGACGCCCTGGGCGAGTTCGGATTCGAGGGCAAGGAGTTCGCCCTTGAGCGGGCCGCGGAGGTCGGCGGCGGCCTGCCGGAGGGCGCCTTCGAGGGGCACGCCTTCGATGAGCAGGGCGGCCAGTTGGCGGTTGAGGAAGGCGAGGGTGTCGGGGTTCATGTTCCGAGGATACGTCGGATTTCAGAGGAAAGTGTAACGCCGGCGGCGACGGCCGCAGCGGCGGACTCGGCGAGGGTGGGTGAGGGTTGGAAAACGTCGAAGGATCCGGCGCGGAGGGCGGGGCGTTGGGCGTCGGTAACGGCCAGTTGTTCGCAGATGGGAAACCGACCGGAGAAGCCGGTCTGCGCGCAATGTTCGCAGCGGTTCCCCCCGCAGTGGGCGCAGACCCGGCGCATGAGTCGCTGGTTGATCACCAGGGAAAGGGAGGCGGCCACCGCGAAGGGATCGGAGACGAGCAGGCGGAGACGTTCGAGAACGCCACGGCAGGAACCGGCGTGCAGGGTCGAGAGCACGAGATGGCCCGTGAGGGCCGCGCGCACGGCGAGGTTGGCGGTTTCCTCGTCGCGGATTTCGCCGATCAGGAGGACCTGCGGGTCCTGTCGGAGAAGGTGGCGGACGGCGTTGGCGAAGGTGAGCCCACGGGCTTCGCTGACCTCGGTCTGCATCACGCCGGGAACGATGATTTCGACAGGATCCTCGACGGAGACAAGATGGCGCCCCGATTCGGCGGCGAGTTCGAGGAGGGCGGCGTGCCCGGTGGTGGATTTGCCGCTGCCGGCGGGGCCGGTGAGGAGGATCAGGCCGGTGGGTTGGGCGAGGGCTGTCCGGAGGGCGGCCAGGGTGGATTCCGGAAGCCCGAGATCCCCGAGCGCCACGGCCGCACCGCCGCGGAACAATCGGAGCACGACCTTCTCGCCGCTGACGGTCGGGTAGGTGGAGACGCGGACATCCTCGGGCAGTCCGGCCTCGCTGGCGGCGATGCGACCTTCCTGCGGCAGGGAATCCTGGAAGGTGCGCAGGCGCGCGAGGTATTTGAGTCGGCCAATCATCCGTTCGCCCAAGGGATGCGGAAACCCGGGACGGGGATGCAGGACGCCATCAACACGCCACTGGTGATCGACGCCGCGGGCGGTGGACTGGAGATGGATGTCGCTGACGTGGGCGGCGTGGGCGGCGGTCAGCAGATCCTGGACGGCGACGGGCGCGTCGGGATCGGCATGGATGGAGTCGGTGGACGGCCGCATGGTGGATGTCGCGGTATGTGACAGCCCCGGGCGGAAGGGGTCACGATCTAAACGAAAAGGGGCACCGGCGGATGAACGCGGGTGCCCTTTGGGAGCGAAAAGTCGTACCGGAGGAGGAGTTGGGGTCGGGTCTGCCTCCTGACGTCGGCAGCTACGTTTGAGAGGTGGAGGCCTGAGGCTCAGGACTTGCGGAAGCGGCGGAAGGTCCAGAAGCCGGCGAAGCCTGCGCCGTAAAGGGCCAGGTGGGCGGCAACCGGGAGCTCGGGCACCGCGGTGATTTCCCAGGTTCCGATGATCGGGCCCAGGTTGTCGGACCAACCCGCGAAGATTGGGCCGGTGGTCCCGATGATCGGGAGGAAGGCAGCTTCTGCGGAAAGATTGATGGTGGAGGTGCCGGTAAAGGCTGAGAAGAAGGTGCCGAAAACCTGTGGTGGGGAACTCGGGGGATCGTCGGTGAATTGGTAGATTCCGAGATCGGAGAAGACCGTCGGGATGGTTTCATCCACAAGCCAGCTGTTGTACGCCAGAACGGAGGATGACGGGCGGAGATTGCCGGCAAGGGGTTGATCGAAAACCGGGTTGACGCTGTCCGTGAAGAACAGTTGGAGGGTGGCTCCGTCCCACAGCGTCATCGCGGAATTCCCGGTCGCGTTGAGCGAGGTGGCCGTGATCACCACGGCAGAGGGGTTGGAGATGTCGATGCCCAGATGGAAGAGTTGGGCTTGCGCTGCGCCTGCGGCGAGCAGCGAGGCTATACAGAGGATGTGTTTGTTCATGGCGTTTATTCGGGGGGTGTCCTCCGTTGGGAACCGGGTGAACGGAACTTCCCGGAAGACCTGCACTCAACCTCCTTATAAAGAATAACGAAACTCATCCGGGAAAGTCTTGCAACCATGGACTTAGGGGGGCTGCGCGTTTCGACACTGTCGCCGTTCAGCATGGTGGCGCGGCGGCAAGGTCCTCATCGGGCGAGGAGGGGATCGGGGTTGAAGGAACGGACGTCGCCAACCCTTCACCGGGTGAGGGCACGAGGCCTTCAACCGTGGGTATTACGGTTTTGGCCTTGCCTCGGGGAGGGTGGGGAGTTCCCTTTTTGGCATGTCTTCCCATTTGATGTCGCGCCGTCAGGCGCTGGGTGCCACGGCCGTTGCAGCTACCGTTGGAGCGTTGGGTTGGCGGCTGTCCGCGGCGGAGTCGGCTGCAGGAATGAAGGGACGGATAAACCACAGCGTGTGCAAGTGGTGCTATCCCTCGGTTTCGTTGGAGGATCTCTGCAAGGCGGCCCCCTCGATCGGGCTCCGTTCGATTGAGTTGCTCGGGCCCAAGGATTGGGAGGTCATCACCCGGCATGGCATCGGCTGTGCCATCACGAGCAATCCGGAGGTGGACGGCATTGGCGGCATCGGCAAGGCGTTCAACCGGGTCGAACATCACGACCGGTTGGTGAAGGGGTACGAGGAGTGGATCCCGCTGGCGGCGAAGGCGGGCCTGAAGAACGTCATTTGCTTTTCGGGCAATCGCGGCGGCATGGACGAGGAGACGGGGCTCAAGAACTGCGCCACCGGCCTCAAGCGGTTGATGGGCCTGTGCGAGCAGCACGGGATCACGCTGGTGATGGAGTTGCTGAACTCCCGGGTCGATCACAAGGATTACATGTGCGACCACTCGGCGTGGGGTGTCGAGTTGTGCAAGCGGGTGGGATCCGAGCGGTTCAAGCTGCTGTACGACATCTACCACATGCAGATCATGGAGGGCGACGTCATCGCCACGATCCGCCGCAGCCACTCCTACTTCGCCCATTACCACACGGGCGGCGTCCCGGGTCGCAACGAGATCGATGAAACGCAGGAACTCAATTATCCGGCGATCATGCAGGCCATCGTGGCGACCGGTTACAAGGGATTCGTTGCGCAGGAGTTCATCCCGAAGCGGGCCGACAAGCTCGGGTCCTTGAAGCAGGGTGTTTCCATCTGCGACGTGTGAGTTTGCCCTGCGATCGAGGGGTTCGGGATTCCGGGGGGGCGGCGGCCTGAGGCGGCACCGATGGCCGTCGTTGGCGCTGGCCCTCGGTCTTGGCATCGCGGTCGCGGTCAGGACGGCATCCGCTGCCAACCGGGATTCCGATCCGTACGGATGGCAGGATTACACGCGGCAATTGCGACAGGAGGAGAGCCGCCGGATCGAGCGGATGCTGGACAATACGTACGGGCCGAATCCACGAAGCTCGTCAGCGGATTTGCGGCCGCTGGCCAACTCGCTGGAGAATGTCTTCCGTTCGCTCGCCGAGGCGAAGCGTCAGCGGGCCGAGGAGAAGGATGCGCAGGCGCGGTTCCTGATCGAGTTATACCGTCAGCGTCAGCAACAGGCGGAGGAACAGGCCCGGATCGCTGCCGAGGAACATCGTCAGGCGCAACTCGAACGCTGGGCCCGCGAATGGGACGAACTGAAGCAGAAGGCGCTCGGTGGCGATGGGCAGTCGGCAGCGCATGTGGCACGCTTTGTCCGGTACGGTAGCCCGCGGTTACCCAAGGGAACTCCGGTGGGGGAGAAGGAGGCGTTGCCATGGCTGCGATTGGCTGCGGAAAAGGGGGTGGCCTCGGCCCAGCACACCTTCGGACTCATGGCTCTCGAGGGCGTGGGACAGCCCAAGGACGCCGCCGTCGCCTTCGCGTGGGAATCCAAGGCGGCTGGACAGGGAGACGCCGAGGCGGCCGCGCAGATGGCCTACCTGTTGGCGACGGGGACGGGGTGTGCACAGGATTTCAAACAGGCGCGGGAATGGGCCCGGCGCAGCGCGGAAGCCGGGCATCCGGCCGGGGAGGTGACCTACGGCCTGATGTTGCTGCGCGGTGATGGGGGGCCTTCGGATGGGCCGGGTGCCGTTCCGTGGCTTCGCAAGGCGCACCGTCAGGGCAACGCACAGGCGGCACTTGAACTGGGAATCCTGCATCGCGAGGGCCGCGCCGGCGTGGAAGCCAACCCGGGACTCGCGCGGAGCCTGTTGGAGGAGGCCGCGCGATCGAAGGATCCGACGATCAGCGAGAGCGCACGCTCGGAATTGGCGCGTTTGCCGGCGAAGCCGGGCGGGGTTTCCCTCGATGGCCTGCGCATCGTTCCGAAGCCTGCGACGTCGCGTCTGGACAAGCTGCGGATTCCCTGAAGCCGGGCCGGGCTTACGCCGAGAAGCGATACTCCGTGGTGGACCGGAACGTCTCGCCGGGCCGGAGGACTGTTGTCGGGAAGTGCGGGTGGTTCGGGGAATCCGGGAAGTGCTGGGTCTCGAGGCAGAACGCACCGTGCCGTTCGAACTTCACGCCATCGGCGCACACGATTCCGTCCGCGGGCGCGAAGTTGAAGGTGTAGAGCTGAACGGCGGGTTGGTCTGTGTGGCATTCGAGGACCCGGCCGGAGGCCTTGTCGACTGCGCGCGCCGCGAGGCAGAGCCCGGCACCGGTGCGGTCGAGGACGAAGTTATGGTCGTACCCGGGAACGGCGAGCCCGGCTTGCATCCCGCGCGCGCCGATCGCGGTGGGCTTGAGGAAGTCGAGGGCGGTGCCGGCGACAGGATCGAGCTCACCGGTGGGCACGAGCCCGGCGTCGACGCGCGTGACGTGGGAGGCGTTGAGATGCAGCTCGTGGTCGAGGATCGTGCCGGCGCCGGAAAGGTTGAAGAAGCTGTGGTTGGTCAGGTTCAGGACGGTCGGCTTGTCCGTCGTGGCGCGGTAATCGACGCGGAACGTACCCTCGGCGGTGAGGGTGTAGCGCACGGTGACGTCGAGGGTGCCGGGATAGTTTTCCTCGCCGTCGACGCTGCGGTACGAACCCTCGAACCAGGCCGATTCGGCGTCGGCGTGCGAGGCGCCGGGCGTCCACAGCTTTTTGTCGAACCCGACGGTGCCGCCGTGAAGGTGATTGATCCCGTTGTTGTTGTTGGCGAGCTGGAAAGTCTGGCCATCAAGCGTGAAGCGGCCCTTGGCGATCCGGTTGGCGTAACGGCCGGCGATGGCCCCGAAGAAGGGATGGCCCTGGAGGTAACGGGCCAGGTTGTCGAAGCCGAGGACGACGTTGCCCGGGCGACCGTTGCGGTCGGGAACATCGAGCCGGGTGACGATCATTCCCAGCGTCATGAACCGGAGCCGGGTGCCGTTGGGGCTGGTGAGGGTGATCAACCGGACTTCGCGGCCGTCCGCGAGGTTTCCGAAGGGAGCGTTTTCGAGGGTCATTGGGAGAGGGAGCTGGAGTCGGGCGTGGCGTCGCCGCGGGGACGCGGGTGCCGCTGCAGGGCGTTCTCGAACCAGAGTTTCCAGACCATCCAGAGGGCCTCGCGCACGATGCCGCCGGACATCTTGGAGGAACCCTGGAAGCGGTCGGTGAAGATGATGGGAGTCTCGGCGATGCGTCCTCCGCGACGCCAGATGCGGTGCGTGAGCTCGATCTGGAAGGAGTATCCGTTGGAACGGATGGTCTCGAGGCCGATGGCGGCGAGAGCGGACCGACGGAAGCACTTGAAGCCGCCGGTGGGATCGCTGATGGGCATCCCGGTGATGATCTGGACGTACTTGGCGGCGGCCATGCTCAGGAGCAGGCGGTTCAGGGGCCAGTTGATGACCCGGATGCCGGCCAGATAGCGGGTACCGAGGACGAGGTCGGCGTTCTCCTCCCGGGCCTTCTCGAGGAAGCGGGGGACGTCTGCCGGGTTGTGTGAGAAGTCCGCGTCCATCTCGAAGACGAACTCGTAGTCCCGGGACAAGGCCCATTGGAAACCCGCGATGTAGGCGCGTCCCAATCCGTTCTTCTCGGAACGGTGGAGAACGTGGACGTGGGGATTCTGACTGGCAATCTCGTCGGCGAGCGCTCCGGTTCCATCGGGCGAGTTGTCGTCCACGACGAGCACATCGAGCACCGCGGGTTGGGCCATGAGACACTTGATGAGCTGCGGCAGATTGTCGCGCTCATTGTAGGTCGGGACGATGATCAGGGTGTCGGCGGCCATGCGTCAGGCGGCAAAACCTTGGTGGGGACCGGGCTTGGGGACAAGCCGTGAGTTGGAGGAGGTGGGGAGAGTTTGAAGTTTGAAGATTCAAGTTTGAAGCCCGCCGCCTGAGGGCACGCGGCCTTCAGTTACGGGTCCGTCCGAAGCCAACCGCAACGCGGTTGTGGCCCCTCCGATCCTGACCATTACGCCAGCCCGGGGATTCCATGGCATCATGGCCACAACCGCGTTGCGGTTGGCTTCCGCATCGATGGGCGTTCCCAGGGTTGTCCTCGTTCCTCGGACCACCGTTGCTGGGCTGAGGGCCTCAACGCCGTTGGCGTTGCAGCAGGGCTGGGAACTGGAAGCTGGGAGTTGGGAACCCTTCATCCACCGCCTCGTGACCTCGTCGGCTACGCTTCCGGGGTAGTCGACGACGTGAGGAGGCGTACCGGGAACTGGGAACCCTTCATCCACCGCCTCGTGACCTCGTCGGCTACGCTTTCGGGGTAGTCGACGACGTGAGGAGGCGAACGGAAAAGTCCTCGTGAAGAACCTCAGGCAGCGTGGTCGAAGAGGGCATGAACCCATGGGCAGACCTTCTCGTTTCGGGGTTGGCGATGGCGGCCGGATTGGTGGCGGGGTGGTGGTCCGGGCGTGGTCGGAGTTGGGTGCTGGTCTACGGCCTCGCCTTGGCGGTAACGGTGGCGATCGGGAGCGTGACCCGATGGCCCCAGACTTCCGAGATCTGGTTCCTGGGTTGGGTCGGTGATGTGCGCATGAAGAGTTGGCTGGCTGCGTTTGTGGTTCCGGCGCTGTTGCTGGCACCGACCCATCGGCTGCCCGCGGGCCCCCGGTTCCGGATTCTCGCGGGGGCCAGTTTCATGGCGGTCCTGGTCGGCTTGGGCCCGCTGGCCAGCGCGGCGATGGTCTCGAAGCAGTTGCTGGAGATGCCGACGCGTCTCGGACGGGATGGGATCTGTCGGCAACAGACGGACTTTACCTGCGGCCCGGCCGCCGCGGTGACGGCGTTGCGACGGTTCGGGGTGACGGCGGACGAGGGTCAAATGGCGATGGCGGCCGTGACCACACCCTTCACCGGGACCAGTCCGGAGGCGATGGGCCGGATGTTGAGGCGCGGTTTTGCGGATCGTGGGATCGAGGTGGATGTGCGTCATTTCGAGGACATCGAGGATCTGGATCCCACGGGCGTGACGCTGGTGGTCGTCCGGTACGGGTTCATGCTGGATCACTGGGTCTGCGTGCTCGGTGTATCCGCGCAAGGGGTGGAGGTGGGGGACCCGAATGTCGGGCGCGAGACGTGGACTCGGGAAGAGTTTGAGAAGCGTTGGCGCAAGGTTGGGGTCACGGTGGAGCGGCGGGGGGAAATGGCCAGTCTCCGGTGACCTGATTCCAGAAGAGATGGGTTCGATCCCGATCCCGATTGCGATCCCGATACCGAACAGGACCCCAGCGGAAGCATCGCGACCCGACACGGCGTAGATTGAGGGGGAACCCGACCGGCCCGTCCTGGTCGCACGCGTCGGTATCGGGATCGGGATCGGCATCGGAATCGAAAACCAAGGGGGGAGAATGTTTCCGCCGCGTGAGGGCACGCGGCCTTCAATGGGAGTTGCCCGTGAAGGCGCCAATCCGGGGGAGGAAATGTTCAAGGAGTGTGTCGCGGAGTGAACGGATGAGGACGAGCTTTGGGGCGTCATTCCACCTTCACCTAGATCCTCACCCTCAACACGACACACCCCATGAGAATCCGAACCTTCCTCCGGCAATGGTTGCCGGTCCTGGGACTGGCAATGGTCCTTCCGGCGTTGGTGGCCACTTCGGCCAATCGCACGGGCAAGGAGGCGGCAGACGCCACCCCGGAGGTCATGCGCCAGAAGCTGGGCCACTCGCAACAGGTGCTACGGGGTCTCGCCCTGCAGGACTTTGCGATCCTCCGGACGAACGCGACTCGCCTGGTACGGTTGAGCCACACCAGCGGCTGGCAGGCACGTCAGAGTCCGGAGTACGAACTCTTCACGATGGAGTTCCGTCGGGCCGCCGAGGCGCTGGATGCGGCTGCGGATGCGGGAAACATCGATGCAGCGACCGTGGCGTACACGCAGATGACGTTCTCCTGCGTCAGCTGCCACAAGTACATGCGGGCCGGAAAGGGGACGAAGGGCGGGTGATCCACAGATGAGTGGATCACGCGAGGAGTTGGGGCACGATGCGGGCGCCGGTGACCTCGGCGTCGGTGAGGCTGGATTCGCGGCCTTCGTGTGGGAAGTGGAGCGACTGATGGTTGATGCCGAGTGTGTGGAGGAGGGTGGCGTGGAAGTCGTGGACGCTGACGACGTCATGGACGGCCTTGTAGCCGAAATCGTCGGTGGCGCCGTGGACGTAGCCCGACCTGAAGCCGCCGCCGGCGACCCAGAGTGAGAAGGCGTGTCGGTTGTGGTCGCGGCCATCGGCGCCCTGCGAGATGGGGAGACGTCCGAATTCCCCGGTCCAAAGGTCGACGGTGGAATCGAGGAGGCCACGTGCCTTGAGATCCTGGACGAGGGCGGCGCTGGGTTGGTCGGTGGCGGCGCAGAGGCCCTTCAGACGTTCCGCGTTCTTGTCGTGGGTGTCCCAAGGTTGGCCGTTGAGGAAGAGTTGGACGTAGCGGACGCCCCGTTCGACGAGGCGTCGGGCGAGGAGGCAGCGTCGGCCGTAATCGGCGGTGACCGGGTTGTCGAGACCGTAGAGCTTGCGGGTGGCGGCAGATTCGCCGCTGAGGTCGACCGCCTCGGGCACGGCGCCCTGCATCCGGGCGGCGGTTTCGAAGTTGGCGATGCGCGCGGACAGTTCGGTGTTCTCCGGGAAGCGCGCGGCGTGTTCGCGGTTCAGGCGGGAGAGGAGGGCGAGTTGGTTGGAGCGGGCGGCGTCGGAGAGGTGTTTCGGCGTCTTGAGGTGGAAGACCGGGGAGGGACCGGAACGGAACGCGGTGCCCTGATACAGCGCGGGGAGGAATCCGGAGGACCAGTTGCGTTCGCCATCGACGGGAAGGCCGCCGGGGTCGGCCAGGACGACGTACGCGGGGAGGTTCTCGTTCTCGGATCCGAGGCCGTACAGGAGCCAGGATCCGAGGGTGGGAAGGCCGGCGAGGAAGCGTCCGGTATGGATGATGCGCAGGGCGGACTCATGGTCAACGGATCCGGTGGTCATGGAGCGGACCAGCGTGATGTCGTCGGCGATGGATCCGATGTGCGGCAGGAGCTCGGAGAGGTGCATCCCGCACTGGCCGCGGGGGCTGAACTTGTACGGGGCACCGAGGACGTTGCCGGCCTGCTTGTCGAAATGGACTTCGAGGTCGCCGCCGGGATACGGCTTGCCGCTGTAGGTATTGAGGATGGGCTTCTCGTCGAAGAGGTCCATCTGGGATGGCCCGCCGTGTTGAAAGAGGCTGATGACCGCCCGGGCGCGGGGGCGGTGGTGGCCGGGAAGGGGCGCGTTGGCGGCTTGGGCGCGCGCGGGTCCGAACAGGTGGGACAGGGCGAGCGCGCCGAGTCCCCCGGCGGAGCGGCCGAGGAAGGCGCGGCGGTTGAGTTCGTTGGGCCCGAAGTTCATTCGAGGTAGAGGAAGGCGTTGAGGGCGTAGAGGGACTGGCACAGGTCATTCCAGGCCTGTCGTTCGGGATCGGCGTCCGGCGGATGGAGGGCTGCCTGACTCGCGAGGAAGTCCGTCGCGAACTGGCGTTCGCCGGAGGTGGGAGGACGCCCGAGTGTTCGGAGGAAGGCCTGGTCGAGGCGCGGTCCGGGCGTTGGAAAGTCCCGCGTCAGGAGGCCGGCCAGCGCTTGGCCGCAATCGACGCTGAAGTCGGCATTGAGGAGGGCGAGGGATTGCAGCGGCATGGTGGTGCCCTCCCGGCGGGTGCAATTGAAGACGACGGAGGGCGCGTCGAAGGTGCCGAGGAAGGTGGGCACCTGCGTACGTCGGCGTTGGAGGAAGACCGTGCGGGCGAGGGCCTCGGGATGTGCGGCCTCAGGTTGCACTTCTCCGGAGCCATCCCGTGGCGTGGGAACGTAGGGGCCGCCGGTCTTGGGCGCGAGACGTCCGGAACTGGCGAGCATGGAATCGCGGATCGCCTCGGCATCGAGTCGGCGGGTCGGGAACCGCCAGAGCAGGCGGTTGTCCGGATCGCTGGCCACGCCGCGCGGATCCGGATCGCTGGACTGGCGGAACGCGTGGCTGAGCAGGATTCGTCGATGGAGCGACTTCATGCGCCAGCCGGACTGGATGAAATCACGCGCGAGCCAGTCGAGGAGTTCCGGGTGGCTGGGCTTGGCACCGCTGCGGCCGAGGTTGTCCGGGGTGGCCACGATGCCGCGGCCGAAGTGCTGTTGCCAGACGCGGTTCACGGTGACCTTGGCGAGGAGGAGGGCCTGCGGTGAATCGGGCGTCAGCAGCCAATCCACCCATGCCGTGCGAAGGCCCGTGGTCGTGGCGGTGGGCTTCGGGGCGGGCGTTCGTCCGTCCGTGGCGAGGAAGGAGGGGAACGCGGGTGCGACGGCTTCGCCCGGCTTCTTGTGGTCGCC
>Ga0172372_10006064_pt1 | contig 16592 bp, 7 predicted proteins | sample LakKiv5m_2_FD_114544 | JGI IMG/M metagenome (GOLD analysis project Ga0172372, IMG submission 114544) | Freshwater microbial communities from Kabuno Bay, South-Kivu, Congo - kab_092012_9.5m | ecosystem: Environmental > Aquatic > Freshwater > Lake | place: Democratic Republic of the Congo...
GGAGAGGCGTTGGATGAAGTTGAGAGCGGTACGTTCGGCGGTGAGGATGGAGGCGGTGGGGCCCTGGACGGTAAGCAAGCAGGCATCGGGTTCGACCTCGTCTCCATCCTTGAAGTGGGAGAGGACGGTGAGGGAGGGATCGAGGGTTTTGAAGACGGTTTCGGCGATGGATAAGCCGCAGGCGACGATGGGTTGGCGGGGTCGGAGGAGGGCGGTGCTGACGCTGCCTTCGGGGACGAGAGCAAGGGTGGTGGCGTCGCCGGGGCCGACATCTTCGGCGAGGGCGGCTTGGACGAGCGATTCGATAGCTTTTTGCAAGGCCTCGGACATGTCCTGAGCTTGGGGTGTTTGGCTATGGCGCGCAAAGAAAATCCTGCTTGGTGTTTGACCTGCCCCCGATGCTAAAGAGAGCAGCCACGACCACTTGGGTTTCTCGCGATCCCCGGTGTCTCCTGTCACGAAAGGCACGAAAGTTCACGAAAGGGGAAGGGGAGGGTGGGGTGGTCGTGGCTGGGTTCCGTTCCTTTTCGTGTAGGTTCGAGAATTTCGTGGTTAAAGAGTTGGGAGGTTGGAGGGGCGGGGAGTTTTAACGCAGAGGGCTGAGGGGTAAACTCTGCGCTTGCGAGAAACGTGCTGGTTACTAGTGTACGACTTCGGTAGAGAATGGGAACACTGAATGGCACGCAAAGACGAACACGACGGATCCTCGGAGCACGGCTTTAACGACGTCGTGGGGTTGGTGCTTTTGTGTGGCTCCCTCTTGATGCTGGTGTCGTTGTTTTCGTATGACCGCAACGATTTGCACTTTAACAAGGTGCCGGCGAACGAGTTCAGCCACAATTGGATTGGGCCGATCGGGGCGAATTTAGCGTTTGGCCTTTTGTTTTTCTTGGGAGGGGGAGCGTTTTTGTTGCCGGTGTTGTGTTTGGGTTTGGGGTTGTCGTCGTGGGTTTCGGCATTGGCGTATCTGCGACGACGTTGGCCTTGGTTGGTGGTGTTTTTGTGCACGTGCACCTGCGTGTTGGATCTGGCGTCGGCTCGGTTCTCGGGCATTCCAGCGATCTTGGATTCGGGAAGCGCGGGCGGGTTTTCGGGGTATGCATTGAACCGATTTGTATTCAGCCATTTTGGGACGGTGGGGTCGTCGATTCTCTTTGCGACCCTCTACGGGGTGAGCCTGTTATTTCTGACGAACTTTCAGGTGAGCGAGTGGGTGCGGAAGCTGCGCATGCCGAAGATGGGTGAGACGCCGTTTGGTGGGGCGGGCAGTGGGAAGGTGGAGAAGAAGGAAAAAGCCACTGCGGGATCGGAGCGTGAGGAAGTGTTGGAGAAGCGGGCGAAGGAATTAGCGAAGGAAGCGAAGCGGTTGGAGGAGGAGGTTGCGAAGACGGGGTTGGGAGCGGACTTGAAGCCGGTTCCGGAGCCGACGGTGCGGGACTTGAGCATCACCCAGCCCCGGCCGGATGCGGAGGCGCCGAAGGGCAAGGGCAAGGCAGGCGCGGCTAGCGGGGGTGAGGTTCCGCGTGAGCCGAAGGTTTTCATAGCGGGGTCGAATGAGTCACCGTTTGCGGTGCGGGACGTGCCGACGGCCACGACGGCGGCGGTTTTGGGGCGCCCGGAGCCGGCGAAGCCGTTGGAGGTGTCGGTGTCGGAGGCGGCGGTGGAGCCAGTGGTTGCGGCGGATGAAGACGAGGAGGTTGGGGCCAAGCTCAAGATGCCGCCGCCGTTTCCGAGGGCGCGAAATGCAGCGGTGCGGAAGTCAAAACCGATCACGGTGGCGTCGACGCCGGTGATCGGGAACTACAAGCTGCCGGGGATTCAGATGTTGAACTATCCGGAGCCGAACCTGAAGCCGACGGAGTCGAAGGAGGAGTTGATGTCGAATGCGCGGCTGATGCAGAGCACGCTGGCGCAGTTCGACATTGAGGTGGCGTTGGGAGACATCACGAAGGGGCCGACGATTACGCGTTACGAGTTGCATCCGGCACCTGGGGTGCGGTTGGAGAAGATTGTGGCGTTGAGCAACAACATTGCGGCGGCGTTGAAAGCGGAGCGGATTAACATTTTGGCACCTGTGCCGGGGAAGAGCTCGGTGGGAGTGGAGGTTCCGAACCTGGTGAAGACCAAAGTCATCATGCGTGACTTGTTGGAATCGGACGAATGGAACAACAGCAAGGCTCGGATTCCGTTGGCGTTGGGGAAGGATGTGTATGGGTTGCCGATTATCGCGGATCTGGCGGAGATGCCGCATTTGCTGATCGCGGGCAGCACGGGGTCGGGGAAATCGGTGTGCATCAACTCGATTATTGCGTCGTTGCTGGTGCGATTTTCACCGGACCAACTGCGGTTTGTGATGATTGATCCGAAGGTGGTGGAGCTGCAGCAATATAACGGTTTGCCGCACTTGGTCGTGCCGGTGGTGAATGATCCTAAGAAAGTGATCTTGGCGTTGCGCTGGGTGGTGAACGAGATGGAGAAGCGGTATCAGATCTTCGCGAAGGTGGGTGTGCGGAATATTAAATCGTTTAACGACCGACCGAAGGACAAGCCGGTTCCGAAGGCGGAGCCGGAGCTTCCGTTGAAGGTGCAGAAGGAGAAGATTGAGGCGGGATCGGAGGGGTTTGCGGTGGAGTTGGACGAAGAGATCGTGGTGCCGCGCGAGGACGACATCGTGATCCCGGAGAAGCTCAGTTACATCGTGGTGATCATCGATGAGCTGGCGGACTTGATGTTGGTGGCTCCGGCGGATGTGGAGATGGCGATTGCGCGCATCACGCAAATGGCGCGAGCGGCGGGGATCCATTGCATTGTGGCGACGCAAAGGCCGAGCGTGGACGTGATCACGGGTGTGATTAAGGCGAACATTCCGGCGCGTATTGCGTTTCAGGTGGCGGCGAAGGTGGATTCGCGGACGATTCTGGATGCGATGGGGGCGGATAAACTTTTGGGCAAGGGCGACATGTTGTATCTGCCGCCGGGGTCGGCGAAGCTGATCCGTGCGCAGGGCGTGTTGATCACGGATCAGGAGATTCAACAGATCGTGGACTTCATCAAGGGCCAAGGGAAACCGAGCTATGAAATGGAGATTCACCAGCAGTTGCAGAAGCCGGCGGCATCGATGGATTCGGACGGGGAAGGATCGGACGAGGACGAGGATTTGATTGAGCAATGCATTGAGGTCATACGCAGCGAGCAGAAGGCGAGCGTGTCCTTGATGCAGCGTCGGTTGAGGTTGGGTTACACGCGAGCGGCGCGGATTATGGATGAGTTAGAGTCGCGGGGAATTGTGGGACCGAGCAAGGGGGCGGAGCCGCGGGATATCTTAATTGATTTGGATGGGGGCGGTGCGGACGGGCGTGGGGTTTGAGTTTGGGTTTCGAGGCCTTTGGAAACGCATCGTGAAGGAGGGTGAGCTTGGGGCGGGATATGAAGCAGGTCTGCGCCTTGTGTCTGATACACAAACGTCACTTTACGATACCGCCTCTGATGTCCTATACCTGGAAGGGTGAGAAACCTTTTGATTGGAGTGATTGGAATGGCATGCCTTTTCGCGGGCTGTCGTTCAGCAACCGAACAGGCCAGTGAGTCCCCGAGCGGGGGTGGGGGGCGTGTTCCGGGACCCCGATCGGACGGGACGGTTTTGTTGCCGAACCAGTGGTCTTTGCATCCGGTTGGGCACCAGGTTGTGGTGGGCGATTTCCCGGTCAATATCGCACTCCATCCAGCGGGGCGTTACGCGGCGGTTCTGCATAGTGGATACGGCCCGCACGAGATAGTGACCTTGGATGTGACGACGGGGAAGCAGGTTTCGCGCACGCGCGTGGAGGAGGCATTTTACGGGATTGAATTTTCATCGGACGGGACACGTGTCTATGCGAGCGGGGCGGGTTTGGAGACCGTGCACGCGTTTGAGTTCCGGGATGGCCTGTTGTCGAGCCCACGCATGATATCGTTACGGGAGACGCGCCAGCGAGGGGTGCCCTCGGGACTTGCGGTCAGTCGGGACGGCACGCGTCTGTGGGTGGCGAACCTGCTGGGCCAATCGGTTAGCCAGGTGGATCTTGTTGAGGGGCGAGTGATCTCGGAGGTGGCGTTGGTGGCGCCGGGTGTGATGCCACCGGTGGCGGCGCAGGATCCGTTGAGGGACCTGGACAATGACAGCGTCACGAAGCGTGCGCGCGCGTTGTTGGAGTTAGTCAACGAGACGGCGCCGTATCCTTATGCCTGCGTGTTGGACGAGAAGGCGGAGCGGCTTTATGTGAGTTTATGGGCGCAGTCTGCGGTTCAAATCATCAACCTCAAAACGGGAGCGCTAGAGGCCCGATGGCAGACGGAGGAACATCCGAACGAGATGGTGTTGAGTCAGTCTGGTCGGCATCTCTTTGTGGCGAACGCGAACCGGAACACGGTGAGCGTCATTGATACGGCGAGTGGGCGGACGATCGAGAAACTGATTGCGGAGTTGGTCCCGGATTCACCCCCGGGTTCGACCCCAAACAGTTTGGCGTTGTCGCCCGACGAGAAACTCCTGTTTGTTGCGAACGCGAACATCAATGCGGTGGCGGTGTTTGACATCGCGACGGTGGGCAAGAGCCGATCGCTTGGGTTGATTCCGACGGGATGGTATCCGACATCGGTGCGCGTGAGTCGGGATGGGAAGCGTCTGTTGATCGCGAACGGGAAGGGGATTATTTCGAAGGCGAACCGGAACGGTCCACAGCCGGGACGCGAGGCTCCGAAGACGGTGGTGGAGTACATTGGAGGGCTCTTTCAGGGGACGGTGCAGGTTGTGGATTTACCCGGAGGGGAGCGGTTTGAGGAACGGATGCGTGAGTATACGGAGCGATGCTTAAGGTGTATGCCGCGGCCGGCGGAGGTGCCGAGGTATGGCCGAGGCAAGGATCATCCCATCCCCGCGAAGGTTGGAGGGGGCAGCCCGATTCGTTATTGCATATACATCATCAAGGAGAATCGGACGTATGATCAAGTGTTAGGAGATTTAGGGCGGGGCAACGGGGATCCGAGCCTGTGTATCTTTCCGGAAGCGATTACGCCGAACCACCACAAACTGGCGCGGGAGTTTGTGACCTTGGACAACTTCTATGTGGAGGGGGAAGTGAGCGCCGATGGGCATGAGTGGACAGTGGGGGCGTACGCGACCGATTTTGTGGAGAAGACATGGCCGTTGGGGTATGGGCATAACAAGGGCAGCAAATACACTTACCCGAGTGAAGGGCGCTTTAAGATTGCGGCTCCGGCTGGTGGGTATCTATGGGATCGAGCTCGGCAGGCGGGAGTGAGTTACCGGAGCTATGGAGAGTTTGTGAACAACGGGTCCACGACAAACGAGCCCTGTTTCACGTTGATCCCGTCGTTGCTGGGGCATTTTGATCCTTGGTTTCGAAGCTTTGACATGGAGTATTCGGACCTCGCGAGGGCGGATCGTTTTATCAAGGAGTTGGGGCGATTTGAGAAGGAGGGGGAAATGCCTCGGTTGCAGATTGTGCGACTGCCGAACGATCACACGTCCGGGACGAAGGTTGGGGCATTGACGCCTCGGGCGTTTATGGCGGAGAACGATCTCGCTTTTGGGCGTGTGGTGGAGGCGGTGTCGAGGTCCCGATTCTGGCCGCAGACGGCCATTTTTGTGGTTGAGGACGATGCACAGAACGGACCGGATCATGTGGATGCCCACCGGACGATCGCGTATGCGATCAGTCCTTATTCTCGACGAGGGGCGGTCGATTCGACGATGTATTCGACGGCGAGCATGCTTCGGACGATCGAGCTGATATTGGGGCTACGACCGATGTCGCAATTTGATGCGGCGGCGGCGCCGATGTTTGGATCCTTCCAGCCGAACCCTGATACGCGTCCGTATCGAGCGGAGATTCCGAAAGTAGACCTCAGTGAACGGAATGGTTCCGAGGCGTGGGGTGCGGAGGCGTCGGCGGGCATGGATTTTGCGAAGGAGGATGCGGCGGACGATCTCTTGTTGAACGAGGTGGTCTGGCGATCGGTGCGGGGAAGTGATTCGCCGATGCCGGCGCCCCGTCGTGCGGCGTTTGTGTTGAGCGGAGGTGACGAAGATGAGGAGGATCGTTGATTGTTGCGTCGTGGAGTTTTCATGACGTGAAGATGTAACCTTCGTGCCCCTGGATTACCACGGAGGTTGTTCATGAATGGGTCTCGCCGAAGGGCGTTGGTGAACTGAGAGACGAGAACCATCTGCATCTGAATACATGAAACAACAGCGACGAAAAACAATATCGCGGGGTCTGTCGACCGCACTTGCGGGGGGAACCCTCCTGCTAGGCGTATCGAGCATCGCACAGGCGCAGAGCCTGTTTTTTGAAGGGTTTGAGGGGTTGAAGTTGGGGCCGAAGAAAGATGAAGGAGTTGCGGGCACGAAGGTCTGGACGAAGACCGCACCGTCCGGGTGGATTGCGGACGACAGCGGGATTCCTGGGGTTTGGGATCCGAGTGTGGACGGGGTGACGGAGTGGGCGGGATGGGGATTTGCGGACAAGAACTGGTGGGTGACCACGGCCGGTGGGCAGCGTCGGTCGGAATGGACCTTTGGAACGGGCACGGTGATGATTGCGGATCCGGACGAATGGGATGACGCGGCGCACGTTCCAGGATTGTTCAACACGTTCATCACGACCCCTGTAATTGCGGCACCGAATGTGGCGGCAAACAGCCTCGTGTTGGCGTTTGATTCTTCGTGGAGGCCTGAGTTTTCGGACGATGGACTTCCGAATTTTCCCGTGGACGAAACGGGACGTCGATTGAACAACCAGACTGGCAAGGTTTTGGTGTCGTATAATGGCCAGCCTTTTGTGGAAGTGTTGAAGTGGGACTCGGATCCTGAGAGTCCGACGTTTAAGAAGGACGGGGACTTCATCAACGAGCAGGTGTTGTTGCCGTTGGGCAATCCGGCGGGCGTGACCAAGATGTCGGTGAAATTTGGGATGGTCGATGCTGCGAATGACTGGTGGTGGGCGGTAGACAACATCGCATTGGGAATTCCGCCCTTCTTGACGGGCGTGAGTGCGGACGGGGTGAGCTTCAGTTTGAAGATCGCTGAGATTCCGGGCAAGACGGTGGACTTGAGCAAGCCTGTGACGGTGGAGTTGGATGGGAAGGCTGTTTCGAACGCGACGGTTTCCCGGGAAGCGGATCGAGTAACGGTGAGTTACAGCCAATCGCCTGAGGTCTTCGCTCCGGGTTCGGTGCATGAAGTGAAGGTGAAGTTCACGAGCGCGGATGGTCGGCAGTTGGTGGAGACCACACGATTCACAGCGCCTGGGTATTCTGTGGCGGCGGCGACACCGACGACGGTGACGGCGACGATCACGGAATCGGCTTGGCTGCAGGTTGCGGAGGCGCGAGGCATCAAGTTGGCATTGGATGGCGCTGTGGTTGCGACGGGGACGGTGACGCGTGCGGACACGAAAGTGAACGTAACGTACACGTTGCCGAATGGTGCGCTCTTCGCCTCTGGATCTGGGCACACGTTGCAGGTGACGTTCACGACGGCCGCAGGCAAGGAAGTGGTGGAGACGGTGGAATTCACGGCGCCGAAATATGCGACGATTCCATCGAGCTTGGCTACTGCTGTGGGTACGGGTCGGGACGCGGGAATGAAGTGGAAGACGCATCAATTGCCCTCGGGACGAGCGACGACGGTCGCTGGCGCGAACGCGCAATTGAAAGGACAACTGGGTGCGAGCGAACACGACACGGCTGGGCAGGACACGAGCGGCGTGTTTCCGATTGAGTTCGTGAACTTCGAGCAATCCGGTGTGGACGCTGGGAACTTCAAGGCATCGGCGGAGACCTTGGCCTTGGGAGTGCCGGACACGAACATTCCTGGAATTCCTGGGATTAACGGTGGTGTGGACAACATCGCTGGGGAGGCGTTGGCGTATGTGGAGCTACCGAAGGCTGGGTTGTATTCGATGGTGGTGAACAGCGACGACGGCTTCCGCGTGAGTGTTGGGAATGCGAGCAACCCTGAGTATTTGGTATTGGGCGAGTTTGATGGAGGTCGTGGGGCTTCGGACACGACATTTTACTTCACGGCGCAGCAGCCTGGTGTGGTGCAGTTCCGTTTGTTGTGGTTTGAAGGCACGGGCGGGGCGAGCGTGGAATGGTTCACGGTGAACGCTGACGGAAGTCGTGCCTTGGTGAATGGCACACAGACGGGGGCGCTGAAAGCGTTCCGCAACCGGACGGTGGCTGAGCCCGTGATCACGGATCCGGGTACGGGCACCGGCGGGACTGGGACAACGACGACGGCCCAGACACTGTTCTTTGAAGGCTTCGAGGGTTTGATCCTGGGGCCGAACGTGGATGAAGGGCGTGCCGGCACGAAAGTATGGACAAAGACGGCACCGGCCGGATGGTTGGCCGACGATAGTGGTGTTCCTGGCGTGTGGGATCGCGCGGTGGATGGTGTGACCGAGTGGGCGGGCTGGGGGTTTGCGAATAAGGACTGGTGGGTTGCGACGGCCGGTGGGCAGCGTCGGTCGGAGTGGACGTTTGGCACGGGCACGGTGATGATTGCGGATCCAGATGAATGGGACGACGCGGCGCACGTTTCTGGGTTGTTGAACACCTACATCACGACCCCTGTGATTACGGCTCCGAACGTTGCCGCGAACAGCTTGGTGCTGGCGTTTGACTCTTCGTGGAGGCCGGAGTTTTCAGACGATGGACTTCCGAATTTTCCCGTGGACGAAACGGGACGTCGATTGAACAACCAGACTGGCAAGGTCTTGGTGTCGTATAATGGCCAGCCTTTTGTGGAGGTGTTGAAGTGGGATTCGGATCCCGAGAGTCCGACGTTCAAGAAGGATGGGGACTTCATCAACGAGCAGGTGTTGTTGCCGTTGGGCAATCCGGCGGGCGTGACGAAGCTGTCGGTGAAGTTTGGGATGGTCGATGCTGCGAACGACTGGTGGTGGGCGGTGGACAACATCGCGGTCGGTGTGCCTCCTTTGGTGACGGGTGTGATCGCTGATGGTGTGAGCTTCTCGATTAAGATCGGGGAGATCGCTGGCAAGACGGTGGATTTGAGCAAGCCCATCACGGTTGAACTTGACGGCAAAGTGGTTGTGGCGAGCGCAGCGGTCCGCGAGAACGATCGCGTGGTGATCAACTACAATCAGTCGCCTGAGGTCTTCGCGCCGGGTTCGACGCACACCGTGAAGGTGAAGTTCACCAACAACGAAGGTCGACAAGTGGAAGACATGGGGCGGTTTACGGCACCGGGTTATTCGGTCGCCTCGGCCACGCCCACGACGATCACGGCAACCATCACGGAGCCGGCTTGGTTGACGGTTGCTGAAGCCCGTGGGATTCGTTTCGTTTTGGATGGAACGCCGGTTACGGCAAGTGGCGTGACACGGACGGACGCGACGGTTTCGGCTCGTTACACTCTGCCTAACGGGGCCCTGTTTGCCTCGGGGTCGATCCATGCTCTGCAAGTGATTTTCACCACCGGAGCTGGCAAAGAGGTTTCTGAGACCTTGGAAGTGGTGGCACCGGCTTACTCAACGATCCCAGGGGCTCTGGCGACGGCGCTGGGTACGGGCCGCGAGGCGGGGATGAAGTGGAAGACCCATCAACTCCCGACTGGACGCGCCACGACCATTGCGGCGGCGAACGCGCAATTGGCAGGGCAATCTGGCGCGAGCGAGCATGACACGGCGGGTCAAGGAGCGGGTGGCATCTTCGCGATCGACTTCGTGAACTTCGAGCAGTCGGGTGTGGACGCGGGCAACTTCAAGGCATCGGCGGAAACGTTGGCCTTGGGAGTACCGGATTCGAACATTCCTGGCATTCCTGGAGTGAACGGTGGTGTGGATAACATTGCGGGCGAAGCCTTGGCTTATGTGGAGCTTCCCCAAGCGGGCCTGTATTCGATGGTTGTGAACAGCGACGACGGCTTCCAGGTGAGCGTCGGCAACGCGAGCAATCCGGAGTATCTGGTGTTGGGCAAGTTCGACGGCGGACGTGGTTCTGCGGACACGACGTTCTACTTCACGGCGCAGCAGCCGGGTGTGGTCCTGTTCCGATTGCTGTGGTTTGAAGGCACGGGAGGAGCGAGCGTGGAGTGGTTCACGATGAACGCCGATGGAAGTCGGGCGTTGGTGAACGGGACACAAGCGGGAGCCTTGAAGGCCTATCGTGTGCGGACGGTTTCGGAGCCAACACTTCCTGATCCGAATGCGCAACCTGCGGGACGTATCGCGTCGGTGGCTCTTCAATCGGGCGCGGTGGTGATCCATTACACGGGCACACTGAGCTCAGCGAACGAGGCTGCTGGACCTTACGTGCCAGTCGCTGGGGCGAGCTCGCCTTACCGAGCGCAGCCGACAGCGGGTCGACAGTTCTTCATCGCGAAGTAAAGTAGCGCGATGGGGTTAGGGTTAGAAGGGTTCGGAGGCCGGGCGCAAGCTCGGCCTCCGTTTTCTTTGACCCGGGGAGTGTGGTGGAGCGGCCACGCCGTGTGGGGACACACGGCCTTCAGCGGGTGCAGATGACGGGTCGCGGGCGGAAGTAGGGTGAGGTCACGATGAGAACGATTTTGCTGCTCTTGATGGTCTTGGGATGGGGTGTCTTTGTGGAGGCGCAAGGGGTGAAGGGATCGGGCGGTGAAACGCCGAGGGTGGAGACTCCACGGCGGCATGGAGAGCGTGGCTTAGACGAAGCCTTGCCCCGGCCGCGGGGGGATGGGTATGTCGGATCCGAGGCGTGTCGCACGTGTCACGGGAAGGAGCACGAGAGTTGGTATCGAACGTATCATCGGACGATGACGGCTCCGGCGCGTGGTGAGGTAGTGAAGGGGCTATTTGATGGGACACGAGTGCAAGTGAGCGGATTGGAGTATCGGGTGTATCGGGAGGGGGATCGGTATATGGTGGAGATGCCGGATCCGGACGCGATGATGTATATCGTCCAAGGAGGGCGGAAGGTTCCGTTGGATCGAGTGAAACGTGTGAGATTACCGGTCGTGATGACGACGGGGTCGCACCATTATCAGACCTATTGGGTGGAGAGTCCGAGGCACCCGGGTTTGATGCAGACGGTGCCGTTGGTGTACCTGATCTCGGAGAAACGCTGGATTCCGCGGGAGGCCGCGTTCATGCGGGGGCCGGAGGATCGGGAGCCTTTGGTGACGCAGTGGAATCATCATTGTATCCGATGCCACAGCACGGGGGGGAATCCGGGGTTAAACGAGGCGACAGGGCAGTTGGAGACGCAGGTGGGAGAGCTAGGTATTTCGTGTGAGGCGTGTCATGGCCCGGGGGAAGCGCACGGGCGGCGAATGCGAGATCGTCCGAAGCGTGTGGATGGCGGTCAGGGTCAGAATCAGACTCAGGAGAAGAGTGGAGGCTCAGGTTCGGGTTTAGGAATCGTCAACCCGTCGGCGTTGGGATCGAAGAAATCCACCGAGGTGTGTGGTCAATGCCATGGGGTCTATGTGATTCGAGAGTCGTATGGGATGGCGTATGCGAAGAACGGGCCTTTGTTTCATCCTGGGGAGGAGTTGCTAAAGACCCGGTTTTACCCGCAGCCACCGCGCGCCGGGGCAACGGCGGCCGAGCGTGCGGACTATCAACGGAACCAGGCCTTTTTCCGAGAGCTGTGGTGGCCGGATGGGACGATTTTGGCTGGGGGACGCGAGTACACCGGTTTATTGGCGAGCGGATGTTACAGTCGGGGAGAGATGAGCTGTTTGAGCTGTCACTCGATGCATTCGAGCGATCCGAACGATCAACTCAAGCCGGGGATGGACGGTCCTTCGGCGTGTGTGAAATGCCACACGGAACCGAAGTATACGTCGCGAATCACAGAGCATACGCGGCACGCGGTGGGGTCGGAGGGAAGCAATTGCTTGAACTGCCACATGCCCTATACGGCGTATGCTTTGTTCAAAGCGATACGCTCGCATCAGATTGGGTCACCGAGCTATGAGAGCAGCGTGCGGCACGGGGTTCCGAATGCCTGCAACCTGTGTCACTTGGACAAGAGCTTGGATTGGGCGGGGCGCGAGTTGGCGAAGCGTCGAGGGGTGGCAGAACCATCGGAGTCGTCAAAGGATGGGGATGTCTCGGCGTTTCTCGTTTGGATCTTACGCGGGGATGCGGCGCAGCGTGCGGTGGTGGCCTGGCATGCGGGGTGGGAGCCGGCGCTGAAGGCCTCTGGGTCGGGTTGGCAAGCCCCGTTTCTGGCGCGTTTATTAGACGATCCCTATCCCGTGGTCCGCCATATCGCTGGGGAACGGATCCGGAGTGTGAAAGGCTATGGGGGATTTGAAACGGATTTTCTGGCGACTGCCGATGTGCGGAAGTTGGACGTAGAACGAGCGCTGGCGCGATGGCCACGCGCGACAGTGGATCGAGTGGGGCCGAGCGTGCTGCTGCTTCCGGATGGGAAGGTGATGGAGGACCGTGTGCGGGAGCTTTTGGGTCGGCGGGATAATCGGTCGGTGACGATCAAGGAATAGTCAGGAACACGGTGGCTTCGGGGTGAGGTGTTCGGCAGGGTAGGGTCGGCGCGCTGCGCCGTCCCTGTGCGGTGAGGAAGGTCGGACCGGGGGCGGCGTCGAGTCATGGAGCACGGTGGCTTCGGGGTGAGGCCGGGAGACTCTAGGCTCCGGAGCGTCCGGCTGGCGCCGGACGGGGACATCCCAGCGGGATGCCCCTACCTAGCTGAGTGCGGGGACATCCCGGCGGGATGTCCCTACCTGGGGGAGGTTGAACGTTCTTGGAGCCAGAGGACGTCGAGGCTGCCGGGGGCGGAGATATGCTGGGCGATGGAACCCGTGGTGACGGGAGGTTTGGAGCGGGGGTCGGTCCAGCGATGGATTTCGGCGTGGCCATCGGCGAAGTTGAGGGCTCCGGAACCGTTGTGATAACTGGCGGGGACATCGATGAGGATATTGAGGTTCTGTTTGGCGGGATAACCCTGCATGTCGACGACAAAGAAGCTGTCGTTGATGCTGTCTTCGCGTTCGTCGATCATGACCCAGGTCTTTGAGGGGCCTGGGTTATTCAGTTCGGAAGCGCGTCGGAAGAGAGTGAAATTTTGGCCGTTCCAGGGGCCACGGACATCGCTGGCGAGCCAGTTGTTCATGGACATGGAGCGCACGCGTGGGTAGTCGACACCTCCATGTTTGGAAGTGGACCGATCCCCCGGGCAGCGCCAGACGCCGGCGGATTGATGATAGGGCCAGAGGTGGCTCCGCTGGAGGAAGAGCTGGTTGGTGTTATCGCCTACGGGCGTTCGCTCGAGCCAGCCGACCGCCCAGGAAAGTGGGTAGTGGGTCTGAGTGACGGGGCTGAACCCTTCGGGGCGGTTGCCGTTATTGGGCGGGAGGGCATCATTGTTATCGAGGTGATAACTGACCCAGGAGAGGCCGAGCTGTTTGAGATTACTGAGACACTTGATATTTTGGGCTTTGGATTTGGCCTTGGACAGAGCAGGGAGCAGCATACCGGCGAGAATTGCGATGATCGCAATGACGACAAGCAGTTCGATCAGGGTGAAACCCTTATGGCGTGGCTGGACGAGGCTGTTTTGATGCTCCATGGAAGTGGAGCATGACCGAAGAAGTTGAGGGAGGCCTCGCGATCTGGTGACAATCCTGTGAACCCTATTTCTTGAGGGGCGGGAGAGGCAGGATTTCGGCGTGTTTGGTTGCGGAAGGCTGGTGGACTCCGGGAGGGAGGCCTGCGAGAGGATCTCGGGCGCGTTGGTTCATCCAGGCGCGGGTTCCGAAGATGGCGCCGACGAGAATGAGGCCGAGCAGGATGAGGGGGCCGACGACTGTCCATTTCACCTGCGAGAGGTAGAACATGAGGTAGTCGATGGGGCCGAGCTTTTGGCCGATAGCTTCGCGGGATGATTTGAGAACGCCTTCGAGGCCGAGCTCTTGTTCGAGATCGCGGACGGTTTTTTCGGCGTCGAGCTTGAGGAATCGGGCGTAGGTGCGGACGAAGCCGCGGACGAAGACGGGGGCGGAGAACACCTCGTAGGCCCCTTGTTCGAGGGCGCGGACGTGGTCGGTCTTGATCTTGGTGGCATCGGCCACCTGATGGATGGTGAGTTTTTGGGCTTCGCGTGCAGCGCGAAGGATGTCGGAGACCGGAGGCATAGTTGAGCTCAGAACGCGGGTTAGCCTCCCTGAATGAAGGCCTGGGATCAATGATTGATTTCCTTCCCAAGGTAAAGCGCATGGCCTAGGGTGTGCGCCCTGTGAAAACGGCTTCCGAAAAAAAACGACCGCTGCGTGTTGGGCTGATGTCCTTGGGGTGTGCGAAGAACCTGGTGGATGCAGAGATTATGTTGGGCTCTCTGTTGAAGGAGGGGGTGGAGATCACCAACGATGCGGCTGGGGCAGACGTGGTGATCGTGAACACGTGTAGCTTTATTGACGCGGCTCAGGAGGAGAGTGTGGACGCGATTTTGGAGGCGTCGGCGTTGAGAGACGAACGGAACCCGGCGCAGGGATTGGTGGTGTCGGGATGTTTGCCGCAACGATTTCGAGAGGAGCTGCCAAAGCTGTTGCCGGAAGTGGACGCGTTCATGGGGATTGACCAGGTGGCGCAGGTTGGGGAGATCGTGCGGGAGGCGATGATTCGTCGCGGCCTGAAACAAGCTTCACCGCCGCCCAAGCGGTCGCGGAAGAAGGTGGTTGCGGAGCTTTCGGAGGTGGAGGATGCGAAATCGAAGGGCGGGCGAGAGGGGCACTCGCATGAATCGGAGCATGACACGGGCGCGAACTTGAGGGGGACGGAGGCTTTTGGGCGAACCAAGCAGGTGGTGGTGCCGTCGACGGGACCTTTGGTGGACGTGAACCAGAGGCCCAACTTCATTCCGGACTTTGAGACCCCGCGATTTCGACTGACGCCGAAGCACTTTGCTTATGTGAAGATTGCGGAGGGCTGCAATCATCCCTGCTCGTTCTGCATTATTCCGAGAATGCGCGGGTCGCATCGATCGCGGGTTCAGAGCGATGTGGTATCGGAGGTTCGGGCGTTGGTGTTGGACGGGGTGAAAGAGATCAACTTGATCTCGCAGGACTCGACGTATTACGGGTTAGATTTACGAGCGGGGCATAGTCGGGCGATCTCGTCGCCGGAGAAGTTTACGGCGGCGGCGAAATCGCTACCGGCGAACGCGACGACGCTGTGCACGCTGCTGCGGGAGCTGGACACGGTGCCGGGAGACTTTTGGACGCGGCTGCTTTATACCCATCCGGCCCATTGGACGGACGAGCTCATTGAGACCATCGGGGCGAGTCGGAAGGTGGCGCGGTATGTGGACATGCCGTTGCAGCACATCCATGAGACGATGCTGGAGCGGATGCGGCGGGAGACGACCAGCGAGTATATCGTGGATTTGATTCGGCGGCTGAGGAAAGGGGTTCCCGGCATTACGTTGCGGACGACGTTTATTGTGGGGTTTCCTGGGGAGACGGAGGCGTGCTTTGAGGCGTTGCTGCAATTCATACGGGAGACACGGTTTGAGCGGTTGGGGGTGTTCACGTATTCGCATGAGGAAGGGACGCGGGCGGCGAGCATGGGCAAGCAGGTGCCGGACGAGGTCAAGAATGAGCGACGGGATCGGGCGATGGCGGAGCAGTTGAAGGTGGCGCGTGAGATTTCGGCGGGAATGGTCGGGCGGGAGTTACGGGTGGTGGTCGAAGGAGAAGCTTCGGCGGCGGAGTTGCGCAAGGCGCGAATTAGTTCATGGGAGCACGGTCATATCCGGGAGGAATCGGGTGATCTGAAGCGGCTTAAGGGGAAGTATTCGGTGGCGCGAAGCGAGGGGGACGCGCCGGACATTGATGGTCGGGTGTATGTGAAGGGGCGGCTGCCGGTGGGAGAATTTGGACGTGTGCGGATCGTGGCACACACGGATTATGACTTGATCGCGGAGCCGATCTGATGGCTTGATCGAGCATGCTGATCCGGTGGAATGAAGCCCTGTTGGGGATTCGAGAGATGAGGCGATGAACGTACCGAACCAGCTTACGTTGGGACGATTTGCGCTGACCGTGGTTTTCCTCGGGGCGTTGCTTGCTCCCTTTCCCTACCATGATTCGGTGGCGTTGGTGGTGTTTATTGCGGCGAGTTTGACGGACTACTTTGACGGAAAAATTGCGCGTCGGGATGGGTTGATCACGAACTTTGGGATTTTGATGGATCCGTTGGCGGATAAGATCCTGATTTGCTCGGCGTTCATCGCGTTTGTGGGGAGGGATTTCATGCCGGCGTGGATGGTGGTGATTGTTGTGGCCCGCGAGTTGGCGATCACGGGGTTGAGGCTTTTGGCGGCGTCGAAGAATCTGGTGTTGGCGGCGGAGCGTTATGACAAGCACAAGACGATTTCGCAGATTACGGCGATCATCGCGATGTTGGTGTTGGTGAGCTATGAGCAATGGCCGCCGGTGGGGCCGGCGATCTTTGGATTTAAGATCATGGGCGTGCCGTGGGTGAAGGGGTTTGCTGAGTTGGCGAAGTGGGTTGCGGTGCTGCTGACGTTGATGTCGGGGTATTTGTATTTGTGGCGCA
>Ga0172372_10006065_pt1 | contig 16589 bp, 24 predicted proteins | sample LakKiv5m_2_FD_114544 | JGI IMG/M metagenome (GOLD analysis project Ga0172372, IMG submission 114544) | Freshwater microbial communities from Kabuno Bay, South-Kivu, Congo - kab_092012_9.5m | ecosystem: Environmental > Aquatic > Freshwater > Lake | place: Democratic Republic of the Congo...
GCTTCTTGCGTCATGCGAACTGCTCGCTCGCGCACTTCGGGGGTAAATTTGGTTCGGGGTTTGCTCATGATGACTCCATTGTCTCAAATAACGGAGCCTCCTCAAAATCCGGGGCGGTTCACTACATCAAGTTCTCCGCATACCCCTTCGGCCCAAAGTCGATAGACGGCGCTTGGCCGCTCTGGCCAGTCTCTATATGCCCGAAAGGTATTACCGGCAACGCCGTAGTTTGAGCCAAGCGGCTCGAATGGGGCGATACCAATCTTGGCTCGTAGGCTCGGAACAGCATGGGCGAAGGCTGCTCCCTGTATCGGGCAGAAGTAGTCGTCTATTCGTTCCATGACGGCGCCTAACGTTTGAGGTAACCGTACTTGCGCAGCTTAATGCGCAAGGTTCGTTTGACCGATAGGTTGGAAAACTGCAAGATCATGGCAAAGAACATGAGTCTTCTATGGCCGCAAAACCTATCGGCATTCCTTTTGAAGGACTGTCTTTGAGCGTTACCGCAACCTGTTCGGTAACAATAGATCCGTTCGAGTCTTCAGCCCACACCTTTGCTGAGACATTCGACGAGACTTCACCCTTAAGTATTAGCTTTGCATTAGGCATTGCATTAACTTGGAGAGCAGCGAACCCGAAGCGGCTAGAAGCAAAGGACTCCCCAGCCGTGATAACGACTACAAGCTCATGTGCTCCTGGGAAAACAGCAAACGGCTTGTTGAAACTACAGCGCTGTTCTTTAGCTCGGCCTGTCACCTTCTTGTCGATGCTGTCCATATAGATAAGAATCGGAGACAGCGGCTTCTGTCCTTGAGTTTTGGAGCCTGAGATAATTGCTCTGTTGGGTTCTTTTTCGATCAACGCTGAATCATAGAAATCCAGTTTAGGTCCAACAATCGCGCATCCACTCAGGGTTACGAAAGGCACAAGCAAAAGCATATTAAGTCTAGACATAAGTTTTCTAACGTGAAATTGAGCGGCTACGCTTAGTGGTCCGCTCGAATATGAAGTTAAAGCTCATGCGTTTTTATAACTCTCATAAATAAAATTGGCGCGTATAAACCAATTCCATAATGGGAAAAAACCAACGCCATCCGCTCATACAAAGAGAACATAAGAATCGAGTGTATGGCAAGAAAGCCAACAAACAACGTTACAAATACCAACATCAGCCCTAATTGAAATCTACCTGCCAACCCTGCACGCCAAAGGCCATAGCAAATTAATCCTGCCAAGACACTACACACAACAAACCATATTCCTGGACTCAAAAGGACGTTCAAAATGGTTGCGACCAGCAGCAGCACTACTAAAGTCTTACCGGCGTCTCGCTCCATCAACAGAAACAGTGCTTTGGCTTCTTGCTCCGGTGGCTTATATGGGGTCATTAGTTTTAACGTCGGAAACGACCAGACCAAAAATTTTGTGGCGAGGCCACCCTTTGCTGTTGTGGGTCCGTATCGATTGACAAGTTATGTGGCAACGCCGCCTCGCTGCAAAGGCTTCCACACGTACAAAAACCAAAACACAGGCATTGCGAGTATGTTCCCCAAGAATAGGACGACGGCCCAGAGCACCTTTTTGTCCTTAGGAACATTCTCAGTCTTGAACAAGTAGGCGATATAAATGACGAGTAAACCTACCATCAGGGCCATGGTGCCCAGGTGCAGTCGGAAGAGCAGATCAAATTTAGCCTGCATCTCTTCTTGTGTCATCTGACCATTCATCGAGTCGAACGCTGTAAAAAAGTAAAAAATATATACGATAGGTAAAGCCGTTGCGATTGCCAAAAGGATTGCAGCGCTTCGATTCACATAGGCCTCCGCTGTGTCGCGTAACGTTCAAAGTAACAGGCGCTGCTCGGCCTCATTGTGGGGCGTCCTGTTGACTGCCAAGCTGGGCATCTTTGCTATTGGACGCGACGGGCGACCAATTCTCCAACTGTTGATTGCACGAGTCCAACTGCTCAGCCGACAACATCTTTTCTAGTTGCGGAATGACTCGATTTAGATGAGTTTGTAACTGTCGTTCTCCTGGCTTCGCATACTTTCTCGCGCGCTTCGACCAAACACAGGCAGCAACCATGTCTTTTTCTCCAATTTGGCCAGAACCATGCATGTTGGCCATATTCCACATGGCTTCGGCACTGCCTAGATCAGCTGCCTGAGCATAGAGCTCGAAGCCTTTGAGACGATCTTGTTTCACTCCCAACCCCATATCGTAGAGGTAAGCCAAGTTATTAGTTGCAAGAGCGTGCCCTCGGGAGGATGCCTTTTCGTACCAAGCCAACGCCTCGGCGTAGCGCTTCTCTGCTTGAAGCCCACTACCAAAGCTGTTTTGGGCCTCGGCGTTACCGTTTTCAGCAGCCATGCGATACCACTTCATGGCTTCCTTTCCATCACGCGGTGCTCCTTTCCCAAAATCGTAGGCGACACCAACGCGAAATTGGGCATCTGTATCGCCAGCCTCAGCTTTCGTAATCAAAGCCTTGGTTTCACTCGAAAGAAACCAATCCGCCATTGCAATGTTTGAAAAGGTAGCTAGAACTATGAAACACAGGTGAATTAATGAAGTTTTCATGCGAGACCGTATCGATTTTTGATTAGAACGCATAACATTTGAGAGGAAAGGAGACGCCCGGCTTACCGGGTGACGTACTATCGATTGAAAGGTTAGGCGTCGCTTGGTTCATTCCTAGATCAGCCGATTGAGAACATAGCCACCTTTGCAAACGAAAGGTAGTATCCAGGGCTCCGTGCGCATTGAGTAGACAAAGCGAGTCGCATTTGTGGCCGTCCTGCGATTGATTTCCCGCACGGCAACCGGCAGCGCGGAAACATATGTCGAACCGTGTATTGGACGACGTGTGGCCCACAGAGCTACTGAACTAGACAACGGCACTGTTAGTTCTGAGGTAGGCTGGTTTATTCCTTCGTGGCTGAAGAAGAACACTGGGTTGTCACATGTTAAAAACTGAAGGCGGTCAGAGCATAGAAAGCGCCAGTTCATGGAAAGCGTGCTCTCGACAACTTTGGCGCTGCTCTCTTTCATGAGGCTAGATTGCCAAATCTCCGCAGGAATTTCTCGCTGGTAACGCTCGATGATGCTGCTTACCTCTTCTTTTCGAGTCTCTGCAAGGTGAGCCAAGTCTGGATTCGTCGCTGCTGCTGCCGACAAACTCTCATGAAGTTCATTTTTCACTGACTCCGCAACTTCAGGTAAGCGAGCCGCAAACCTCGCTCGACCTTCAGGAACCCGCTTCCACAGGACAAAGAGATACCTAGCTAAGACTAGTCGGTCTTTATCAGATAGTGCGCGACGCTCACGAATCTTCTGAATTGCGGGTTGGGCAGGACCTTCGATCTCGTTCGCCAACCAGCTTTCAATCTCTTCTGAGTACATCTTGTTCTCGTTAGCGACAGTCTTAGGCTGAGAATTAAACGAGCAAGAACCCTGACGGTCGTACACCCAGATAGTGTTACCTTCGGTAAATCCGCGAAGGTAAAACTGAGGGACGAAGTGGTGGCCCATATCTTATTACGTCTAACGTTTGACATGAGAGACATGACCCGGCTTGCGGGGGCATGTCCTCTCGATGGAAGGGTTAGAGGGCTCTCTACCAGCCACGGGTTAACTCGCCTAACAACGCGGCATGACAGTTATGGAGCGTTTCAGCGACCTTTTGCAACGTGGTAACCGTCGTATTCGCAAACGCGTCATCGTGGGAGAACGAACTTACTACTTCATCATCCTGATTAAGAACGAGAAATGCTTTTAGTGGTGACGTACGCTCACCGATAGTGCCGAGCATGCGTGCATGGTCGTCTTGCCGCATCAGCGACTTCTCTTTGTCCTTCTCTCCGTGCTTTGTTATTGGGTAGCGGAAGAACGTGCTTGAAGAATCTGTCGCCTCGATCTCTTTGATCCAGCTACCAAGCTCTTCTGGGAACTCCCAGTTGGTGTTTGTGTTTTCAGCCAGGAAGGCGGAGTGCTCAGCGAAAAGAACCTGGAAGTACTCGTACAGCGGTTGTATCTGATGTACGTTGTACATAAGTTTCCACTTTCGGCCCACTGGCAGATGAGGCTCCCCGCTCGATGGAACATCGCCAAACGGCAAATCGAACTTGCGATGAAAGATGATGATTGCCGACTTGAAATACAACTCAATCGCGTGCCGATACAAGAAGCTGATCGGAAGGTGCGCGTTCAGCGTAAAGACTGGTTTTCCCTCACCACTCAGTGAGTCAGCGGAGTCTTTAAATGCGTCTGCAACCGCGCCGAAGCCACGATCGAAGTGCTGATCAAGTGGTAGCAGCATGTAGTGCACGACGTGAGCCCTCTAACGCCAAGCTAGGCGGTCCGTTGGATGGAGCGCCGTTTGTGCAACAATCGCGCGCAGCGCCACGCATAATAAGGTATGCAGTCCCCTGGGTCCGCTTGAGCTATTTGTTGGACGAATGTTCTTAGATCTGACCACGTGTGCTATCCCAATAAGGAAAGTATTAAAGCAAGCTGGTAAGTGCACCACCGAGAACTGCACCGATCAGCCCGCCCAAAATGTAGTCTTTAAGTTTTGATTGCAAGGAATTGGATTCTTTTATCTGTTGCTTCAAACTTGTGATTTGCTCATCGCTTGCCTTCAACTGGGCTTTAAGTTCACCTATGAGTTCGTGCGATAGTGCAATTGACTCCGGTACATCCAAAAGTTCTTGTCGCTTTCGTTCTCCTTCCTCCCACATCTTCTCGAGTGTTCTTTTTGCGCCGCTCATGATTATTCTCCTTGTGCGCCTAACGTTTGATATGAGAGGCTCGACTCGGCTTGCCGGGGAGAGTCCTCTCGATCGAAGGGTTAGGCATCGCTCGCGAGGAACTCGCAATGCTTTACCCTAGCTTTCATGGATGCTGGCAGTGCCTTAAGTTCGTCATTGAATATCAACAGTTTGAATGATCGATCCAAGAGGTAAATGGCCCTTCGCAGAGTTCTCTTCGTCCTGTCGCGATGTACCGCTTTGAGTTTTTGGAATCTCGCTAGTTCTGAAATGGAGAGCGTGTATACATACAGCGCATAGACCTTGGCTTGCAGGGTTTGGCTGGGATTGAAAACTACATATCTCCGGTTCGACGGGTCGCGATAGTTCCCTGAGGCCATCATGTGGGCATGACAGTGTTCAGACAAGAACCCGTAGAGCAATTGGTGGACTACGAGATCTTCAGGATATTTCGTTAGCGCGGACATTTCTGCCACCGATGGGCTAAAGGGCAGCGTCTCACCAGTCTCCAAGTCAACAACTTTGCGGTAGTCCTTCCTTCCGGCTGGTGTCACTGGATGCTCGAAGTCACCGGTCTTTAGTCCAATCTTTTTGGTAACGAGATCATCCAACCTCTCTGGGTGAGCTGCGAGGAAGGCAATCGCCAGGTAGTTCTCGTAAGAGGCTCGAACCAAGATCTGTGCGTCTTCGCCGAACCCGTCGTCAAGCAGCATGTTGATTGCCGCCAAAGTCTTCGTCGACTTTGTGAAGCAGTAGTAAAAGAAGTCATTGATGACATAGATCGATTCGAATGAATCATTGAGGATCGCAAGTGGAAGTGCGTAGTTCTCTACTATCGCCTGGCAATGCGCTTCAGCCGACCCTAGCCATCGGCGGATATCTTCATCTAGCTGAATGATTGGGTGGCGCATTTCGATGCCTAACGCCCCAATCACCGGGCCAGCGGAGTGAAGCGATTTCTGTGGTGATCAGGCAAAGTGACTCCACAAAAATTGCGCAACGTAGCTGGCTCCGCGTACATTGGATTGTTAGGTGCCTTCATACTCACCACAAAGATAGTCAACCGGAATTCCCCAGCTTTCAAGAGTATGCCGGTTATCTAGTAGAATTATTGTTGGTCCCATATCATCAGGACTTGGCACTTTTCTTTCAGAAAAAAGAGTTCCACAACTCTCTGAAGCGCTCATTCCGCAGAGCTCAATAAAGAAATGACGGAGAAATTCGTGCACAGACCTAGTGATGATTAACAAATCCTCAAACTCCCAATATCGAGAATGTTTAGCTATCTTCATCATTTTTGTTAGTTCGGCCTTTGTTTCTCGATGGTTGTTTTCTTCTTCTATGACCTTCCAACTGACTTTAGTCATTTTGGGGTGAACAAAACCATCCCGTAAAGTCTTAATCTCTTGGATTCTCTGAGCGTAGGCGTTGCCACGATCAAGGACTCGATTCTTACCGCTAGCCCTGAGATAAAAATCAAATTTTGCTAACACGGAAAGCTTATCTACGTCTTTATAGATCGAGCGCTCCAAGTCTAAGCAGTCAATACATAAATTCGCTGAAGCCTCTAAGATCAGCATTGAATATATTGCTGACGTTCTGGCAAACAACTGAACAAGATCGTGGTCGTTCTCCTCCGCACACATAAATAGAAATATTAAAGAATCTTCTATCAACTGGTTTATATTTCGTTCAAATGACTCAACCGTCTTCATATGTGCCTATCCCTTACCTTACATCAAGGTTAACCGGCGGCAATGCGGAGCATTGACGCCCACGTTGAACCGCCAGTTAAGCAATACTTTAATTAAATACAATTGCGGTCCCAGCGCTTGTCTTGGATTCTCAGAGAACTATGAAATGCGCTTGCGCAACGGGAGCCAGAAAACGAGATCAAGCGGCGCAGTCATCGGGTCGCCTACTAGGTCAGGAGGTATTCCAAAGAGCGCGTCTATCACCTCTTCAGGAACCGTCCGCTCGCTATGCGGGTTGGAGATGAATACTGGCTGAGGCGCAGGAATGCCATATCCAAACTCGCCGTAATCAAGTGGCGACGAAAATTTACCTAATATGGCCTCGTCACGAGTAAAGGCCATGAGCGATGCCGCATGAGGTGTGACGAGTATTCCGTCGATGTTCGGGAATTTGACCGGGCGACACTCTGTATCCGTCTTGAAGCTCCTCTCGGTTAATAGCCCACTCATCTCATTAATGAGCGGGGATATGGCCTCGAACATTTTGCTATCCCAGCATATAACCAGCAAGCTACATTGGAGTTTTCCTTCTGTTTTGAAGGTGGAGAACTTGGATTCTGCGCTTTCCAAGAAGTCCTTTATTCGATTGTCAACTGGTCTGGTCGCGGCCCCATTGTCGGACAGTTGCTCAAATACTGCCATATCGCCTAGCCTAGCAAGTATCTGCAGATTGCTTTCATTGGCTTTGCGTAAATGCGCAAGCAGTGAAGGGCACTTGACCTCTACCAGTAGATCAAAATTTGGAGTTCGAAGCATGAACTCAGGATTCTTTTTGCTGTCCCCGGTGGGCTCCCAAATAAGTTCGCACTCTTGCTCGGCTGTAAATTTCTCGCACAGTCGTTTCGCGATAACCAACTCGCAGAGCATTTGAATAAGTTGCTCATAGTGGGGCTCAAATTTTTCTTTGCCTCCAAGCTCGCCAAGCTTAAGGGCCAGCCTCTTGCTGCATCCCGGACTCCTCGCGTCTAGCAAGGTGAGCGTCTTTATAATGTCTTCAGCAAGTGGGTGTTGCACTTGAAAGTGCCAACCAAACCAGTGGAACCAGTCAGGGTCATAGATTTTGGCTTCCTTAAGGCGAAGGATTATGTCTTCGTAGTTCATATAATTTTGCGTGTCTCGCCTAACTAGCGATCGGTTTGTCAATCGAATAGCTGGGTGGCTGGTATAAGTGGCCTAACGCGAAGCTTTGCGGCAATTTTGGAGCCGCGCAGCGGTGGAAAAATTGTCCGCCAACAGCGACTTGTTGGGTTTCGGATTAATTCGAATTGTAGCCATGCGTGCGGGATAGCAAGACATTCTTCCAATGAGTTTCGCGGGAGATAACTTCATTTCTGTTTGCATGCACATCTGCTACCTCAAGAATTGAAAAGCGGAAAGCGTCAGCGGTTTTTGCACCGAGTTCTTTCAAGAGCATTCGCAGCTCTACATTATTCCCATGCCCCGAAGAGGAATACTGCTCCCAGCGAGCCCAAATACCGCCTTCCCCATATGCGCTACCGACGTAAAGCTTTCCTGACTTTGTATCTGATATTACGTAAACCCCAGAGACAGATGAGAGTGCGCCTCTCCAAGATGGAATTCTTTGGCGAATGACGCCATCTAGCTCCCGCTTTGACAAGTTCACAGACTTAAAGCCTGGAAACTCTGATAATGTGAGGCGCTCTGGTTTGAGTTCCGATACCAAAATTGATTCACTCCATCGATCAGCCAGCAAGTATGATTGACGAAATTTCCGGCCAAATTTAACAACCAAGCGACCAGCAAGCTCGGCGCAGTCTTTTACCTGCTCTAAATCATAGTAGTAGTAATTGGCCTCTTTCTTATATTCAATTCCCATTCGCTCATACAGGCCGCCGAAAAGCCAATTGTTCGTACTAGGCACGCTGATGAGAGAAACGACATAGCGACGCTCAAAGTTACGCTTGCTCTGCCACCGCTGCCACTCATCGAAATCTCCCGCAAGGAATACATCGAGGGGATGCTCTTCTCCATTCCAGACCGCCATATGCAACTTACAATCAGCCGCTGACAATGTGGGACTGAGCAGCCCTAGAAGGTCAAATAGCTTCATACTTTAAAAAAACCAACGTTGGAGGCAGGGACCGACTGGAGGCTGCACGCCGGAAGACCGTCCCGCTTGACCGAAAAGTTAGGTTGATGCGGTGTGCAACGCATGGTTAGACAACAACCTTGTGGAAGTTTAAATATGGAGCGATCGCCTTCTCTATCATGTCGATTCGAAAGGAAAAGCTGGTCAAAACGTCTTGCATTTCTGTATGCATTTTTGAGCACGCCAGAGGATCAGCTGAGTGCAACTCGGCTCCCATCCTTTTAAAACCAGTGACCTTAAACGAGTCTTCATGCATTTTTTGAAGGATTTGATAAATGCCCGATTGAGAATCGAAAAGGAACTGAGCTTCTTTCATCGCCTTGATAAAAGACCGATTTATAAGTCTAAATACCTTATCCTCAGAAGGGTCGTAACTTGTAATCGATTGATAAAAGGACAAAGTAATTTCATATATCTCGAATCGTTTGTTATACAAATCTAGCCTTAGTTTTTCTCTCGAAATCCTCGCTTGCCTCAAGCTGATGTGCGCCACAAATAGAGCAACGCAAATTGGTGTCAGCGACACAAGATAATCGACTATGTCTTTCGACTGCTCTACACAGATCATTTGATACGAAACCTAACGTTTGAGTTAAGACCGCGCCGAAGGCGTCGGCTTGAATGAATAGTTAGCTTGCGCCGTACCGGTACGGGCGACGCCGATGGGATTGACCTGAAGGAACCTATTGATTTTCTCGTCGCAGAGGGTCACTGCACGGCCCGCCGAGACAATAGCCGCAAGTCTCTTTGCTGCCGTTTCACGTAGGAATGAACAGGCTTCATGCTTACTAGTGGATAGCCAAAGCACCTGTGCTTCGAACCTCTCGTTGATCAACAACTGCAACTGGTCCACATCAATCGATAAGCCGTCGCCGACTAGCGTGTACTCGCTTTGGCCAGAGTTGTCCCATGCCACTGTCCGAAGGGCGCGCTCTATCGCAATGTGTAAGACACGAGAGTCCATCAAAGCAAGCTAACGCTACTGGCAAGGGGCGCGGAGCAGCTCAGCTGCGGAGCGTCCCAATGAGCCGAAGGCGAATGACTTGACCGCCTTGTTAGGCATTTTTCTTCACATACTCTGCCGCCTTAAGACGTGCGGCCATCTGATGCATCAGGTTCTCATATAGCTCTAGGTTCATCCCAATGTATGAAGAAGGCGCATTTTTACCTAGTTCCGTATAGGCTTGGTAGTTGTACTCGTATAGGCCAAACTGCTTTTTGGCACTTTCTGCCTCAAAGTTGGCAAGATTAAGCTTCTCTTCACTTGGCATCGGTAACTCTAGGAATAGCTTTGAGTCGTAACGCCATGGGTTTTGCGCCATTTCATACTGCCACATCGTTAGATATCCGGATTTCTTGAATACCTCCACAATGCTATCCGCACATTCGGGGATCGAAATCACATACCACGTTAACTCTTCCATTGTTTGAATGTTGCTTGTAGTGATGCGCCTAGCTTCAGACAGTATTGAGTTTGTAATTTCAGCCTGTTTTTGTAAGGGGTTGGGGCTGTTTGCGAAGTCGATCTCTGCTTCAGTTGCTTTCCGAACCACACCAAATACTTCTTCGAAAAATGATGATTTATTGATGTCGCTAGGGCTGCAGTAAGAGGGATTGTTGACAATCGTTTCTCCAGCATACGCGAATGCTTCTGCCACTAGCCTGGAGCAAAACTGCTTGTTTTCCTTTTTTCGTTTTGTACCGACTTTTGTTCTTATTGCTTCCTTTACTGAGTATTCTTTTCCTATTTGAGAGCGGGCATACAGTGAGGCATTGTTCGCAGTATTTGGATTTTTCGGCCTAAGCACCTTGACTCTGGACGGCTTATCGAAAAGAAGTCTTTGTATGTTCGCTGAATGGACTCCTTTCGAATCTGAGTGAATGTAACTTCCATGACCAACATAAAGAATTGCGTGTGAGAAGCCACTGAACGTTACGCCCCGAACGCCCTTGCTGGTGAAGCTTCTCTCTGAAGTAAGAAAAACATCTCCCTCCTCTAAATGCTCCATATCAAGGATGTACATTTTTTTGCCTAACGTTTCGGTTCACGCGCAGGCGTAGCCGGTCGCGTGAAACCGATTGTTAGGCTAATGTGCTTACTACCGCGTGTTCGCATAACTGTAAGGAGAAATTTCTTGTGTCGCGAGCATTAACGTTCCCCTCCCGTGTGACACTCGATGAGTTTTCGGCTCAATACGAAAGTTCGCATTACGTGCAACAAATTTCTGGATCCAAGGCTGGTTACTGCTAGAAAACACGATTGATTCCGCACATCGAACAATTCCTTGATTAATCACGGCAACCTCAGAACGACAAAGCTTTTTCCTACGATAGTGAAAGTTAGCGAAATCAGAATCTATTGTCTCCCGATTTAATTCCACACTGGGACATATACGTATGGCAAGGTATGGAGCAAGAGGGACAATTCGGTTTAATACTCGTGGGTCCCTCGCGCGTTCAACTACTATTGGAAAATCGCTGGTAAAGAACGGACTATCCTCGTGTGGGTTGTGTAGGATTTCCCATGTGGAATTTCCAAACACCTTTGTATTCGACAACACTCCAGTTATGCCAATAGCTTGTGGATACTTTGGGTCGATTTTTACCTGTATCTCTCCGTTTTCAAGTAGATCAGTAAGCGATTTTCCCGCCAAGATAGGGGGCGGTGCTGGAAAACTCCCCTTTGCGTCCATCAGTTTTGCAGTCTCTTCTACCAAAGCTTTAATCGGTTGAGATTGAATGCGCATTCCTGCCGGAGAGCAGACTAAAACATACGAAACAAACCCAGCTAAGACATATATGCAGTCGGCAGATATGTTACTTCCCTGAAGCTCGCTTATTGCACTGTTGTATCTGGGTTCTATCGTCTTTAAAAATTCTTCAACAATCCGATCTTCTCGCAAATACGCGTTGGTACTGTTTTCTTCAATACGACATACGCCATTTGAAGATTGATGAAAGATTTTTAGCTCAGCTTTTCGGATCGCATAAAACGCCTCTCCCAGTAAAGGGGAATAGAAGTTTTTTAGATGTACCTGCGATACGTAATGATCAAGCGCCATGAGCAAGGAGAGTGAGCCTAACGTTTGACGTGAGGGGCCGACTTTAGCCGGTCCCAGTGAGAGAAACGAGCGATTTGAACCAATTGTTATTCGCCTTTTGATTCGGTTGACTTTTGCTGCATTCGTCGCTCTTCAAGCTTTGTTTCAGGTAGCTGAATCATGGATATTTGATTCATTGGGAGTATTGATACTGTTTTTTTGTCTAGGATGGCACAGCGATGCTCTGAGCAGCGAATTATGTGCCCCAAGACAACCTTACCATTTTCCAGTGTGATTTTTGAGTTTGAGTCTTCCGGATTTTTAATTTGATCTGTGATGAGCTTTTGTGCATAGCGCACGCCAGACTTGTACGATTCAACCATCATTAATCCAGCTATTAAAACAAAGACAGTGAAAAATAGACTAATAAATAATGTAGGTAGTGTTTTGCTCTTTAGCCTCTGTATCCTTCCGTGGTGATCTAGTAGAGGTGTTACCTGCGCTGAAGGTTTTCCAAATAAGTAAGCGATGAGTTTACTGTCTTTTATTTCCCAGGCCATGCATGAAAATAAATAAGGTGCTGCAAGAGAAATGGCAATGTAAATTATTATCAGTATGTAATTGGAAAATAATGTTAACCCACCTGTAAGAATCTGATCTTCGAAGCTTTTCGGAAACAACGAGGTCTCGACTTTAAGCGTTTCAAAAAAACCACCTTCGTAAAATATCCCAGCCAGGTACATGATCCCAGTAATAATACTGATCGTAATGGTGCTTGTTATTATCGCCTTGAATGTCTCAAAGTCGGGTCTCACTCATTGTCTCCTTGTACGTATAACATTTGAATTAAGCTGAGTTGCGAAGCAATGTCGGCTTGAATGATTAGTTAGGACTTTACCTGCCAGGAAATGTCGATTTTTCGATGCTGCGCAACGCAGTCGCGAAGGTATAGATTGATGAGGCTTTGGTAAGGAACCCCCTTCTCATCCGCCATCTCTTTGAAATAAGAAATAACATCTTCACTTAGACGCATTGTCACGGGCTTTTTCAGTTTCGAGGCGTAAGGGTTTTTACGCGACTTCATTTTTGAAAGATCGTATTCTGCTTTCATTGGTCACCACCTTTGTAGTGTTTACGCTCCGTCTTGGTCGCTTTACGAGCTGAAATGATTCGGATGATTTCACCATCGGCACGCTCGCAATGGCACACAAGAAGAACTCGTGATTCATTACTCAGACCAAGCATAAGAAACCGATCCTCTTCTTCAGAGTGCGCTTCATCATAAAACTGAATTGCGTACTCGTCGTAAAACACAGATTGCGCCTCTTCGAAGCTGACCCCATGTTTTGACTTATTTGTTGTCCCTTTATCGGGATCCCACTCGAACTTGATCATACTTACATTGTATGTACATCTAAAAAATAGTCAACTAAGTCCTAACGTCCAAGCTCAGGGGCGCAGTGTTAGAGCCCACTACGCGAACTTGCCAAGAAGTGTCAAAACAATTCCGGCAAAGTCTTCGGCGTTTGCAACGATCTTGTTTATCTTTTCGTTTCGATCGCCTGCTCGTTTGACGATTTCCATCAACTCGCCTAGCTTCTTAACATCAGCCGGGTCAGGAAACATCTTTTTCACTTCATCGTCAGTCAAGCGAGTAATAGACGAAATTTTTCCAGCAAGTTTCTTGTCGGTCTTGTCGCCCGCGTCGTTGACAAGCCCATCTAGTTCATCTTGGAATTTGTCCCAATCTATGGCCATGATCGCTCCTTACTTACGAAGTTTATCGAGAATTTCATTGATTTTTGCGCGGTACTTTTCGGCATCTTTGGCTCGATCCTCGATACTGCGGGCGGCAGTAACGAGTTCAGAAACTGCCTGATCAGTTTCATTAACGAACTTATCTACTTCCTTGTCGGTGATACCAATCATGTCTAGGTAGCGCTTTCGATTTTCTTCAACTTTTGAAGCGGACTGTAGGAATGCAGTGAGAGTGTTGTTAATCGCTCGTGTTTGATCGTACTCAGATTTCAACCTGGTCCTAATTGTCGATTCCAGCTCATCCAGCGGTTGAATCAGGTCTACTCGTTTTTTGTTGATTTTCTCCTGCAACTTCGGGCCAACGAGAGTGATGAATTTCAGCCGGTCTTTGGGATCTTGTGACTGAACCACTTGTTGCCACACGGCATCAACCCGCGGGTCGCCGAAGAACTCCTGGGCAAAAATAGGCACCCAGACTTCTTGAACAAAATCATCAACCCGTCGCCTCTTTTCAGAAAAGAATTCCTGCAAGAGGCGAACATGTGCAGCTTCCAGTGAGGAAATTCGCGAACCGAGTTGCGCTGACAGTTCGGGCGCTTCAGGAGGTATTGAGGCACATCCTCCTATGCTCATTACAACTGCAATCAAGACAGCGATAAATCTTCTGCGCATAGTTGATCTCCTTTGGTTGGTGGGCTCTAACGTTCGACATGAGCGGCAACCACCGGCTTGCCGGTGGTTGCCGCTCGATGGAGGGGTTAGCTCTCACTTGAAATGCTGCATGAGCTGGTATTGCTTCTTGCAATACGGAATGAACAACTGCAGAAGAACAAACGTCTGCTCTCTGTCCATGATCTTGCCAGTTGGATGCCCGGACTCGTTTCGGTACGTCCGGATGACTGACAGTATTCCGGCGAAGTGAGTATCAAGGTCTTCCTTGACCTCCGGCGGCAACGCCTTAGCAATCGAGTCCAGAACCACCCGGAACTTGTTGAACTTTCTCAAGAGGGTTCGCTCCGCAAAGGTAGATGCAAAGGTCGTCTTGTGCGTGGCATGCGCCTCCAGCTGCTCCAAGAGAAGTTCGAAGGTGTGTTCGACCGACACGCCGAGCATGACTGTCGCAGAGAGCATGCAGCCGGCGCGGAACGCCTGCATGGCCTCTTTGAGATACAGCAACGTGACACCGTCGATCGCGGGCACTTCACGCCGGATCGCGGCTTCGTAGGATGAGACGTCATGGAAGAAGTACGCCTCTTGCCCCTGCGCGAGCTGGCGCCCAAGCCTCGTGAGATGAAAGAACGGGAACTCGCGATTGCTGTCGTTCATCCCCAAGCTGATGACGCCCTGGCGGAACAAATCCCAGAACAGCTCAAGTAGTAGCTCTTTGTCCTGCGCGTCCAGCGGATAGGTAGCGCCATGGTGGCCCTGTTGGATTCGCCCTTCACGCCGAGCGAAGACTTGCCCAAGCCCAAGACTGAGGTGCTCGTACTGCGATGGGTCGTACGGCACCTTCTCCCTGCCGGCCAAGATATCGAGGGCAGCTGCCCGGAGTTCTTCGTATGTGTGCGGCATTTGCGTCTCTGGTGGGAGCTAACGTCTGAATTAAGCCGCGCTGCGAAGCAGCGTCGGCTTGAATGAAATGTTATGTTTCAACTCAACCAAACTGGACTTCTTCTAAACCATTCTTTCTAAGCTCCATATTGAGAAGGCCAACGGCCTGGCTCCTGAGGTCATTCAGTTGTTCAGCAACCTCAGGTGATCTGATCTCGATCACAGTCTGGTGTTCGACAATCAAGTTCCCTGCCATGGCTGCCGTCGCAATCTCACGAGCTTTCTGCAGATGAATACCCGCCTTTGTTATGCCCTTGATCTTTGGCTTAGGAACTCTGCATTCATCGACAATACGTCCATCCCGATCTTTCAAGCGACCGGTAGAAATGGCGTTCTGGGTGTCGGAAATGGCTTGAATGAAATCTGTAGCACGATTCTCAAGATGGAACGGAGTTCGTAGCGCTGGCCTATCGAATGCCATGCTGAGCAGAAGTAAGTAATGCTCAATAGCGTTGTACTTACTACGATGCTCCAAAACTTCCTTGTAGTACCGATACATCAGTTCGGTGTGGTTGTTGAGAGACTCTTGGTAGTCCTCCCAAAACATCAAAGACACCTTGAATGGGAGATTTGACTGATTTAGCTCACGCGCGTGAGCCTGTAAGTTCGTATCTCTCGGCCCGGTTGTTGCAATAATGAAGCGGTCCAGTTTGGGCGAGAACATTTTCGCTGCCTCGACTTCAGTGTCGATCTCCGCAGCGGTCAGTCGTCTAGACGGAACCTCAGACTGATTCTTCTTCTTGCACTGAATTCCGATTTGCTCTCGCGAAGTATGGTTGTATCCATAGACGTCAACACCTGCCTGTGCTTGTCCTTGGCGCCCATTCCTTTCCGCATAGTCGTCCCTCCACTGCGCCTTCGCGATGTCGAGAGTGAGTCGCTCAAAGTCCTGCCAATTCACAGGTGGGGCGATTTCTACTTCAATGGCTGGCATACATCCCCCTTGAAACATAACGCTTGAGTTAAGGGGTGGCCAGCGAAGCTAGGCGTCCTGTGCGAAGCGCGAACTTGAACAAATTGTTATGTGGCACGAAGCAAATTATTTCGTAGTGCTTTTAAAAGTAACTGACTTGGCTTTGCCGATGAATAAGCCACATCTTCAAGCCACGACTTTGACTTAAGCCAATTGGTATTTTTACCAACAAGCGTAACCAGCAAATCGTGCTCTATGAGACACCATGCGCCGGAGACCGGAAAGGTCATGAATAAGTTTTCTTCCTTGATATTTTTTATCAATGGCAAGGCGCCCCTTCAACTGAATCCTTAAAGAGTCCTTCCCGTCTTTGTGATACGCGAGAAAATCAGCAGCCTGCCAGTCATCAGAAAGTTTGATGCAGTGAAAACCATAGTCAGCTAAGACAGAGGCAACCTTTTGGAAATTATAAATTTCCTTTTGCCGGGTATTGAGATCAGAGTATTTAACAAGCTTCAATTTCATACTGACACATAACGCGAAATTGAGCGGCTGCGCTCAGCAGGCCGCTCGAATATGAAGTTAAAGCTCATGCGTTTTTGTAACTCGCATAAAAAGAATTGGCGCATATAA
>Ga0172372_10006066_pt1 | contig 16587 bp, 10 predicted proteins | sample LakKiv5m_2_FD_114544 | JGI IMG/M metagenome (GOLD analysis project Ga0172372, IMG submission 114544) | Freshwater microbial communities from Kabuno Bay, South-Kivu, Congo - kab_092012_9.5m | ecosystem: Environmental > Aquatic > Freshwater > Lake | place: Democratic Republic of the Congo...
GTCATCGACGATGATGCCGATCGCCAGCACCATGCCGAACATGGTCAGCACGTTGATCGAAAAGCCCGCCGACAGCATCACCGTGAACGTCCCCAGCAGGGCGATGGGCGCGACGATGGCGGGGATCAGAGTGTAGCGGACCTTTTGCAGGAACAGGAACATCACCAGGAACACCAGCGCCATGGCCTCGACCAGGGTCTGGACGACCTTCTCGATCGAGACCCGCACGAATGGCGCGGTGTTGAAGGGGATGGCCAACTGCATGCCGGGCGGCGCGGCCTTCTGCAGCTCGTCGAGCCGGCTCTGGATCGCCGCCGCGGTTCGCACCGCGTTGCCGCCGGGCGACAGCTGAACGCCGAGCGCCGTCGCTGGCTGGCCATTTTCCCGAGTCGTGAAGTTGAAGTTGGCCGAGTTCAGCTCGATCCGGGCGACGTCGCCTAGGGTGACGCGCGAACCCGAGGTGTTGGCGCGCAGGACGATGGCCTTGAATTGCTCGACGGTCCGCAGCTGGCCTTCGGCGGTCAGCGGGACCGTCACACGCTGGTCCTTGACCGTGGGCTCGCCGCCCAGCGCGCCGGGCGCGAGCTGCTGGTTCTGGGCCGCGATCGCCGCCGTGACGTCGCCGAGTGAGAGATTGAAGCCAGCCAGCTTGTTCGGGTCGACCCAGATCCGCATGGCGCGCTCGGAGCCGAACATCTGCACTCGCCCGACGCCCGGCACGCGCTTCAGCTCGTCGGCGATGTTGCGGACCATGTAGTCGCTGAGCGCGACCTCGTCGTCGCGCCCGTCGACGCTGCGCAGGCTGACCATCATCAGGAAGTTGGACGCGGCGCTCTCGACGCTGACGCCGGTCTGGCGCACGGTCTGGGGCAGGCGCGGCTCGACGGTCTTCAGCCGGTTCTGGACATCGACCTGGGCCAGCTCGGGGTTCGTGCCGGGCTTGAAGGTCGCCGTGATCGTCGCCGAGCCCGAGCTGTCGGTCGAGGACTCGAAATAGAGGAGGTTCTTGACGCTGGAGAGCTCGCGCTCGATCAGGCCCACGACCGAGTCGTTCATGGCCTGGGGCGTGGCGCCGGGATAGCTGGCGTAGATGCTGACCGTGGGCGGCGCGACGACGGGGTAGCGCGCCACGGGCAGGCGGGGGATGGCCATCAGGCCGGCCAGGACGATCGCGATGGCGATGACCCAGGCGAAGATCGGTCGCTCGATGAAGAACTTCGGCATGGGACTAGCGCGCCCCCATCTGGAACGGGACGGCCTTGACCAGGTCGCCGGCCGTGACGCGATCCTGTCCCTCGACGATCACGCGCTCTCCCGCCTTCAAGCCGCGAGTCACGACGTAGCGACCGTCCGCCACGTCGCCGACCTCGACCGAGCGGGTCTCGACCAGCCCCTTGGCGTTCACCAGGCTGACAAATGGCCTGCCACCGCTATCGCGGAGCACCGCCTGCTGCGGCGCCAGCACCGCGCCTTGGATCGGGGCGCGGGGCAGGCGAGCGCGGACGAACATGCCCGGCAGGAGCACGCGATCTGGGTTGTCGACCTGCACGCGCGCGATGGCGTCGCCGGTCGTGGGGTCGATCGAGACTCCCGAGAACAGGATCCTTCCCTTGCGCGGATAGGGCGCGCCGGAGGACGACAGGATCTCGACCTCGCGGCCTGCGCCGCCGCCCGCCAGGGCGCGCAACGCTTCGAGGCGCGCGGACGGCTGACGGACGTCGACATAGACCTGGTCAATCTGTTGGACGGTGGCCATGGGGCCCGCGCCGCCGGCGGCGACCAGGGCGCCTTCCGTAACCTGCGCCTCGCCGATCTGCCCGGAGATCGGAGCTCTCACGGTCGCGAAGCTCAGCTCGACGCCGCGGCGGCGCAAGGTCGCGCGCGCTTCGGCCAGGTCCGCTTCCGCCTGGACCTTGGCGGCTACGGCGTCATCGTAGCTTTGGCGGCTGATGGCGTCGGCTTCGACGAGCGGCGCCAGGCGCGAGACCTGGGCCCTGGCGCGGTCGGCGACCGCGAGCGCGCGCGACAGCGCGGCTTGAGCGCCCGCGGCTTCCGCTTGGTAGGGCGCCGGATCGATCTGGAACAATGGCTGGCCGGCCCGGACCTCGCTTCCCTGATCGAAGAACCGTCGCGTCACGACGCCGGACACTTGGGGGCGGATTTCCGCGGTGCGGATGGCGACTACCCGGCCTGGCAGATCGTCCACCGGCGTGACGGTCGCGACTTGGGCGGTCGCCACGGCGACTTCTGTGGGGGAGGTCGACGCCCCTACCTCGGCCTCACCGCAAGCGGTCAGGGTCGATGCGCCCAGCAGGAGGGCGATGGCGATACGCAGGTGACGACGATCCATGAAAGAGGCGGCTCCCGAGGCGCGCCTTCAGAGACGCCGCGAGCCTATGCCCGAGCGCGGTTGCGTGATCGTGGAGACAATGTTGCGACTTGGTGGAGGGTTCTGGCGTCGCCGACGGAAGGGTGATTAGTGCTCTGACCATCCGGTCGTGGCCGCATTGGAGACCCCGTGAACGCCCTGGTTCTGATCGTTGAAGACGAGCGCGAGATCGCGGAGATCCTCGTCGGCTATCTGGAGCGCGAAGGGTTCAGGACCGTCACGGCGCGAGACGGCCAGACGGCGGTCGAGCTGCATCAGGCGCTTCGCCCCGACATCGTCCTGCTCGACGTCGGGCTGCCCAAGCTGGATGGCTGGGAGGTCCTGGCGCAACTCCGCCGGCGCGGCGCGACCCCGGTGATCATGCTGACGGCCCTGGACCAGGATCTGGACAAGCTGCAGGCGCTGCGGATCGGCGCGGATGATTATGTCGTCAAACCTTTCAATCCCCTGGAAGTGGCCGCCCGCGCCAAGGCCGTGCTGCGCCGCGCATCGGGCCGGGACGCGGCGTCGGTGGCGCGCGCCGGGCCGCTCGATGTCGATCCCGTCAATCACACCGCGACGGTGAACACGCCGGATGGCGCGCGCCGGCTGACCCTGACCCTGACCGAGTTCCGCCTGCTGCTTCACATGGCTCAGGCCCCGATGCGCCTCTACACGCGCGCCGAGCTGCTGGACGCCTGCCTGTCGGGCGGCGACGCGCTGGAGCGGACCGTCGATAGCCACCTCAGCAAGCTGCGCAAGAAGCTCGAGGCCGCCGGCGCGCCGGGCATGCTCTCCAACGTCCGAGGCATGGGCTATCGCCTCCTGGAGGACCGATGAAAGCGCAAAGCTTATCGCAGCGCCTCAACCTGGCGGTCGTCGGCATCACCCTGGCGACTTTGATCCTCAGTCTGATCTTTATCGCCTTCGGTTACGGGGTGCTCTTCCAGTTCGCCCCCAAGCTCGTGGCGGCCGAGGACGCTATTCTGCCGGCTCCCGTGGAATGGGCGATGTACTCGTTCTGCATCGTGCTGGGCAGTATCGCCGCGAGCGTGGTGGCGACGCGGGTCGCGCGAAGAATGGTCGAGCCGCTTGAGAGACTGGCGGAGGCCGCACGCCAGATCGCCGGCGGAGACCTGTCGGCTCGGGCGAACTTGACCGCTCCGGCGCCCACAGAGGCCAGCCAGATGATCGCCGACTTCAACGCCATGGCCGATCGGCTTGAGAAGGCCGTCGATGACATCGTCACCTGGAACAGCCTGATCGCCCACGAATTGCGGACTCCAGTCACGATCCTCAAGGGACGGCTTCAGGGGCTCGCCGAGGGCGTCTTTCAGCCTGACCCCGTGCTCCTGCAATCGCTTCACCACCAGGCCGACGCCTTGGCGCGGCTTGTCGAGGACCTGCGGGTCGTCAGCCTGCTCGACAGCGGCCGCCTGCAGCTGCGGCCTGTCGAAATCGATCTGGCCACCGAGATCGAGGGACTTGCCCGCCTCGTCGAACGCGACCTCGACAAGGCGGGCTTTGGCCTGCGCATGACCCTCACGAGTGGTCGTTGTATCGCCGATCCCATCCGCCTGCGGCAAGCGGTGCTGGCCCTCGTCGACAACGCGCTGAAATATGCCGAGCCTTGCGTCCTTGAAATCGCCACGCGCGTCTCGGACGCCGACGTCGCCATCAGCGTCATCGACGCGGGACCGGGGATGCCGGAGAGCCTCACCGCGCGAGCTTTCGAACCGTTCCGACGCGGAGACGACGTCGACCTGAAGTCCGGGTCAGGCCTAGGCCTTGCCGTGGTTCGCGGCATCGCCGAGGCTCATGGGGGGCAGGTGAGCTACGAGCGCCGCGATGGCCGTTCGGCTTTCACGATCACGCTGCCCAGGAAGTGCTAGCCCATCCCGCCGATTCATACGGTCGTCCAGGTCCGCTTCGGGCGGGGGCGAGGCTGCGTCGCGCCTCAACTGACGTCGCGTTTCTGGAAGGGCGTCTATTGGCGCAGCTGCGTCGCTATTAGCGCTGCGGGTGCGCCAGCGCACGACGGCGCCGATTCAGCTTTTCATTTATTCATGACTAAATTAATTAATTGACCTGAGCGCGGCCACCTGTAGTTGCTCCAAAGAGGGCGGTGGGGCGCCGTCAGGGAGGCGTATCCAACATGTCGAACGGTCGTGTCGCGCTCGGTTCAATTCTCGCCCACCACGCGCGCCAATCCCCATCCCGCGCCGCGCTGATCGTGGAAGAACAAGGCATCACCTATGGCGAATTGGAGGCTCGCGCTAACCGCCGCGCCTGGATGCTCGCGGCGCACGGCGTAGGACGGGGCGATTTTGTCACCATCGCCTTGCCGAACGGCCCGGAGTTCTACGAGACCGTCTTCGCGGCCTGGAAGCTCGGCGCGATTCCCAACATCGTCGCCGCCAAACTGGCGCGGCCCGAGATGGAGGCGATCCTCGACATCGTCCGGCCCAAGCTGTTCATCGGCGCCCCGCCGAGATCCGGTGTCCCGATCGTGGCCGAAGGGCGCGCTTCGCTAGACGCCTATTCTGTCGACGCCCCGCCCGAGGTCATCTCACCGCACTGGAAGGCGATGACCAGCGGCGGCTCCACCGGGCGTCCGAAGGTGATCGTCGACGCCATGCCGGGCGCCTGGAATCCACAGGAGGGCTTTCTGGGCCAGCGGCCTGGCGATGTCATTCTCAATCCCGGGCCGCTCTATCACAACGCCCCGTTCCACTGCATCCACATGGGCCTGTTCGTCGGGGCGACGATCGTCGAAATGGGCAAGTTCGACGCCCTGCGGGCGCTGCAGCTGATTGAGGCGCACGGCGTCAACTGGGTGACGATGGTCCCGACCATGATGAATCGCATCTGGCGTCTGGGTCCGGAAGTTCTGTCCGGCTTCCCGCTGCCCAGCCTGCGCATGATGCTGCACATGGCGGCGCCTTGCGCGCCATGGCTGAAGGAGGCCTGGATCGACTGGCTCGGCGGCGAGCGGGTCTGGGAATATTATGGGACCACCGAGGGTACGGGCTCGACCATGATCTCGGGGACGGACTGGCTGGCCCATCGCGGCTCGGTGGGCCGCGTCCGCGACGGCTACGCCTTGAAGATTCTCGACGCCGAGGGCCGTGAGTCGCCGCCCGGCGAGGTGGGCGAAGTGTTCTTCCGTCCGCAGGGCGGAGCCGGCTCGACCTACCACTATCTGGGCAGCGAGGCTCGTCGCCGCGGCGAGTGGGAGGCGCCCGGAGATCTAGGCTGGGTTGACGCTGACGGCTATCTCTATCTCTCGGACCGCCGCAACGATCTCATCATCTCGGGCGGCGCCAACATCTATCCGGCCGAGGTCGAGGCGGTGCTCGACGCCCATCCGGCCGTACGCGGAAGCGCTGTGATCGGCCTGCCCGACGAGGATTGGGGCGCGCGCGTTCACGCCATCGTCCAGGCGATCGAGGACAGCGGGCTGGAAGCGGACGAGCTGCTCGACTTCGCCGCCGAGCGGCTGACCCGTTACAAGCTGCCCCGCAGTATCGAGTTCACCACCGAGCCTCTGCGTGACGAGGCCGGCAAGGTGCGGCGGGCGGCGCTACGAGACGCGCGGCTGGGGAAAGTCCTTTCCTAGCGAGCGAGTCAGGCCGGCTTCTTTCGCCCGTGGAGGGCGTCGAAGCCGCCGGCCATGAAGGTCACGAACCGGTCGCGCGCCGCCCGAAAGTCGTCGGATTTGCAGAGGCCGCCCGATAGGCGGTCGAGGCGGCCCGTCCGCGACAGCAGCAGCGAATAGGCGCCTGAGGTGAACTGGAAGCTCCAGAACAGATCTTCGGGCGCAGCGTCGGGCAAGGCCTTCTGCAGGAGTCCGATCAGGCGCAGCACCATCGGATCAAAATAGGTGTCCATCTTCTCGGCGCCGTAGCCGGGAGCGTTGTTCACCTGGGCGAAGATGCGGCCAAAGTTGCGCCAGCCCTCGTCGCCGTTGATGTAGACGTCGAACGCCTGGTCGTAATAGGCGCGCAGAGCGCCTTCGACGGTGGGGTGATCGCCGACCTCGGCTTCATACGCGTCCAGGCCCGCCGTCCGCGAGCTGACAGCGTATTCCACGCGGCGCTCGAACACCGCGTCGAATAGGGCCTTCTTGCCATCGAAGTAGTAGTGGATCAGCGCCGGGTGGATGCCCATGCGATCGGCGACGTCCTTGATGGTCACCCCGAAATAGCCGAGCTGGGCGAACAGATCCTCGGCGGTATCGAGGATCGTCTTGACGGTCGTGGCGCGCTGTTCGGCGCGCGTGCGACGACCCTCGGCTTTCGGCGCTGCTGGCATGGCTCCAGTCTTCCTGATCGGACCCGTCCGGTGAAGACGCTCTCCAACCGATTCAGGATCGGACGATGCGGCGGCGACCCCAAGGGGTCAAGCAACCGCATAAACAATTTCATTTAGTGATAAATAAATGAAATTGACGGCGCGACGCCCCTCGGCTACCCCTTGAGCAAGCAAAAAACAAAAGGGGAGGGTTCAATGAAGACCTGGAAAACCGCGCGTTGCGTGGCGTTGTCCAGTGCGTCTCTGGTCGCCGTTCTGTGCGCCGGACACGCCTCGGCGCAGGCGACAGACGATGCATCCGACAATACGCTCGAGGCCGTCGTGGTCACGGGCTCCAGCATCCGGGGCGTCCCGCCGGTCGGCTCGAACCTGATCGGCGTCTCGCGCGACGACATCAAGACCATCGGAGCGACCACCACGCCGGACCTGCTGGCCAGCGTGCCGCAACTGAACAGCTTCAACACCGCGCCACGCGCCAATAACGGGGGCGCCGGCTCGTTCGCGCCGGGCCTGCGCAGTCTGCCGGCGACGGCGACCCTGCCGCTGCTGAACGGCCACCGTGTCGTCGCGGGCGGCGCCAACGAGACCAATCCCGACTTCCCGTTTTTGCCGGATCTGGCGATTGAGCGTGTTGAGATCGTGGCGGACGGCGCCTCGTCGATCTACGGCTCGGACGCGATCGCCGGCGTCGTCAACTTCATCACCCGCAAGCGCTATTCGGGCCTCGAGATGTCGGCGCGTTACGGCGCGGCCGACGACTATCATACAGCCAGCATCAGCGGCCTGGCCGGCCGCGACTGGGGGAGTGGCTCGATCCTGGCGGCCTACCAGTATACGGAGAATGGCAACGTCGCCGGCGCGGACCGCGACTACCGCAAGGTTGATTTCCGCGGCTTCGGCGGCGTCGATACGCGAGGCTCCAGCTGTCCTGCGCCAAACGTGGTCATCGGCGGAGTCGTCTACGGCGCGCCTGGCCTGACGCCGAACTCGACCAACTATTGCGACGTCGGCGGCCCAGTCGACCTGGTCCCGGCCTCACGCCTGCACAGCGGCTTCGCCAGCGCGCGTCAGGAGATCGGCGAGCGCGTCACCCTGTGGGGCGAGCTGCTTTATTCGGACCGCAAGGACACGGTCCAGGCGGCGATCCCGGCCCAGACCGTGACGATGACGGCGGCCAACCCGTTCTTCAAGGCGCCGCCCGGAACCACGGCGACGGCCGCGACGATCTTCTTCCGCCCCGACAACCTGGTCGGCGCCGACCATTTCGACCAGACCTATCGCGTGAAGGCCGGCAACTCCTCGGCGGGCGCGGACTTCAGCCTTCCGAAGGACTTCAAGCTCAGCGCCTACGGGACCTATGATTGGGCCAAGCACGTCGCCCATCAGCCGATGATCAATCCCGCGGCCCTGGCCGCGGCGGCGGCGGGAACAACCACGGCGACGGCGCTGGATCCCTTCGGCCAGGGGACGAGCCCGTCGGTGGTCTCCAACATCACCAACTACTCGACCAGCGTCTCGATTCAGCAGCGCACCAAGCTCGCCGCGGTCAAGCTGGATGGGGCGCTGCTCGACCTGCCCGGCGGAGAGCTGAAGGTCGCGACGGGCGCCGAGTACAGACGCGAGACGTTCCAGCAGCGGGGCTTCGTGGGCGCCACGCCCGTACCTGAGAACCTGGGACGCAACATCAAGTCCATCTATGGCGAGCTGTTCGTGCCGATCTTTGGCGACGCCAATGCGACGCGGTTCATGCGCCGCCTGTCGCTTTCGGTGTCGGGTCGCTACGACAAGTACAGTGACTTTGGCTCGACCAGCAATCCGAAGGTCGGCGTCAACTGGGACCCGGTGGAAGGGCTGACGCTGCGTGGAACCTACGGCCGCTCGTTCCGGGCGCCGGGCCTCCGGGACGTCGGCGCCACCGTGGGCGCATACTATTACGACGCCACGACGGCCGGCGTGCTGGCTCGCGATCCGACGCGCGGCGCGGCCCAGGTCAACACGGTCTTCCTTCTGGGCGGCAACAAGAACCTGCAGCCCGAAAAGGCGCGGACCTATTCGTTCGGGTTCGATTTCGCGCCGGCGTCCTTGCCGGGCTTCCGAACCAGCGCGACCATCTACGACATCAACTTTACCGATGTGATTGGCACGCCGCCGACCAGCCTAGTCTTCACGGACCCGACCTTCGCCTCGGTTGTCTACCGCAATCCCTCGGCCGCCCAGCTATCCAGCCTGCTGGCGCTCGGCGTGCCGGTCACCTTGCCGACGCCATTGCCGGCGATCGGCAACGCCCTGGACCTGCGTCGAGGCAATTTCGGGGTGCGCAAGACCCGCGGCCTGGACTTCGATGTGAATTATCGGCGCGCCACCAGCTTCGGCAGCGTGTTCGGCGGCGTCGCCGGCAATTACATTTTCAAGTTCGACACCCAGCTGTCGCCGACCGCCCCGGTATCGGACGCCCTGAAGCTGGGCGTGCCCAAGGCAACCGTGCGTACGACCTCGGGGCTCACCGCCGGCTCGGTCATGGCCGTGGCCTTCGTCAACTATCGCGACGGCGTCACCAACAACTACGCCACGCCAACCGGGACGGGCGTCTACGAGGCCAAGGCCTACACGACCGTGGACCTGCGTATCTCGACGACCCTGCCGGACACAGGCCTGATCAAGGGCTCGGAAGTGTCGCTGCAGGTCAACGACCTGTTTGACAAGACGCCGCCATTTGCTCCGGCCACGGACGGCATCGGCGGGGCCTACAACCCGATCGGACGCTTCGTCGCGGTGAACCTGCGCAAGACGTTCTGACCCTGGGCGGCGGCCGCCTCCCCGGTCGTCGCCCGCCGCGGGGGACTAGGTCGCCGCCAGCCCCCGCGGCCTTCCCTTCAGTACCCGGCCGGAGCGCCCCTTTTTCATGATCGACGACGACGCCTGCCGCGCTCAGGGCTTCGACCCCGCCAAGCTCGCCGAGGCCAGGGCGGTGCTCCAAGGTTTCGTTGACCGGGGCGAACTTGCGGGTCTGGTGACCCTGACCTCGCGTCGCGGCCAGATCGTCCAGTCCGACGCGATCGGCTGGCGCGACCTTGAAAGCCATGACCCGATGCGGCCCGACACCTTGTTTCGCATCGCCTCCATGACCAAGCCGATCACCTCGGTCGCGGCTCTGATGCTGATGGAGGAGGGCAAGTTCGCGCTGGAGGATCCCATCGGACGCTGGATCCCCGAATTGGCCCAGCCGCGAGTCCTGCGCGATGCGGCCGGACCGCTGCATGAGACCGACCCGGTGCGGCGTCCCATCACGATCGAGGACCTGCTGACCCACCGCTCGGGTCTCGCCTATGGCTTCTTCTCGGAGGGGCCGCTGCAGAAAGCCTACGAGCAGGCCCTGGGCGATCCGGCCATGACTCGCATGAGCCCGCGGCAGTGGCTGACGGCGCTGGGCGGCTTGCCCCTGGCCTATCAGCCGGGCGACCGTTTCCACTACGGCCACTCGACCGACGTCCTGGGTTTCCTGATCGGTCGGGTCGACGGCAAGCCCCTGCGTCAGGTGCTGAAAGAGCGGATCTTCGAGCCGCTCGGCATGACGGATACCGATTTCTGGCTGCCGCACGACAAGCGCCCACGCCTGGCGAGCCTCTACGGATTTGACGAAACGACAAACCGCCTCGCGAAGCTCGAGCCCGAAATGTACGACGAACCTCCCAGCTACACGCCGGGGGGCGGTGGGCTGATTTCGTCCGCCTCCGATTATCACCGGTTCGCGCGAATGCTGTTGAGCGAGGGGGCCCTGGACGGCGTCCGCCTGCTGCGGCCCGAGACCGTGCGGCTCATGCGGACCAATCGGCTGACGGAGCGCCAGCGCGAGACGCCGTTCGCCGGCATGCCGCTGTGGCGGAGCAATGGTTTCGGTCTGGGCGTCTCGATCGCGGAGGATGCGATCGACAACCCATACGCCTGCGGTGCGCCAGGCGCGATCACTTGGCCAGGGATCTTTGGCACGTGGTGGCAGGCCGATCCCGTCAACGACCTGATCATGATCTACCTGACCCAGCATCAAGTGCCGGTGTCGGCCAAGACCGGGGCGACCATCGCCACTGGGCGCGGCGCGGCCGGCCGAAGGGCTTTGCCTGAACACCAGCGGGGCGTCTACGCCGCCTTGCGGACGGAGGAACGATGACGCGTCCGCTCGAAGACGTTGCGCCCACGACCGCGCCATCGGCCGCCGTGCAGGAACCCGACCGGCGCGCTTGGGTGGCCCTGGCGTGCCTGTGGTTCATCTACGTCCTGAACTTCCTGGATCGGCAACTGCTATCGATCCTGGCCAAGCCGATTCAGGACACACTGCAGATCACCGACAGCCAGCTGGGGCTCCTGGGCGGTCTCTATTTCGCGGCCTTCTACTGCTTTATCGCCATCCCGGTCGGCTGGCTGGCGGACCGGACCAACCGCGTGACCGTACTGGCCATCGCCTGCGGTGTCTGGAGCGCGGCGACCATGGCCTGTGGCATGGCCCGATCTTACAGCGGCTTCGCAATCGCACGCATGACGGTCGGCTTCGGGGAGGCGGGCGGCGTGCCGCCGTCCTACGCGATCATCACCGACTATTTTCCACCCGGACGCCGAGGCACGGCGTTGGGCCTTTACAATCTTGGCCCGCCCGTGGGCGCGGCCCTCGGCATCGCGTTCGGCGCCTCGGTGGCCGCCGCCTTCAGCTGGCGCGACGCCTTCATGATCACCGGCGCGGTCGGCGTCGCCGCCGCCTTGGTCCTGAAGTTGGTGGTGCGAGAGCCGCGGCGAGGGGGTCTCGATCCCGCGACGGCCCACGTCCCGCAGGCGCGCGCGGGTTTCGGCGAAACCCTGAAGATGTTCTTTTCACATCCGGTGCTACTGCTGGCTTCGCTGGGCAGCGGCGCAACGCAGTTCGTCACCTACGGCCTGGGCAATTTTGCCACGCTGTTCCTGATGCGCGAGAAGGGCATGACCCTCGGCGAAGTCGCCGTCTGGTACGCGATCGTAGTCGGCGTCGGCATGAGCGTGGGGATCTTCGGCTCCGGTTGGCTGATCGACCGCTTCACGCGCGAATCCAAGCGCGCCTACGGCCTGGCGCCCGCCGGCGCCCTGCTCTTGGCCGTGCCGTGCTACCTGGGGTTCGTGGCCGCGCCGCACTGGCCGACCGCCCTGGCCTGCCTGCTGCCGGCCATGTGCCTGAACCACGTCTATCTGTCGTCCGCCGTGACCCTGGTTCAGAACACGGTCCGCCCCAATCAGCGGGTGATGTCCGGGGCCTTGCTGCTGCTGGTGATGAACTTCATCGGCCTGGGCTTGGGCCCGACTTATGTCGGCGCGGCCAGCGACTTCTTCCGGGCGGCGCATCCGCACAACTCGCTGCAGGTGGCGCTGTTCACCCTCGTCCCGTTCTACGGCGTGGCCATCACGCTCTTCCTTCTGCTGGCGAGGGCCCTCGGCAAGGGCCCCAGGATCGGGGCCGCTCAATGAACCGCGTGACAAACCTGCTTCTCGTCGCCGTGCTGCTGATCGCCGGCCGCGCCCATGCCGCCGAGAGTCGACCCGTGGTCGTCGCTCCGGCCGGAACGGTGCGAGGCGTCGTCGTCGATGCTGGGACCTTGGCCTTCAAGGGGCTGCCGTATGCGGCGCCCCCGGTCGGGCCAGGCCGGTGGCGTGCGCCCGCGCCGGCCGCGCGCTGGACGGGCGTGCGCGACGCCGGCCAGTTCGGCCCGGCGTGCATCCAGCCCACGCCTGGGGCGCCGTCGGTCTATTCGGGCGAGATCGGTCCTACCAGCGAGGATTGCCTGACGCTGAACATCTGGACGCCGTCGGCCCGGGGCAGGGCTCCGGTCATCGTCTGGATCCATGGCGGCTCTCTGACCTCGGGCTCGGGAAGCTCGGCCCTGCAGAACGGCGCGCGTTATGCGGCGACCGGCGCGGTGCTGGTGACGATCAATTACCGTCTGGGCGTGTTGGGCTACATGGCGCATCCAGACCTGGGCAACGAGAACCCGGACGGCCTTTCCGGCAACTACGGCCTGCTCGACCAGATCGCGGCGCTGAAGTGGGTGCGCGCGAACATCTCCGCATTTGGCGGCGACCCCGACAATGTCACGATCGCCGGAGAGTCCGCCGGGGCGCTCAGCGTCATGTACCTGATGGTCTCGCCCCCGGCGCGAGGACTGTTCGCGAAGGCGATCGCCCAGAGCGCCTACATGATCTCCACCCCCGAGCTGAAAGCGGCCCGTCACGGCGCGCCGTCGGGCGAGGCGGCCGGCGTCTATGTGCAGGGGGCGGTGACGGCTCCCAGCCTCGCGGCGATGCGGGCGATGGACCCGCAGATCCTGACCGACAAGGCCGCTCGCGCCGGCTTCCTGCCGTTCGGCGCGGTGGACGGCGCCGTTCTCACGCGCCAGTTGATCGACTCGTTCGATCGCGGCGAGCAGGCGCGGGTTCCGATCCTCGTCGGCTTCAATAGCGGCGAGATCCGCTCTCTGCGCTTCTTGGCGCCGCCGGCCCCCAAGACCGCCGCCGAATATGAGACGGGGATCAGGGCGCGCTACGGCGACCTGGCGGACGACTTCCTAAAGCTCTATCCGGCCTCGGCCTTGGAGGAGAGCGTTCTGGCGACCACTCGCGACGCCATGTACGGCTGGACCGCCGAGCGTCTGGCGCGATCGCAGACCAAGGCCGGTCAGCCTTCGTTCCTCTACCTGTTCGACCACGGCTATCCGGCCATGGATCAGGCAGGGCTGCACGCCTTCCACGCCAGCGAAATCCCCTACATGTTCGGGTCGCTGGACCGCGTTCCGCCGCGCTGGCCCAAGGCGCCGGACGCGGCGGAGGAAAGGGCGTTGTCGGACGCCATGGTCGGCTACTGGACCAGTTTCGCCCGAACTGGTCGGCCGCAGGCCGGCGGCGAGGCGACCTGGGAGGCCTATAAGCCCGCCGGCGCCTACATGGCCTTCCGCGACAGGCCGATGGCCGACACCAACCTGATGCCAGGCATGTTCGCCCTCCACGAGCGCGCGGTCTGTCGCCGCAAGGCCGCGGGCGACCAGCCCTGGAACTGGAACGTGGGCCTGGTCTCGCCAGTCCTTGCCAGGCCGACGCCAGCGTGCCCCTGAGGAAGCAAGATGACTGAACCCGCCAAGGCCCTGACTGGTCGTGTCGCCATCGTCACCGGCTCGGGCGGCGGCCTGGGCCGCGCCCATGCGCCTATCAAGCCAGCCAGGCCACCGTGGTGATGGTCAATGACATCGGTCAGGACGTGGCCGACCGCATGGCCGACGAAATCCGGCGGCAAGGCGCTCCGTCGTCCTGATTGTTGCGAATAACTATTATTCGCGCTAACTGGCGCGCCATTCTTTGGGTAAGGAGTGGGCGTGGTGAAGTTTCATGGACGTTTGAGGCCTTCGGTGGCCGCGTTGGCCCTGGCCGCCGGCTTGGTCGGCGCGCATTCCGCCGCTTCGTTCGAGACCAGCGAGGCCGGGGTGACCCCCACAGACGAGCCCGACCTGACGATCATCATCACCGCCCGGGCGCGTCAGCTTTATCGCGCGCAGGAAACCACCAGCGGCAAGCTGGAAACCCCGCCGCTGGCCTCCAGCCTCAATATCCAGGTCCTGAACGCGGAGCTGATCCGCGACCAGGGGGCTCGCGACGCTCAGGATCTCTATCGTAACATCGCCGGCGTCAGCCTGTTCTCCTACGCTGGCGTCACCGCCCGCGGCTTCCGTCAGGAGGAGATTTTCTTCGACGGCCTGCGCGGCGATCCCTACGTCGCCTTCTCGGTGCCGCAGCTATTCAACGTCGAGCGACTGGAGTTCCTCAAGGGGCCGGCGGGGATGCTCTATGGCCCCGGGGCGCCGGGCGGTTTGTTCAACTACATCACCAAGACCCCCAAGAGCGAGTTCTCGGCGCGGGCCACGGCCGTCGCTGGAACCGAGGCGCGCCGTGGCGGCTCGGTCGAGATCGAGGGCTTCCTGCCCGGCGTCGAAGCGCCCGCCACTCGGCTTGGCGCCTTCTACGAAAGCCGCAATACGCCGCGGCGCAACTCCGGCAGCGAGGTCCTGATCCTCGACGGTGGGATTCGCAGCGACCTTGGCCCGGCCGCACTGACTCTGCAGGCCACCCGCTATCAGCAGAACCTGCAAGGCAACCGCCTGCGCGGCGTGCCGACCGACAATCTGGGCCATTTCCTCGCTGACCGGCGCTGGAACCACAATGAGAAGAGCGACTTCCTCGATCTGACCGCCAATGTGCTGCAGGCTCGGCTCGAATGGCCCGTGTCGGACAGCCTGAAGGTCGACGCCAGCCTGCGCTATTCAAAGAGCCTGGAGCGCCAGCAGTATCACGAACCCCGTGGCCTGACCGACAGTGATCGAGACGGCGTGCTGGACCTGTCGCGCCGTGAGTTCCGCGACCAGGAGCGGGATCTCGAGCAGCTGAGCTTCGGCGCTAACGCCGTTTGGTCGCGCGATCTGGGCGCGCTGCGCAATCGGGTGCTGTTGGGCGTTGACGCTTACCGCAGCGAGCTGGTCAACAACAACCGCCCCTCGCTGCTGGGAGGCTTTACGGCCGTCGCGGGCCTGCCCGGGCCGCTCAGCCTGATCCACCCGCTCTACGGGGTAACCGATCCCAAGACCTACAAGCTGAGGGCGCGGGTGCGCACCTCCGCCGTGCAGGAACGGTCCGGCGCCTATCTTTTGGAGGAGGCCACCGTCGGCCCCTTCATCGCCACCGCCGGCGTACGCTTCGACCGTTACGAGGACACGTCGGACGCCAGCGTCTTCAAGGACCAAAAGGCGACATGGCGGGCGGGCCTGGTCTGGCGCGCGCGTCCTGACGTCTCGGTATATGGCCAGTGGGCCCAGAGCTACGAGCCGCAGAGCGTTTCCAGCCAGGATCCGCTGGCGGGCGGTCCCTTCGCGCCGACAGAGGGCGAAATCGTCGAGGGCGGCGTAAAGACCGAACTGATGGGCGGCCGGCTGCAGACCACGTTCGCCGCCTACCAGATCGTCCGCAGCAACATCCTGCAGAGCGACCCGCGCGGCGACGTGGGCGGCGACGGCGTCAACGACATGATCGCGTTCGGCGAGGTGACCAGCAAGGGTGTCGAGTTCGACCTGGCCGCCGACCTGACCAAGAACTGGGTGCTGACCGGCTCCTACGCGTACAACGACACCCGCATCACCAAGACCAACAGCAAGACGGTGATCACCAACAGCGTCGGCGATCGGTTCGCCAATGCGCCCAAGCATAAGGCCGGCTTCTGGACACGCTATCAGTTCCCCAAGCTGGGCCTGGCTCTGGCTCTTGGCGGAGACTATGTCGACGTTCGCACCTCGCTCAGCGGCCAGAAGGTGCGTCCCTATACGGTGTTCGACGCCTCGGTGATCTACAAGGTCGGCCCCTGGTCGACGCTCCTGCGGGTCGACAACCTGTTCGATAAAACCTACGCCGCCTCCGGCTTCATTGATCGCACCGGCCACTTCCCCGGCGAGCCCCGCTCGCTGTTCCTGGAGGTTTCCCGCGAATGGTGAGCCTTGAGCGCGCGTCCGTAGCGGAGCGGGATGGAGCAAATGCCCTTCCGCCAAGGCGCGTCGCCAAGGCCAAGGGCTCGCGCCTGTGGTGGCGTGTTCACCAGTGGGTTGGACTGAAGCTGTCGATCCTGCTCGGCTTTGTCTTCCTGACCGGGACGGTCGCCGTGTTCAGTCATGAGATCGACTGGCTGCTGCGACCGGCCCTGCGGGTCGAGCCGGCGACGGTGGAAGGTCATCTGGCCTGGTCGGAGGCGGCGCGCCAAGTCGCCGCCCTTCAGCCGAAGGCCAAGATCCTCCTGCTGGACGCGCCGATCGATCGCGGCTTCGCCATGACCGCGACGATCCAGACGCCGGACGGACGGCGCA
>Ga0172372_10006068_pt1 | contig 16584 bp, 17 predicted proteins | sample LakKiv5m_2_FD_114544 | JGI IMG/M metagenome (GOLD analysis project Ga0172372, IMG submission 114544) | Freshwater microbial communities from Kabuno Bay, South-Kivu, Congo - kab_092012_9.5m | ecosystem: Environmental > Aquatic > Freshwater > Lake | place: Democratic Republic of the Congo...
CTCCAAAATAAACTCTTGGAATACGAGCCCATGCTGCGGCGCTGAGACACATATGGCATGGCTCAAGTGTGCTGTAGAGTGTGTATTCATTTAGATCATCCGAGTCTAAATTTTTAGTTGCAGCACGAATGCAATTGACTTCAGCGTGCGCTGTTGGATCGTTCGTGAGTGCAACAATGCTTCCGCCAGATGCAATGATATTACCATTTTGCTCATGCACTAAGACTGCACCAATCGCAACTCCTCCTTCTTGCTGAGCCTCTTTCGCAGCATTTATAGCCTCTTCCATGTACTTTTCTCTTGGTTGCTGGCTCATCTTTTATTTCCTCTTTCTATCTCATCAATTCGAATATTTAGTAACGAGTGAATAAGTGCATCGGGTAACGGATTGTCAACTGTAAATTGGATCGTTCCCTTGGACACCTTATACGACTTTAGCTGATCTTGTAAGGCTTCAATTGGAAAAGCGGTAGGGAATACACTTAAATGATCCTTAAATGCCGCATAATAAATCAATGGTTTTTCCTTGTATATAAATGCTGGCATACCATAACTAAATGCTTCACGTGCACTGGGAATATGCGTATGAATAATCTTCCGAATACGTTGCAGCTCTTTTTTATAGTCAAGCGGGAGTTTTTGTAAATAAGTATCGGTTTGAGACATTAGCTCCATTGTAGCAAAGAGCGCCGGCAATAGTGTTTATTGGTATTGTTTTCGTACCATAACACTCAATAAAGAGGCGCTAAAAAGTAGTGTCATTAACGACAGGTATTGGCTACGGTCTTGTTTTTGTTGTAGGAAGCCTGCATTGGGCACGCCGGCAGTAATACTTGATAGCATTACTGGGTCTTTTATAATCTTGTTTGCAATACCATCGCTATCGAATGAGCCACCATCAGTGATGGTATAGGTGACAGTCGTTTTTGACACTCCTCCAACCGTGCGCGTTCCGAATGTCGCACCACTGACTGTTCGGAAGGTATTTGTCGTAGGGTTATAGTAACGCAACACAGATTTAGATGTGTCATATAGCTTGTCATAGATTACCGTAATCTCAACTGTTGAACCAGCAGTCGGACAATACACTTCAAATCCAGTAGTTGTTGTGAGTTGAGGAGAAAAGCCTACATCAGTCTGATTACTATATGGATTAGACCACTGAGGGTTCTCGATAGTACAATTTGAATTTGCAGGAGTCTCTATAGTACTCCAGATTTCAGAATCATTTGGTAATGACTTTACGTTTGCTTGGTAAGAGTCGTCCGTACCGTCTCCGTTTGCATCTCCATTGTTGGGTACATTACTAGCAACAAGCATTTCCTGAAGACCACGGAGTGTAGGGTAGTCATTTTCTTGCGCCTGCCATATGCTACTGAAGTCCCAGGTATCTAGTGGTGTCGTTAAGTCACTACTTCTCCATACTTCTGGTGCCGCCTGACTGTTTGTTGCACCGCTGCACGTATTACTTCCACCAAACACACAGTTACCAGTGCCCGCCCTAAACAAATCAAACCAATTGTTTGTAGATATGCCATTGTCGCCTGAACCCCAAAGTCCACCGATTGTACCTGTTCCGCTTTTTAATGAAGCTGAGAAAGAATCAGAAATAGATCCATCAAAAAATCCACCCGTAAGTCCACCGGTGTACAATTTCGAATTCGTCATATTAATTGTTCCTGAACTATATATACGTTGCACGACTGTCGTTGAGCTAAACATGCCGCTCAGTGCTCCGCCTGAATATGCGCTTGATGCATCAAGGACGCCATTCATGAAACTATCTTGGATTGAAACATCATCAATAAATATGCCCCCAACTAGACCTCCAACATACCCTCCGGGTGCCCCAACAGTCCCGCTAAATGAACTTTTTGAAAGTGTAAAAGGGCCGTCGTCTCCAAATATCATCCCAATGAGCCCACCGGTATAGCCACCGTTTGAAGATATGTCCATATTTGAATGAACGTTAGTAACAGTAGCAGTTCCTCCGATGATACCAACAATACTACCGGCAGTATTAGGACTAGCTACAGTTCCACTCTCAATGCGAAAATCTTTAATGGTGGATCCTATTGCTGATTCAAAAAAACCAATGCCATCAACGTTTAGATTTTTTATAGTGTGATTGTTGCCGTATAAGTTTCCTGTAAAATCGTCCGTACTGTATTCGCCAATACTCGTAAAAGTGACGCCGTCACAATCTATATTGGCTACAAGCTCATACGTAGCAGCCTTGTGGTCGTTCATAGATTGCAGTTGGGCACATGTTGCAACTCTGTAGGGGCTTTCTTGTGTTCCATCGCCATAGCCCGAGAAAGGAGTAACGCCATTCGCCTGTACCGTTAAAGGCCTAACACTGAATGAAACCATACTAATGACAAGAGACAAAGCAAGTGTAATGCTGCCAATTTTAACGCGTCGCATAAAGCAAACCCCTTTTTTACCCAAATGTATACTTTTATCATACCAATAAGCGTATACATTATCTATATTATTGTGCTCACGTATTTTTTTTACTACTGTATGCAGACTGCCATCTACCATCTTTTTTCGCTGCAGATACATGAACCAATCCACTCGGTTGCATTTTGCCCTGCTTCATTAGTTTTTCAGCCTTTGCAACATTGATTTTTGACCATACACTTTTTGATCTTCTTGGTGTATACCTCACCAGGTAGGAATCCTCGTCGTACGTGTGTATTAATCCATCTATCCAGCCAAAGCATAAAGCAACGTCAATCGCATCGCTATTACTAATAGTTGGAATGTTGCTATCTTTTTTATAAAAGCGCAACCAGAATCCATTGGAGTTCATATGATTTTTCACTAACCAGTCCCAGAAATCTTTTTTTGTTTTAAATGAATGAACTGCTAAGTCTTCATGCATTGTTTCGAGTTTACTTGTCATAAGTTGAACTATATATCTAAATAGCTTAGAGAATAAAGTACTATTTTGCTTTTTAGGACTACTCAAAGAGAAGATCAGGAATGCGTATCATTATCATTAAAAAAAGATTATGTGACTCATTTATTTTGCGTACGTTATGGTAGGCAATCGTAGAAGCTTTATCAATTCAGCTCTTTATCAGTATAGCTATCTACGCGTTCCAATAAGTCCAAAAACTACTGTGGAATTACCGTCCATGACATACACCTATAATAACAAAAAGACGCTTACGCGTCTTTTAAGCACAAGCATCTTGGAGGTCCACTGTAAAATATGTGGTAACTATAATTCTTGGATCTCAACCTAAGGTAGGGGCGTAATCTCGGGCGGTTCAGGCTTTAAACGTTGTGACCACTGTGGCACCACCCAAGACGAGAAGTTTCCGAACCAAAAAACGACGGCTCATGCGGGCTACTGTGATTACTGTAAGCCATAGGTTAGATCTTTGTTGCGATTAAATCTTATATAGTCTCTCTAGTTTGAGGAAGGTGGCCCAGGGATGTTGTTGGTAGGAGGCTGAGGAGGAGGATTATTAGGATTAGTGTTTGTGGGCTGTGTGGGCGGTTGAGCGACATAGTTAGCCGCTACAGATTGTGAGATTGCACTATTAGCTTTTCTCTTTTTACGGTACATATAGTACAAACTTCCAGCAATTACGACAATAATTAGCAAAATCACAGTATCGTGTATAATATTTTTCCACTGTATGCCTGTACTCTCTTTATACGCGCGATCTAACTCCTCTTTCGATACTGGATTTCCATCCTGGTCAACAAAACCAGAACTCTGAGGAACGGTCTGAACACTTGGACCAGTGATTTCTGGTTGAGTGGTTATTTCAGCGAATCCATGCGCTGAAAGTGAAACAAAAGCAATTACTGTCAAAACACTGACAATGAAGATGCTTTTGAGCTTATGCATAATGTAATCTTATCATAAATTGAAAAATAAAGGACAGTGAGATTGTGTTGGCAACCTTCGTCAATTTAAATTTTGTTTGATTCTTTGTATAAAGTAAAGTCTACGACTGTTAAGCCACCATCAACGGTTATTGTTGTGCCACTAATGAAGCTTGATTGTTCGGATAGTAGGAAGCTTACTACATTTGCTATTTCTTCTGGTTTTGCGTTTCGTTTTAGAGGGGTCAATTCCTTGCTTTCGTCTGGCATAGTATCTGCGGTCATCTCAGTCTCAACCCAACCGGGTGCAACAGCATTTACGCGTATATTCCTCGGACCTAGATTAGCGGCTAAAGACTTAGTAAGGCTTATCAATCCAGCTTTACTTGCCGCATATGCAATCGTATCAAATGCCGCACAAAATCCGTCTACACTTGTAATATTTACTACCGTAGCTCCATCTTTCAAGTTGTTTCTCAAGCCGTGAACTAATCTGAGTGGTGCAGTTAGATTTAGGTCTAAAGTTTCATTCCATTCGTCAAAGTTCAACTTTTCCCATTCGGTTAAATATACGACGCCAGCATTATTTACTATTCCATCAAGTTGCTCGTCTTTTAATTGTTCAATCAGTTCTGCTATTTCTTCTGGTTTTGCCAAGTCTGCTTGGTGCAGTTTGACTAAATCTCCGTATTTTTCAATAAGTTCCTTAGCTTGCTTACTACTTTCCTTGTAGATGCCACAAACAGTGTAACCCTCATTAAGCAGCTTTTCGGTTATAGATCGGCCAATTCCACGAGTTGCGCCTGTCACTAATATTGTTTTCATAATGTAATTATATCAAAAAACAGAAGTTATTTACCTCTGTTTTAAACATAAGCGAGATTGTAGGGCCAGCGTACTTCTTGTTGCAACTATTTTTCAGAAAGAATACGTTGAATTTCAGGCAAGATAATTTCTGACATGAATTTGTGGCCTGCATCGTTTGGATGTAAACCATCTGAAAGTAAACTCACCCCTGCATCTAATTGTTCTTTAAATTTATCAAATACTGGTATGTACTTGATACTATTCTGCTCAGCTACGTTTCCGATATCTTTTTCTGACCGAGCTAATTCACCGTTCGTATAATTAAAATCACCCCAAAACACTGGAGTTGTAAGCTTTTCATCGCAAGCTGGATTTCCAATCAAAACCACTTGCCGTGCCAAAGGCTTTACCAAGTCAACTATTTTTTGCAGATTCTTTCTAAACTCTTCTGGTGAAACCCATTGTTCGTCGCTTTCAAAAACGTCATCATTCGTACCAATTGCAATAACTACGATTATTGGGTCATTCTCCCAAATACGTACCTTTACTTCGTTTTCAATTCTTGCAAGTAGATTTCGCGTTGTATCACCAGAAATGCCCAGGTTGAATATTGTAGGTTCATTTTGTTGCTTCAGATTCTCAATAGCTTTTGTGTCGTAATGTTTTCGAATTAACTCGACCCAACCGCCATCTTTTGCCCAAAATCCTTGTGTGATGCTGTCGCCGAAAAATAAAACTCTCATGAACCAATTGTATCAAAAAACAGAGGCAAATTACCTATGTTTTAAGCATAAGCGATTTGGAGAGACACAGTACACTCTATCGCAACTGAATTAACTCTTGGCCGACACGTTTTCAAGTATGGAATTAAATAACTGCAAGCCCTCATTGTCATTCAAAACTTCGGGATGAAACTGGATGCCATAAATAGGTTTCGTTTGATGACGGAATACTTCAACGCCATCCTCGGAGCGTGCCAGATCAATTAATGGGTCATGCAGTTGCTGTAACGAAAGGTGATGATTTTCATATACTCTTATATCTTTTTTGCCTTCGAATAATCGGTTTGTGTCGTTTGTCGAATGGATAGTAATTGTACCTTTACGGTTTTCCTTTAGGGTATGTAAATGTACGCCATATACATGAGCGATAAGTTGAGCGCCCAGACATACTCCTATAATTGGACTATGATGACTTTTTATTAGCGCTATCTCTTTCGAGTACTGCTTATCATGCCACTGTACTTTAAATTTGTGTCCGCCCGTTAAAATGATTAGGCTATCGTCAGCAATCTCAGACCGATTAATATCATCAAATGCTCGGATATTAATTTTGTATCCTTGCAAGAGAGATGCAAGCTGTTGAGAATAAAAAGAGCCATTGTCAATGATATAAGCTTGTTTCATTACAACAGTATAACAATAGCGACCATACATGGTCATTTAAGCATAAGCCTATTGGAGGTCAATCTTGGATGCTATTGCGACTAAGTTTACTCAAAATGCTATGATTATTACATCATGAAAACTTCAAATATTAAGACTTCATATTCTCCAGAAGATGTTCAGAATTTTTTGGAGACCACAGAACACGCAAATCCTGCGACCATTGAGCAACTCACAGAAGGACATTTCTCACAAGCCTTCGGCTACGAAAATGAGAGTGGAGAAAGCCATGTCTTACGAATCGCACCCAGAGACGATGACTTTAAGGCCGACCAATACGCCTTCGACCATTTTAGTGCCCAGCTTCCAATACCAAGGGTATTTGACATAGGTATTTTCGATGGAAATAACTATTACTGCATAACCGAAAGAGCTCGTGGTGTTACTTCGGATGCTCTGAGCTCTGATGAAATTGCCGAGGCTCTTCCATCTATCCACGACGCTTTTGCCAAGTTGTTCAGGATCGACGTTTCGGACACATCTGGTTATGGACCCCTGGATCTTGCAACAGGCGAGGCTCCATCGAAATCCTGGGGAGATTATATCTTGGTAAAGATCGATGGTGAAGGTGAAGAAACCTACAAAGCATATGCTAGAAACATAGGTCTTGATGAGTCTATCGTTGATAGGTTTCTAGTACAGTTCCATAAAAATCTTCCTTACGTTTCTGAAGTCCGAAGACTACTGCACGGCGATCTTGGATTTGATAACTTACTATTGGATGGTGGCGAGGTGACTGCAGTTATAGACTGGGCGCACGTTGGATATGGTGATTGGATGAGTGATTTTGCAAAGTTTGATTTCTGGTGGCCGAATCGATTTGGTGATCCTAAAGAATTCGCGACAAAATACGGGCTTGATGCTAAGCATTTGGACGATAGAATTGCACTTTACTGGGCGTATACTGCACTAGAAACGATTAGGTTCGCCGACAAATTTAAAAGTGATGACATTGCTTCGTGGTTGCGTGAACACGCAAAAGAAAAACTCCTCTAAACGAGGAGTTTAAGAATAATCGGGATTGGAGGGCCATAGAGGATGTTGCTGCAACTATTTTTCAGGTTTCTCAGCAGCTAACCAGTCACTAATCGTTTCGGTTTTTAAATATCCAATCTTTTTAGCAAAATCAGTTGCGTCGTCCTCAAGATTCATGCCGTAAGAATCTATCCAATTTCTTTTTTGCATCACATGCCCTAATTCGTGAGCTACAACCCATCTCATCACATCACTAGGCATATTTTTTGGAATATATAGCTGCATTACGGCAAATTTACTATCGCGGGAATCAAAATGCATTACCTGGCCAACCATACCTTGATGGAATGCCATTATTATTAGATAATCTCGTATCTGTTCAAATTGCTCTTTAGGTAGTTTGCTCAGTACATCAATTAGAGCATCCCGAAGTTCTTTATATAAATGTAGGCTTTGCTGGGATTCAATATATTTAGAGACTTCAATGTTTCTCACTTTTTTATTGTATCGAAAAGCATAGATTCATCAACTATGTTTTAAACATGGCCGGGATTGGAGGGCCACCATGGAATATGTGGCAACTATATTTCAGGTTCCTTGCTAAGCCCTGCTGCCTTCATGATCATATTTGACATATCAATTGCGCGGATCTCTTCAGTCAATCTTGCTTCGTAATATGCGCGCGGGTCATTACGGAGCAATTCTATTCGGTCCTGGACATAGTCTGCCATTGTAGGTAATGCCTTAGCCATTTCTTCTAATTCGGCTATTTCACCATCTACGTATTCAGAAGTTAGATCAAACGGTTTTGAAAATTAAGTCATACTACAAGTATAGCAAAAACAGAGCAAATTACCTCTGTTGTAAGCATAACCGGGATTGGAGGGCCAGGAGGGACTCGAACCCTCGACACCCTGCTTAAGAGGCAGGTGCTCTAACCAGCTGAGCTACTGGCCCGTATCTCTGCTAAGACGCTGTAGATAGTAACACATTACCTCTGTTTCTGCAATTATTTTAGATCTTCTGTTTCTAGAGCAAGAGGAACAGTTAGGGAAAATGTTGATCCTTTTTTTAGCTCCGATTCTAGAGCTAATTCTCCGTGTATATGTTTGGCAAGTTTTTTCGTAATGAAGAGTCCTAAGCCCGTACCGCTTGTTGATCGAGTGAGCGGATCTTCTGATCGCCAAAACTTGTCAAACACTTTAGCCTGCTCACTTTTTGCAATTCCATTCCCTGTATCGGTTACTGCAACAGTGATATGGTCTGAGCCATTTTTAGAAATATGAACAGAGATACCACCTTGCTGAGTGTACTTTATAGCATTGGTAACAAAGTTTTGAATTATTTCCTTAAAGTAAAGTTTATTGGTCGCAATTGCATCAATAGCTGGATCAAGAGATGTTTTAAAATATAATCCTTTTTTTGCAGCTTGTGCAGTATAGAGCTGTTCAATATCTTTCATAATTTCGCTCACTCTAAATGTTTGAATTTCCATGCTTGCATCACTTCTTTCTGCTCGTGATAATGCAGTCAAATCATTTACCATATCAGCCAAGAATACTACCTGATCATGCGCTTTAGTCACAGATTCTTTAATATCGTCAATTGCGGGTTTCGGCTTATCTGTTAATAACATGCCCATAGATAGCTCACCCTCTGCAATGGTTATTGGTGTTCTTAGCTCATGACTTACTTCTGAAATAAAAATATCTTTTTCTTCATCAAGTGATTTTTCTTTTGTTATATCGCGAAGAAGTAATGTGTAGCCTTCCTTTTTTGAAAATAGTGAAGTGCCTTTTATTGTACTAATACTAATGTCGAGAGATATATGGTCAGCTTCACCAACAGGAAGTCTTAAATCTTTACGACGCTGGATATTGACGGTTCCTTCTAGTTCTTTGAAGATATCAACATTTGCACCCTCTGAGTCTTTCAGCTTTAATATGTTGCGAATGTGCTTTCCCGTTAAGGTCATATGAGTGTCAAGTAGGTTTAATACCGCTGCGTTATAGGCCAGTATATAGCCTCTTCCGTCAGTAGTGATTACAGGATCGTACATCGTATTAATGAGGCCCAGTAGCCGAGCACGCTCTCTTTCTGCCTGATCTGCTTTCGATTCCATATCGGTTCTTTTTTGAATATTGGAAAAAACGAGTTGCGTCAAAGTAATACTGACGATGAGAAGGAGAAGATACTGAGGCACAATCTTATTAAACGAAGAAAGCGTTAATCCATTATCTTGATACTGAACTCCCATTACTAATGCTGCCCATAGGGCAATAGCTGAGTACACAATGCCCTTGGCTTTGTAGCTAAAGTAGGTCAAATAAATTAATAGCACCCAAATGTACAGGAAATATGAAAGTGTTGGGACAATAAATATTAGTACAAAACAGAGAATCCAATGATATAAATACAGTGAGGTTGCTCGAGATACATGGGGACGTACTCTTGGTAGTAGATGAAGTCCAGCAAACAACAACAGACCGAGCGCTGAACCTATGACAAGGTACGGATTTGTGCTATACGTTTGCTTTGTAAAGAAATTAAAAACCAGCAGCGCGCTTATTCCTAAAATTGTGCCTGCAATAATACGCGGCTGTATTTCAGGGGATACAATTGAAGCGGAATGAGACTGCGCCATATCATTTGATTATACCTGTTATGCTTATAGCCGTGAAATTATAAATACATTCTCGACACTCTCCTATTGCAATTTCTCTTATGCTACACTGGTATTGGAGGATACAATGAAAAATGTAAAAAATAACAAGTGGTTTATTCCTGGAATTATTGCTGGAGTAATACTGGTAATAATCTTAATCATTGCAAGTAGCTATAACGGGCTTGTGAACAAACGCGAAAATGTGCGTAAATCTTTTGGTAACGTACAGACTCAATATCAGCGTCGCTCCGATCTTGTACCTAATCTTGTTAATACGGTAAAAGGTGCTGCCGACTTTGAGCAGACAACACTTAATCAAGTCGTTGAAGCTCGTTCAAAAGCTTCAAGTATACAAATTGACCCTACAAAAGCTACTCCTGCACAGTTGCAACAGTATCAAGCTGCACAAGGTGAACTCGGGCAAGCGATTAGTCGTCTTCTTGTGACAGTTGAAAGCTATCCTCAAATCAAAGCAGTTGAGGCATTCAGGGATCTCCAAGCACAATTAGAAGGAACAGAGAATCGTATTGCAGTAGCTCGAAAAGATTTTAACGATACTGCAGCTACGTATAATGCAACAGTTCAAAGATTTCCTTCAAACATCACAGCGGGTGTTTTCAACTTTGACACATTCTCATATTTTGAAGCCGATGCAGATAGTCAAAAAGCTCCATCAGTAAACTTTTAGATTGAGCACGTATGCTAAGAAAAAATCGATCCTTCGCAATATTGCTTTCAATTGCGTTTGCGTTCATAGCAGTCATTGGTACTCATGTGCCAGTTTCAGCGCTAGAAGTTCCGCCTATTCCGTCAGATATACCGATAGTCGATACTACTGGGACGTTAAGTTCAGAACAAAAAACTACCCTTGCAAATTCTATTGCTGAATCGAGATCAAAAACCTCGAATCAAATCGCAATATTAATTATTCCATCTTTAGAAAATGACTCACTTGAAGAATACTCGCTAGAAGTTGCTCGTCAATGGGGTATAGGATCGAAGGAAAATAACAATGGAGTGCTGATACTCATTGCGAAAGACGATAGAAAAATTCGTATTGAAGTTGGGTACGGACTTGAAGGCGCTCTTACAGATGCGAAATCAAACCAAATTATTCGCAACGTTATTGCTCCAGAATTTAGACAGAACAAATATTTCGAAGGCATTAGTGCTGGCTTACAATCTGTTCAACTCGCGATTGCTAATGAATACGATCCAGCCCTAGAAAATAATAGTAGCCCTACAAAATCTGCAAGTTTTTGGGAGTTTATATTCTTCGTAGTATTTTTCGGACTTGTATGGCTTAGTTCAATCTTAGCAAGATCTAAAAGTTGGTGGGGCGGTGGTGTCATCGGAGGCATACTTGGAGTGATTATTGGCATCGTATGGGGATTTGTAATCACAGGAATATTAGCAATACTGCTCCTAGTTGCACTCGGCCTATTGTTAGACCGGGCAGTATCAAAAAACTACGCTCAACGCACTAAATCAAAGCATGATCCGAGTTGGTGGGCCGGAGGAACTTTTTTTGGTGGAGGATCTAGCGGTGGTGGAGGATTTGGTGGCTTTGGGGGTGGCGGATTTGGTGGCGGCGGTTCGAGCGGGGGCTGGTAACTAACTAAATACTCCAGGTAAACTACTACACGGAATAGCGTGCCTCATTATTTACTTTAAGCTTGCTGATGACCGGATTGGGACAATCCTCAAGTACTTTATGTACTACTACGTCATCGATGATTGATTTAAGATACTGTATTACGGTTTCTGCATCGTCTTCGTGAAGTACCGCAAATCTTACTCCGTTTTCAGTATCTTCCGTGTTTTCTACTAAAACATTAAATTCTTTTTCGAGTCCCAGTTTACGAATTCGCCCTCTTAACATAACCCCATTCAAAGAAGATTTTTCTGAACTTATTTCATACACGTTCCATAGCAGTATCTTGTTAGTCATACATATAGTTTAGCAAAAGAAAACTCCTCAACTAAGAGGAGTTTAGATACTAGCACAATGGTACACCCGGACGGATTCGAACCGCCGACCCTCTGTTCCGAAGACAGATGCTCTAATCCACTGAGCTACGGGTGCGCATATGATATTTATATTCAATAACAGGGGTAATTATACTCTGAAACCGCCAACTTAGCAACTCTACGAATGAGTGTCTGGCTTTTTAGGATCTTCGTTCTTCTTTTTTTGATTTGTCTTTGGAGCAGCCTCCTGCTTTTCAGCTTGTCTTAAGGATTGCTGTAGCATCTTAATAAGTGATCGGGCATGTTCTTTGCTCATGCCAATACGAGAGACTGCCAGTGGCTGATTACTCGTACCGTTTGTCTGCATAAAATTCATGACAACTCCATAATTGTTGACCATAACATGTGCTGAATCAGTATACACAATCCGAAGATCTACTGGCATTAGCATTGCTATAGGTTGTACATTCTCAAATACATGCTGGTCCTGATTGTCAGCAATAGACTCCGTATATCCAGCAAGCCGATACAATCTAGACGCATACTCTTCTTCAATTTCAAAGTAGCTGATGAGCAATGATAGTATTTCCTCTTCGGGCCGTTGTTCCCCCTTTTCTATAGATTCAAGAGACAGCGGTTCTATCTCAACTGCGCCAGAAGCCTCAGTGATTGAACGCTTGCGTCTTTCACGATACAGCCTTAATTTTCGACCCAACTCACTGTAAGGATTTTTTGCTCCGTCTTCTTTGCTCATAACTCTATTTTACGCTCTACCTCAGTTATCGGCAAGAAATTATACTGATAAGCGTTTTTTTGTCTAGGTATTAGGCTGTACGAATGGGAGTCATCTCGAGTACTATATCCATATGCATATTCAAAAAAACGTTTCTCTTGCGCAATATTCTACTATGCGTCTAGGTGGTAAAGCAAAGTATTTTACTGAAGTTAAAACTAAAAGTGACATTCCTCACGTACTTGAATGGGCTGATAGTAAAAAACTGCAAGTCATCATGATAGGTGGTGGGAGTAACCTTATTTGGAGCGACACAGGTTTCGGTGGTCTTGTGATAGTCAATAAGATACCTGGGTACATTGTTAAAAAAGAAAATCATGAACATAGCTACGTCACAATTGGCGCAGGAGAGGACTGGGACAAAGCGGTTGCCAAAACAGTATCAGATGGCTTACATGGTATTGAAGCGCTGTCGCTCATCCCTGGCTCAACAGGAGCAACTCCTGTGCAAAATGTTGGCGCCTATGGACAGGAAATTGCCGATACTCTTGTGAGCGTTGAGGCGTATGATTCGCATCTTAAGAAATTTGTAATTATACCTGCTGAAGAATGTGATTTTGGGTATAGAACGAGTCGCTTTAAGACGAAAGATAAGGGTCGATTTTATATTACATCTCTATGTTTTAGGCTGCACCACAAAGACCCAGAGCCTCCCTTCTACCCTTCTCTTCAAACCTATATTGACACGATGCATATTAAGAAATTTACGCCCAAGATTCTTAGGGAGATTGTAATAGCAGTGAGGTCAAGCAAATTGCCTGATCCGAAAAAAATCGCCAATAATGGCTCTTTCTTTGCCAATCCTGTCATTAATGAAAGTGAGTTTTCTAAGCTACATAAAAAGTACCCTAACATTCCACATTGGAAGCTAAAAAATAGTAATGTAAAAATTTCAGCTGCTTGGCTTATAGCACATGCAGGGTTTAAAAATTTTCATGACACAACAACTGGAATGGCAACCTGGGAAAAGCAGCCCTTAGTGCTTGTCAATGAAAAAGCTACATCCACATCTGACCTTCTACATTTCCGCAATCGAATTATGAGGGAAGTAAAAACAAAATTTGGCGTGGAACTTGAACAAGAACCTGAGCTTGTAACGTAAACTACGCGTACTATACGTCGCTTGGTAGTGGGAATTGGAGGGAAAATTCAGTTACTGTATTTTTGAGAGTGTCACGTACTTTTGAGTCACTATGATTATTAAGAGCAGTATGTATCCATTCGGCTATGAGATCCATGTGTTCTTCTTTTAGTCCTCTTGAAGTAATTGCAGGTGTGCCAAGTCGAAGTCCACTTGGACGATACGGAGGAAGCGGATCATCTGGTATTGCATTACAGTTCGCATTCAGACCAATCGCATCAAGAATTTCCTGGGCCTCCCTACCATTTAGACCTTTACAGCTCGCAGGTATATCAATAAGTATCATATGGTTATCTGTACCATTGGTTACAAGCTTAAAACCCTTCGACTGGAGAGCTTTGGCAAGTCGTTGTGCATTTGCAATAATTTGCTGAGCATAAACTTGGAATTCGGGCTGTAGAGCCTCTCTAAAAGCAACTGCTTTTGCAGCTACAGTATGCATGTGTGGGCCACCTTGGAAGCCTGGAAACACTTCGCGGTCTATAAGTGTTGGCAGGTTCTCAAGAGTTTTTTCAGGAGCTTTTAATGTATTGCCGACTATCCCCTTGCTGACGATGATTCCTCCCCTTGGTCCTCGCAACGTTTTGTGAGTTGTGCTAGTTAATACATGAAAACCGTGATCAAGTGGATTCTCAAGAGCCTTACCTGCAATTAGGCCTGCAACATGTGCCATATCCGCCATGAGAAGTGCCCCACATTCTTCACCAATGGCTGCAAACTTGTCGTAATCAAGAGTACGAGTATAGCCACTAAAGCCAGCAATTATAATTTTTGGTTTTGTCTTTAATGCTATTGTCCTCATCTCGTCATAGTCTATTTCACCTGTTTCAGTGTCTTTCATACCGTAACGGACAAAGTTATAGGCCTTTGAACTCGAAGTAACTGGATGTCCATGAGTAAGATGACCGCCGTGATCAAGACGCATTGCCATAATAGTATCGCCTAGTTGCAACCATGATTGATATACTGCTATGTTTGCAGGTGCGCCAGAATGTGGCTGCACGTTTGCATGATCTCCATGAAATAATTTTTTCGCTCTTTCAATTGCCAGAGTTTCGACAACGTCTGTATTTTCTTGGCCACCATAATAGCGTTTACCGGGATACCCTTCTGAGTATTTATTTGTATAGACGCTTCCTAGAGCTGTTAATACATCTCGGCTAACGTAATTTTCACTTGGAATAAGTTCTAGACCTTCTCGCTGCCTTTTTTCTTCTGTTGTAATGAGCTTTGCAATTTTTATATCTTTCATAAGGTCCTCCATTACTCTATATAGAGTACTAGGTAGATCGTTACGAAGCTAGTACTTCATACAATAATGTGCTAGATATTGCGTCTATGAAAATTTAATTCACTACTTGCATAAATATCGTATAAGATATATATTAATCGAATATGTCATCTGCAAATGAAAAAATAGGTCGTTTAATTTACCAGATACGGCAAGAAAGAGGCTTAACTCAGGCGGCCTTTGCAAAACAATTACAAACAAGCCAGTCAGCAGTAAATAGAATTGAGCACGGAAAACAAAACCTAAGTATAGAAACATTAGGACGTATTAGTGATGTTTTAAATAAATCGTTAATTCAAATTGGTGAAGGTGGTATTAACCTACGTATAGATGGAGGACATGAACTTAAAGGTTCAGTAGAGTTAAAAACGAGTAAAAATGCAGCTGTTGCACTTCTGTGTGCAAGTCTTTTAAATCATGGGGTCTCACGATTTAAGGCTTTTCCGCGCATTGAAGAAGTGAACCGCATCATTGAAGTACTAGAAAGTATTGGAGTGAAGTGCAAATGGCTTCCTGGGAATGATTTAGAAATTCGTAGGCCATCTTCACTCGATGTCAGCGCCATCAATGGATCTTCTGCGCGAAAGACACGCAGTGTACTCATGCTTATAGGATCTCTAATGCATGATTATAAACATTTTAAAATTCCTTATGCTGGAGGTTGTAAGCTCGGTATTCGAACAGTTGAGCCTCACCTCCTGGTACTAAGCAATTTTGGAGTCAGTGTTCGCACGGAAACAGGCCATTACGAAGTTAAGGTTAAAAAACACACACCTACTGAACGTATTCTTCTTTATGAGGCTGGTAATACCGTAACCAACAATGCATTAATGGCTGCCGCTAGAACTCCAGGAACAACAATCATACAAAATGCAAGCGCTGATTATATGGTGCAGGACTTATGCTTCTTTTTACAGAAATTAGGAGTTAAAATCGTAGGAATTGGATCGTCAGTCCTAACAGTTACTGGCCAATCTGTCATTAAAAAAAATGTATCATATGCTCCGAGTGAAGATCCAATCGAAGCAATGTTTTTTATTTCAGCAGCAATTACTACTAACTCAAAGATTACCATCCGGCGCACACCCATAGATTGGATCGCACTTGAGGTTTACAAATTGAAGGTCATGGGACTTCGCTACAAAGTAAGTGCACGTTATAAAGCAGCAAATAATATTGTGGATCTTGTAGATTTGACTATAGAAAAACACAACGGATCTCTTAAAGCTCCCAACGATAAACTACACCCAAATTTATGGCCTGGTGTAAACCCTGACAGCATACCCTATTTTGTTCCAATTGCTGCGGTTTCGAATGGCAGGACTCTAATTCATGATTGGATGTTTGAAAATAGAGCAATATATTACACGGAGTTAACAAAAATCGGTACAAACCTCGAGCTGGTAGACCCTCATCGTATATACATAAATGGACCAACGCGCTTTACCAAAGCTGATGTCGTTTGTCCGCCCGCTCTACGTCCCGCCAGCTTGCTACTTATTGGAATGCTCGCTGCAAAAGGCACCTCTATGCTTCGTAATGTATACACTATAAATCGTGGCTATGAAGATATTGCCGATCGCCTTAATAGCATAGGTGCAAAAATCACCGTTTTAAATGATTTGTAAATCCTATTGAAAAACAATA
>Ga0172372_10006069_pt1 | contig 16583 bp, 15 predicted proteins | sample LakKiv5m_2_FD_114544 | JGI IMG/M metagenome (GOLD analysis project Ga0172372, IMG submission 114544) | Freshwater microbial communities from Kabuno Bay, South-Kivu, Congo - kab_092012_9.5m | ecosystem: Environmental > Aquatic > Freshwater > Lake | place: Democratic Republic of the Congo...
AGTCGGCCGCTCTCTTCGGCAACCAGTGTGTGGTCGCCTCCGTCGACGTTGTGCGAGAGGGAAAAAAATCTTTGCGCTGGGACCATTGGAAGAAACAAGCCTCCAGCCAGGATGCTGCCGCTTGGGTCGGTGAACTGGAAGAGATGGGTGCCGGTGAAGTTCTTCTCAACTTCCCCGAGCGCGATGGTGTCGGCGAAGGAATGGATGTGGAGGCGATCAAGGAAATTGTCGATTGCACGAACCTTCCCGTGGTCGCGCTTGGCGGTATCGGAATAACCACGCATGCCGAGGACTGCTTCCGCGCAGCCGCGCCGTCGGGTATCGGGGTCGGCAATCGTCTTGCGCATTTCGAGCAGAGCATTCTTCTTTTCAAAAAAGCCCTTGCCGATGCCGGTGCCCCCGTCCGCGCAGGTGTAAAGTCGAACTACACCGACTCTCCGACGGATGCCGCCGGGCGTCCGCTGAAAAAGCCTGAAAGTTTTCTGGGAGACTTGGTATTCCAGCGAATCGAACCGGAGACGATATGAAAGTTTGTCGCCGCTGCCTCTACACCGATCTGCATCCACTTGGCCTCGTCATCGAAGGCGAAGGCATCTGCAGCGGCTGTCGCGTCCACGAGGAAAAAGACCGGCTTGATTGGGCGGCGCGGTGGGAGCTTCTCGAAAAACTTGTCGATGGTTATCGCTGCGCCTCGGGAGAGAATTACGACTGCGTCGTTCCTGTATCCGGGGCGCGCGACAGCTTCTTCATTGTCCACACGGTGAAAAAACGGCTTGGCCTGAATCCTTTACTCGTCACCTACAACAAGCATTACAACACCGCTGTCGGCATTAGAAACCTGGCCCGGCTGCGCACCCTGATGGATTGCGATATCATGACGCAGGTGATCGATCCGGACCGCGTCAAACGCATCACCCGGGCAACCTTCCGCCGCTGGGCCAGTATTTACTGGCATTGCTTGGCCGGCCAGACGGTTTTCCCAGTCCAGATCGCGGTGAAGATGAAAATTCCCCTGATCATCTGGGGGCACCATCAAGGGTTGGATCAAGTGGGGATGTTTTCGCATCTCGATGAGGTCGAGATGACTCGGCGGCACCGCAGAAACCATGATCTCTTCCGCCAAGAGGCCGAGGCATTAGTCCACGATCACGATTTTGTCAGGCCCGCCGATGTCCATCCCTATCGCTACCCGCTTGACGAGGAGATCGCTGCCGTGGGTGTGCGGGGCATTTACCTGGGCAACTACATGCGCTGGGACACTAAAGCCCAGCATGAAGCCATGATGGACATCTACGACTATGAGGCCGTCCCGCAAACGCGGACCTTTGACACTTACAATGATCTGGACTGCTGGATGCATTCAGACCTGCACGACTATATCAAGTGGGCCAAGTGGGGATATGGACGTGCCACGGATCACGCCGTGCGAGAATTGCGATTCGGCAGGCTTTCACGCGAGAAGGCTCGGGCCGTCGCGCAAGAATACGAAGCGAAGCCCTCTGCGAACGCAGATGTCTTTCTGGACTGGATCGGCATGACGCAGAATGGTTTCGAATTCATTCTGGACCAACATCGCAACAAAAATATCTGGGAACGCGATGGGCATCATGGCCCTTGGAGGCATTCCGCCAAATGGCGCGAGGCCCAAGCCGCAGCGAAGATGGAACCAAATCGATTAGAGATCACCAAAACTCCCTGCGAATTCCGCGTCCGCAAGTCCCAAGCCATCTGCGATCAAGAAGATAAATTCATTCTAGTCGGCAAGGGTGAGTATCTGCCTGCCGCCGAGTGCCCATCTCTAAGCTTATAAGAAACATCTTAAAAAAATAAATTTTCAAAAAGCTTTTTTCAATAAAATCTTCATTAAAAATAATTCCTTAAAAAAAAATATGATATAATAAAAAAAAACGCCAAAAAAAGTGTTTATAAAAATATAAAGTATCATTCAAACAGCAAAAAATATAAATAAAAAACTAATGATAAAAAAAGTTTTATTCTTTGATCATAATTGGGAGAATATATCAAATCTCGTTTATAGTTTTGGGGAGATTTCAAAAGATTTAAATATAAATATTTTGCTGCTTTCTGATAGAAAGAAAACGAAAACCTTACAAAACATCCAAATTCAGAATATTTATGATATTCAGCAATACCTTTCTTTAAATCAATTGCAACAAAAGTTATCGTTCTCTTTGCATAAAAGAATTGCCGTTGAACGCGCATTTTTCAACTACTCATGTTTTAGAAAAAACCAGTGTTATTCTCGTTTGTCATATAAAGAAATCGAAAAAATTATAACACCTTATGTTAATGCTTTAGATTTTTCAATACGCCAAAACTGTGATTTAATTATTGATTGGTTTCCTGATAACTTTTTGTCATCAATTGCAAGCAAATTTGCTGAATTTTACCGCAAAAAATTTGCAGCATTTTTTCCGCACTACTGGTGGCATGATGGTGCATTAGTAGTTGACAGACCGGATATGACCTCAAGTATAATTGAAAAAAACTACAAAAAAATTTATAAAAAAGGTCTTACAAAATCTGATGAAAAAGCTTTAACAATTTATAAAACTAAAAAATCTCTGTTTTACTTTAATTCATCTCAAACCTATCACTTCACAGATCGAATAAAGCTTTTTTTAAATCGACAATTTGGATATCAGCCTTTTTCTATTGTTCATTTTATATCAAGAAAAATTTCTCAAAAAATTTCCTCTTGTTTAATTAAAATTTTTATAAAATTTAAGAAAGATTTAAATATCAAAGAAAAATTTGTTTTGTATCCAATGCATATTTCACCTGAGGCGTCAATTCTTGGGACAACCCCCGAACTTGCTGATCAATTTAGTTTAATAAAAAATCTTTCATTAAATTTGCCGGTGAACATCAAATTATATGTGAAACAGCATCCTTTTGAGCATGTAGGTCTGGGCTTTGATTTTATGTTTTATAGAAGGCTCTCAAGCTTACAAAATGTATGTCTCGTTCACAAAAGTGTAAACATAGAAAAACTGTTTCAGCACCCAAGTTTTCTTGCATTATCATTACTCGCAGGCACTGCAGCAATTGATGCTGCGCTGCAGCAAAAACCAGTATTTGTTTTTGGAAAAACTTATTTTTCTTTCGCTCATTGCTTTATAAAACCATTAAACTTCGATCATTTTTTCAAAGATCTTCAAAAAATAAGTCAAAATAAATTTAAATTTAACATTCGTTCATTAAAAGCCCTTTTAATTTCAATTGATAAAAGCGTGGTAAGAGCAAATGTAGATGTTATAAATCAAAATAATATGAAAAAATTAAGTACGCAACTTCCGAAAATATGGTATCAATATGTTAAAAATATTCGTAAATTTATCTAAAGGGTTGACGCCTTATTTTTTATTCAATGTTTGTTTCATAACTTTTAATTGAACGATTTAATGCATTTTGTAAAAAATATTATTCCAGAATTAGAAAAAAAATATATCATACGGAAATAACCTAAGAATTGGTAAAAAAAAATGGTCAGAAACATAAAGTCATACGCATAAAGTTCATGAGATTATTTACACAAAGTCATTGGCCTACTACTTTTAAAACGAATATAAAAATTAATCACTCCTATCAGGTAAAATCAAGGAGATGATAAGGGAAGGAAAAAAAATATCTCTTCAAAGGTACTTTTGGGCGTTGCAAGAACAAATTAGTATTTAATTGAATATCGATATTCTTTTCAAAAGTTATGATTTTGCAATTCCCTGTGCAACTTCAAGTTCAGCTCCGCAAAGAGGCGTACTTGAGCTACCTGATTCTTCGCTGATATGGACCTTAGCTCATATTCCCTGCGTTGTCGCGCCATGCGATCGATGCCCAAGTGGATTGCCGTTTAAGGTTCAGTTTATTGCTAAAAAATATAATGATTTTTATTAATTAGCAGAAATTAAACATTTAATCATCAAAAAATCTATTTTAGCCGCAACCATAAAAATACTTATTTAAACCATGAAAAAAGTATTTAAAGTATTTTTTTTCTTGCTTATAAATATTTTAGTATTTTTAGCCTGCTTTGAATTAATCGCACGTAGTATCTTTGTAAACCAAGGTAAAACACTTTATATTAAAAAAGAAGAAATTTTTATATCCGATAAAGTTTTAGGTTATAAATTAAAGCCATTTTTTAATATGGAGGGAAAAAAAACAAACTTTATCCAGATGTTTCTGTAAAAATAAATTCTCAGGGTTACCGCATGGATGAATTTGATATGCGAGACAAAATAGCTTTATTTGGCGACAGCGTCGTATTTGGCTTCCGCATTAATAGTAAGGATACAATTTCCGGCAAACTAGAGAAGAAAATTGCGCAAAAGTATCAAATTATAAACGCAGGGGTTCCCGGCTATAACACCGAGCAGATAGTTTCTTCTATCAAAATCCTGAAAAACAAAATCAAACTTAAAAAAGTGATTCTCTTCGTTAACGCAAACGATTTTCAAACTCGATATTATCCGATTTGCGGAGGAGCGACCTTAACTAGATCAAAAAGTTTTCCTTGGGAAAACGATTTAAAAAATGAATCTGAAATTGATCAATCAACAAAAAAAGCTTTATTTTCTTCAATTATTTTTCAAAACCTTTTGAAAAAATGGCCTATTTATACAAGTTTTTCAAAAAGCAGCTTTCCCGAAACAGATGAAATAAATTATGAAAGTGTTTTAAGATTATAAGCTATTATAATAGCAATTTACCAGAGGTAAATCAGAACAAAGCAAGTCAATTTCTTTGCTTTTAAATGCGATTCAGGAGCTTGAAAGCAGCAGTATTCCTGTAATAGTGGTGTTTTCCCGTTTCGAGTTTCTGCTTGCGAAAAGAGCGTTGGCAAGGATCAACGATTTGAAGACATAGCTAATGCTTTAAAGCAAAAGACAAAAGCAGAGATTATTTTATTAGAAAATATTTTAAATATCTCATCAGATTGGCTGCCAAGCGATGACCATCCTTCTGTAATAGGCACAAAAAAAATTGCAAAATTAATACAAATAAATTTAGCAAATAAAAAAAAATAACAGAAAAAAAAATTTTAGAGATAAATTTAAAAAAAGCGTGTAATCTTTCTGCGTTATAATACCTTCGAAAAGCAGGCCTATGATATCTTCGGAGCGAGATTTCTTTAAGTATTGCGAAGCGGATAGAATCGCTTTAGGAAGAAGCGCTTACAGGCTTCAAGATAAATTAGCTCTCTTAATAGCACCAGATTTTATTTGGAAATTCCAGCGTCTTTTAAGGAGAGCAGAATTTCATAAAAATGTAAAAAATAATGGGCTTGCTAATAAAATATTTTACTTTTTGATTAAACGAAAATTAAAAGTCTTATCATTAAAATTAGGTTTTTCTATTCCCGAAAATGTATTTGGACCAGGGCTTGCTATTGTTCATTACGGAACAATTGTAGTTAACCAAAATGTGAAGGTCGGTTCTAATTGTCGGATTCATCCTTGTACTATTATAGGGGCCTCTGCTGGAACTAACAAAGCGCCTAGAATCGGCAACAATGTTTATATAGCGCCGGGCGCCAAAATCTTTGGAGATATAAAAATTGCAAGCAATTGCGCAATAGGAGCAAATTCAGTTGTAAACAAATCGTTTTACGAGGAAGGAATGATGATCGCGGGTATCCCGGCAAAAGTTATAAAACCGATAAACATAAAACAAATTATCAAACATATATGACCTTTTTGCAGAAACAGTTGCTTGACTTATTTTTCGATATCATGGTTTATCACATTGGGCATGGCTACAAAAAAAAAGAAAACGTTCATGGATAAAGCTGGAAAAAAATATTGGAACGACTCGTGGGCTGCTTGCCAAATGCCAGAAGCAGTAAATCCTTCTGACATGCGGCTTACGAACTTTGTTAATCGCCGATTTCATCAGGTATTCCAGAAGTTGTTCGAAAAAGTTGAAACTTCCTCAATGCGGATGATCGAAATTGGGTGTGCTAAATCAGCATGGCTTCCTTATTTTGCCAAGGAGTTTGGTTTCAGCGTCGCCGGCCTTGATTATTCCCCCATTGGTTGCCTGATGGCTGAAGAGGTTTTGCAAGCGAATGGGGTGAAAGGAGAGATCCTTTGTGCCGACCTTTTTTCGCCCCCGCAAGATAAGCTCGGGGTTTTTGATGTGGTGGTATCATTTGGCGTTGTCGAACATTTCGATGACACGGTCTCATGCCTTAAGGCGATTTCTTCGTTACTAAAGCCTGGCGGGGTGTTAATAACAACCATTCCGAACATGCTGGGTTTAATGGGGGCTATACAAAAATTGCTCAACAAACCTGTCTATGATATACATCAATTAATTAATCCGGCTATGCTAAGAGAAGCTCATGAATTAGCAGGCCTTAAAGTACTTCAGTGTGACTATTTTATGTTTACATGCTTCGGAATAGCCAACCTCAATGGTATTTCAAAGGGCTCAATATCGTGGTGTTTAAAAAAGTTTTTTCTTAGTCTTTTATCGCGAATATCTATGCTAGTGTGGTTTATTGAGGAAAGAATTGGTGATTTCTCTCCGCGCAACACTACTTCTCCCTATATCAACTGTATCGCACACAAGCCTTAATTAAAGCCAATTATTTAATTTGTTTTTCCCCACGGCAGAAAAGCCATAAAAGTTATAAAAACGAGTAGACATAATTAATCACGCCACTGAAGTTCTTCAAGGCAAGCGTTTCGCTTTCGGCGCCAACTGGATGCGGTTTTTGGCGATATTGAATGACGAGCGTATTGAAAAAGCGAAATCCTCGTTAAAACGCATGTTGAATGTCGAGTCGCTAGTCGACAAAACCTTTCTGGATGTAGGCTCAGGAAGTGGGTTGTTTTCGCTGGCGGCTCGTATGTTAGGCGCAAAGGTTTATTCATTCGATTACGATCCCCAATCTGTGGCCTGCACGGCAGAATTGAAGCGGCGTTACTTTCCCAACGACGATTGGGTAGTGGAGTCAGGCTCGGTGCTGGACAGGGAATACCTGTCGCGCCTGGGACAATTTGACGTGGTGTACAGCTGGGGCGTTCTCCACCACACGGGGAGTATGTGGGAAGCGCTTGGGAATGTTGCACCGTTGGTGAAGCCTGAAGGGCAGCTTTTTCTTGCGATTTACAACAAACAACAATTCATCTCCGCTTACTGGATGGTTGTGAAAAGATTGTACAACCGGTCGTGGCCAAAAGTTCGTTGCCTGCTGAATTTTGGATTTTTTTTATTTTTTGCATCCGAATTATTTGCAGCGGACGCATTCCGTGGCAGAAACCCGATATTGAGATATAGGGGTGTGGGACATCGAGGAATGAGTGTGTACCGCGATGTCGTGGATTGGATAGGGGGTTGGCCTTTCGAGGTGGCAACGCCGGAGGAAATTTTCAACTTTTTCAAAGAGCGGGAGTTATCATTGACTAAGCTGGTAACGTGCGGTGGCAAGCATGGATGCAATGAATTCGTGTTTATCGCTAAACCGGGGGCATAGTGAAAATCCTTCTTTTGTGCAGGTCATTGGCTGTTGGGGGAACAGAGCGCCAAATTGTCGTTCTTGCAAAGGGTCTCCACCAGCGCGGGCATGAGGTCACCGTAATGGTTTTTTACCCCAATGGAGCAATGGAGAGGGAACTTCACGAAAGCGGTGTCCCCGTTTTTAATTTGCGCAAGTCTGGTCGCTGGGACTTATTTTTTTTCTTCGTGCGAGCGGTGCGCGGCGTTTGGAAACTAAAGCCGGGTGTGATCTATGGTTTTTTGGGCCCGGCAAATATACTAACTGCGTTTCTTAAACCTATTTTTTCAAAAACCAAGGTCGTGTGGGGAGTACGTGCATCCAACGTAAATCTTGATCGCTATAGCTGGCTGATGCGCTTGGTTTATCGCATTGAGTGCTGGCTTTCCCGATTTGCTGATCTGATCATTTGCAATTCTCGTGCGGGATTGGAATATGCCGCCTTACATGGCTTTCCTAAGTGGAAAATGACCGTGATCCCCAACGGGATTGATACCGAATATTTTAAACCTGAGGCTGCAGCGCGTGAGCGTATACGATCAGAATGGGGTGTTGCCGAGAGCGAGATACTGATCGGATTGGTCGCTCGCCTGGACCCCATAAAAGATCACCAAACATTCCTTCGCGCGGCGGCGATGTTGATCCAAGAGCGGACGGATGTTCGGATCGTCTGTGTGGGGGAAGGCGCTAAGCCATACAGAGAAGAACTACACCGACAAGCGAGTGCATTGGGCTTGGATGAGCGATTAATTTGGGCCGAAGCTCGCAGTGATATGCCGGCGGTATACAATGCTCTGGATATTGCCTCTTCTTCTTCTGACGGCGAAGGGTTTTCGAATGCCATTGCTGAGGCGATGGCGTCCGGCGTGCCGTGCGTGGTGACAAACGTGGGCGATTCGGCATCGATCGTGGACAATACCGGGATTGTTGTTCCCCCGGCCATGCCCAATGTGCTGTGCGAAGGATTTCGTCAGATATTGAAACGAGTTGGGCCGGACCTTCGGGATGCGACGCGCGCTTCGATCGTCAGCCGGTTTACAAATGACGTGATGGTGGCCGAAACCTTAAGAACCCTTAGCAATATAAATAAATGATCCTAGCTTCGTCAACCCTGTTATCCAGAAAGACGCTGCTGACCGCTTTATTTTCTATCGGTTACGCATTTTTTGTTCTGGTCTTTCCATGGCAAACTATCTCAAGGGGTGGCTTCCCCGATTTTAATCGATATGTAGAGCGTTTTGATTATTATGCAAATAAAAATATCTCATTTAATGAAATTTATGAGACCCCTACCAGTTCATTTGAGCTTTCCACACTAAAAATTTATTTTAGCCAAGAGTTTTTATGGTTTAAGTTAGTTCGTTGGCTAAATGACCTTATTGGTAATACAGCGCAAGCGCTTCATGTTATTTCTTTTTTTATTCTTTTTATTTGGGCGCTATTTTTATTAGAACGCGTTAAAAATGGTGTCGCCCTTCTTTTTCTTTTCAATCCGTTTTCAATTGATGTTGCGATGTCGGGGATCCGAAATGGGTTGGCATGGTCTTTGGTTATTTTAGGGTTAATGACTCAATCTAAAATCTCAAGAGCAGCGTTTTTTTTAATCGGAATGTTTATTCACTCCACAACAATTGTGCTGGCGGTTCTTTATTACTGCACTGAATTGGCAAGTAGATTCATAAAAGGGAGAAAGCTTCTTTTGTGGGGGCTTAGTATCGGTATCTTGGTAGGGCTCTTGTTAACGTTAGGTAGTGAGCAAGTTCTTGGTGCTTTTGGGGATCGGCGGCGAGGTGAAGATTATATGGTGGGAGGCGGATCCTTAACCCAAGCATCGTTGTGGGGAATTCTTCTTTGTTTTCAGTGCATTAGTGGTCGAGTTTATATTAGAAAGAACATTTTTGTCATGGCAATGCTGGCCTGGTATTTAACCATAAATCCTTTCATCCCTTGGTCTTACAGGGTATGGAGCGCTTTCTTGCCGGTAATTGGCGCATCCGCGATGCAACTCCCCAACGGCAAACGTCAAATATTTATTTGTCTCTATTTGGGATATTTAGCAATGCAATATCTTTATTGGACAAAACTTTTTAACTACTGGTATTTGGCATAAACATCCTTGCCCCCATCCGCTCAATGCGGCGTGCAGACGGCCTTTATAGATGCGTTAAAGACGGCGCGTTATGATACTGGATCCGAACGTTCTGCCCCGGCGGGTAATTTTTGTAATTACCGGCCTCGCCAGGGGTGGGGCTGAGATGATGTTGCTTAAGCTATGCTCCAAACTGGATCCCCGTCGATTCACTCCAAGTGTGATCTCCCTTGCAGACAAAGGGGTAGTCGGACCGAGCATCGAAGCGCTGGGTATAACGGTATATACCTTGGGTATGCGTCCCAACCGCCCCTCGCTGACTGGTTGGTTGCGATTGTGCAAGCTGATTTCGACCTTGCGTCCCAACTTGATCCAAGGATGGATGTATCATGGTAACTTAGCCGCCAGCCTGGCGGCAGGGACCAGGATTCCTGTCGTTTGGGGGATGCGTCATTCTCTATATGGATTGGGAAAAGAGCGCGCGCTTACCCGCTGGGCAATCCGGTTGGGCGCCGTCATGTCTCGACGTTACCCGTGCGCTATCGTCTACAACAGCCAAACCAGCGCACACCAGCATGAGGTATTCGGATTTGCCGCCGCTCAAACCTGTATTATTCCCAATGGCTTCGATACTGAGGTGTTTCACCCCGATGAATATGTCCGCACATCTATTCGGCAAGAGTTGGGGCTGAGCGACAATATAGTTCTGATCGGATTAATTGGACGCTATCACCCGATGAAGGATCATCGAAATTTCCTGAATGCGGCGGCGTTGTTGGGCAAGGAGTTTTCTGATGTGCGTTTTCTGCTCGTTGGATGCGGTATGGATGCGGATAGTCCAGCGCTGGGTAAGATGATTGCGGAATCTGGGCTGGGTGATCGGGTGCTTCTGCTTGGGGAGCGCAAGGATATTCCACAATTGAATGCGGCGCTGGATATCGCTTCTTCTACCTCTGCTTGGGGAGAGGGGTTTGCAAATGTCATCGGTGAAGCCATGAGTTGCGGCGTACCGTGCGTGGTCACGGATGTGGGTGATTCGGCTTGGATAGTTGGTAGCACAGGAAAAGTGGTGCCCAGAAGCGACCCCGTAGCTTTGGCTGCCGCCTGGAAGAGCTTGATTCTGATAGGTCGTGGTGAGCGCCAGGCGTTAGGTATCTTGGCGCGCCAGCGGGTGATTGAAAAGTTCTCCTTAGAGCCAGTGGTGGATCAATACGAAGAATTATATGAGAGCTTGATCCCTCGGATGGAGATGTAACGGTGTGTGGTTTGGCTGGTTTTTTTCAGACATCCTTCCAAGAAGTTAATGATCTAACGGCATCGGTTTCCCGCATGGCTAAAGCTATCGCTCATCGCGGGCCCGACCACAGCGGGGTTTGGGTGGATGCTCAAACGGGTATCGCACTTGGTCACCGGAGACTCGCAATCTTGGATTTGTCGCCTCAGGGTCATCAGCCGATGGTCTCCTTCAGTGGGCGATACGTGATCGCGTTCAATGGCGAAATTTATAACTATCGAGCTATAAGAAAAGAGCTAGAGTCCCCTCTCTCCCACTCCTCTTCTGCGATGGAAGGCGAGGTGGTCTGTTGGAGCGGGCATTCCGATACCGAGGTAATGCTGGCCGCCTTTGAACGTTGGGGAGTAGAGGGGGCGCTTTCTCATTTCAACGGCATGTTTGCATTTGCACTATGGGACAGACAAGACCGCGTGTTGCACTTGGTTCGCGATCGGCTTGGCGAAAAGCCGATTTACTATGGGTGGATGGGTGATACCTTTCTTTTTGGTTCAGAGTTAAAAGCGATGATGGCGCATCCTGCATGGCGGGGCGAAATTGATCGTGGCGCATTGGCGTTGTACATGCGACATACCTATATTCCAGCACCATACTCTATTTATACTGGAATCCGCAAGTTGTTACCTGCGCATATACTCAGAATCTCTCTTCCTACCAGGAGTCGCGAAGCGCCACAATCCCGTGCTTACTGGTCTGCCAAAGCGGCTGCGGAAGCTGGGCTTAGGCATCCGTTTGCGGGCAATGAGGCAGAGGCGGTTGAATCGCTCCATGACTTGTTGCGCGATGCGGTCAAGCTGCGCATGGAGGCAGACGTGCCATTGGGGGCCTTCCTTTCTGGTGGGATCGACTCGTCTGCGGTGGTGGCGCTAATGCAGGCACAGTCCACCAACCCTGTCAAAACCTTCACGATTGGCTTCGAGGTCCCTAGCTACAATGAGGCAGGGTTTGCCAAAGAGGTAGCACGGCATCTGGGCACGGAGCATGCCGAGCTATATGTTACGGCGGCGGAGGCGATGGGGGTGATTCCGAATCTGCCGCAGATTTACGACGAGCCGTTTGCAGATTCCTCCCAGATCCCGACCTTTCTGGTATCTAGAATGACGCGGCAGCATGTGACGGTGGCCTTATCGGGAGATGGGGGCGATGAATTATTCGGTGGGTACAAGCGTTATTTCTGGGGACGAGATATTTGGCGCAAAGTCGGTTGGATGCCGAAGTCAGCGAGGGTGGCAATGGAGCGTGGACTGACTTCATTGTCTCCAGAGGGCTGGGACAGGATATTTTCTGCCATGGGGATCATGTTGCCGCGCAGGCTGCGGGCGAACTTGGCTGGCGAAAAATTGCACAAGCTTGCGGAGGTATTGGGGTGTGCATCAGCGGAGGCTATGTATCGCGGGCTGGTTTCGTTCTGGGAGCCGAGATCAGTAGTTTTGGATGCATCGGAGTCACCGACGGCTTTGACGGATCGTGGTCAATGGGCGGATCTTCCGGACTTTACCCAGCGTATGTCTTTTCTGGATACGGTGAGTTATTTACCAGATGACATTTTGGCGAAAGTGGATCGGGCGAGCATGGCGGTAAGCCTCGAGGGGCGAATGCCGCTGCTGGATCATCGTGTGGCGGAGTTTGCGTGGACCCTGCCGCTAGAAATAAAAATCCGGGGCGGTAAGGGTAAATGGCCGTTGCGGCAAATACTTTACAAATATGTACCTAAGGGGCTGATCGAACGACCCAAGATGGGTTTTGGCGTGCCCATCGACGTCTGGTTGCGGGGTCCGTTACGGGAATGGGCGGAAAATCTGTTAGATAATACACGCGTAAAAAAAGAAGGATTTTTAAACCCTTCTATTGTTTGTAGGAAGTGGAGTGAACATCTATCGGGTAGCCAAAATTGGTCATCACAATTATGGACTGTATTGATGTTTCAGGCGTGGTTGGAATTGCAAAGCTCTTGATATTAAAAGCAATTAAAGTGAATGCCTTAATATAAAGGCGCATCACAAGCTGGTAATAGAATATTAATGAAAAGTGGCAAGAACTGGGTGCCTTGGTATGGCAAAGTTGCGGCCAAAGTAGTATTTTCTCGTTTACCTTTGGGGTATGAGTTTTGGCGAAAACTAAACATGTTCGTTCATGGCGCCATGAACAAACCTGAGTACGCATATGCTATTTTTCAGCAACACTTTCAGCGCAGCAACTTTTCACGTAAAAGCGATAAATTTGTCTCGCTTGAGCTTGGTCCGGGCGATTCTTTGCTCTCGGCGATGGTGGCTAGGGCACACGGCTCAACAATGTGTTATTTGGTCGATGCTGGCCCTTTCGCGACAAAAGAAATCAAACCCTATCGCGAGATGAAAAAATTTCTTCACCAACGTAATCTACCTACGCAGGCCATAGATGCAGGATCAGAATTTGGAGGTGTGTTGGCGTCTTGCAATGCAGTCTATCTCACGCAAGGATTAAACTCGCTCCGGAACATACCATCGGAAAGTGTCGACTTTATTTGGTCACAAGCCGTTTTGGAGCACATTCGCCGCCATGAATTCTTACAGACCATGTGCGAGCTGCGCAGGGTACTGCGACCTGACGGTGTTTGTTCTCATAGAGTCGACCTAAAAGATCATTTAGGAGGAAGACTAAATCATTTACGTTTCTCTACTCAAATATGGGAGTTAAACTGGGTCGCTAAGTCCGGATTTTATACCAACAGGTTGCGTTACTCCGACATGAAAAAACTGTTCAAAAAAGCTGGATTCGACGTTCAGATTGTTTCAGTCAGTAATTGGGATGTTTTACCAACTCCGCGCCGCTTAATGTCCAGCGAGTTCCGGGGCCTGAGTGAAGAAAATTTACTAGTGAAGGAGTTTGATGTTTTATTGAGACCTTCTTAAGGATCATTGGGTCTTCATGGCGGACTAGGAGCATAAAAGATAAGACAGATCGTAAGGAAGATGTTTTGATTTCTCTTAATAGAAAATGGAATATTGCTAAAATTGAGCAGCTATTACTTGAGCAACTATAGACACAGAATATGCCGTTGTTGGTGTGGCCCCGCAGGGTAGCAGTTCCCTGCTGATAGGTATCGCGGTCTTTCACCTGATTAATCTGGGGACCACCAATGTGGCGCACAAGGCCTGTGCCCCTCGTTTCTAGGTGTTTAATCGGCCTCGCCGCCTTCAGCGGTTTTTGGTCCTGTCCATACGGAAGTATCTTACGCGGGTTACCACGCCGCTTTTTCCTAGTTTTCTCTTGGCGGCGGGATTTCCCGTACTGCGGTTTGAGTGAATGATATTCCTTTTGTTCCCCGGCTTCTTTTTAGGCTATCTTGAGTTTAAGAAGTCGCGTATTCTCCCGCGCATTTTCCAAAACCGGCTGGCGCCATTTCCCGGACTTGCGATCGGTGCGATTAGAAATGGGGACCCACAATGACGAGCTGGCCCGAATCTAGGCCCAATATCCGGGGTAAATTGCTATTTTTTGTTACAGAAGATTGGTACTTCGTCTCGCATCGATTAACTTTGGCTGTCTCAGCGAAGGCCGCCGGGTATGAGGTGGCGGTACTAACCCGGGTTCGTGCACACGGGGGCTTAATCCGAGATTCTGGGCTTCGGCTGATTCCATTTGAAATTGCACGGACCGGGTTAAATCCATTTCGAGAGGCATGGACTTTGTTTCGGCTAATTCGCCTGTACCGAAAAGAGCGGCCGGATCTCCTGCATCATGTGGCGCTAAAACCTGTGCTTTATGGCAGTATTGCGGCACGTTGGGCCGGCCGGCCGGCCATCGTCAACGCGCTTGCAGGCATGGGATGGCTCTGTTCGTCTTGGGGAGCCACCCATAGAGTGAGAAGCGTGGTTCGGTCAATTCTTACTCGTTTGCTTAAGAGGGGGCTGACCATAGTGCAGAATCCGGAAGATGCCCGCATGCTGGTCGAAGCCGGAGTGCCAGCGTCCCTGATCAAGCGAATTCCTGGCGCGGGGGTGGATCCGCGGCTTTACGGTAAGGAGGCGCCAGATTCGGGGCCACCTTTGGTTGTATTGGTTGCCCGTATGTTGTGGGACAAGGGAGTGGGCGATTTTGTAGAAGCGGCTACCCGCATACGCCACGCCGGATTCAAAGCACGCTTTGCCTTGGTTGGCATCCCCGATCCGGAAAATCCGACTTCGGTGCCGGACACTCAGCTCCGAGCGTGGCACGAGCGCGGCCATATCGAATGGTGGGGGTACCGCGCTGACATCCCCGCTGTCTTGGCAAAGGCGAGTATTGCCTGTTTACCGACCTTCTATGGCGAAGGCGTCCCCAAGGCCCTGATTGAGGCAATGGCTAGTAGACGCCCGATCGTGACTACCGACATTCCTGGCTGCCGCGAATTGGTTGACGGTGGGCGTAATGGCATTTTGGTGGCTCCGCGCGATGTCAATGCATTGACCGCGGCGTTGGAGGCTCTGATTCGCGACCCAGAGCGATGTCGTAGAATGGGCGAGGCTGGACGATTAATGGTAGAAAAATCCCTATCTTTGGATCACGTCCTTCAAGAAACGATCAACCTCTACCAAGAATTAGTTCCGTTGAAAAAAGCGGGTTGAAAAAAACTGCAGTCACTGGCGCCTCCGGTTTTATCGGAAGCCATTTGCTCAAGGTGCTGGAGGCTAAGGCCCAACCCATCTCCTTGCGGGATCCCGGGTGGCGAAAGACAATCGCGAGTCATCGACCCAACGCAGTGGTTTACTTGGCCGGTTACGCCCACGCCCGGGCTCCGGAAGAGGAGATTCGGAGGGTGAATGCAGGCGGAACCAAGGCCTTGGCTGAAGAGGCAGTTCGTTGTGGGGTGAAAAGATTTGTTTTTATAAGCTCGATCCAAGCACTGACTGAAAAAACTGTAGAAGGTGAGTCGGTAAACACCAAAACCTCGGCCACTCCCCAAGGTGCTTACGGAAGATCCAAGTTCGAAGCCGAACGATTCCTCCGAGGGCTTTCCATGGAAAGCCGAATGGAGGTGGTGATCATTCGACCTCCTTTGGTGTTTGGACCAGGGGTCAAAGCTAACTTTCGAAACCTTTTCCAGCTGGTTGAGAAAGGCATTCCCCTGCCCCTTTCCGCTCTTGATTCCAATCGGAGGAGCTTCGTGGGCGTCTCAAACCTGATCGACCTAATCCTGCTTTGCCTGGAGCATCCGGCCGCGGCCAATCGGACCTTTCATGTTTCCGACGATGACGACATTTCCACGGCCGAACTCCTCCGGCGGATGGGAAGAGCGCTGGGTAAGCCTGTTCAAAATCTGCCCTTACCCCAGAGTGTCATTAAAACCGGATTGCGACTTCTCGGGAAAGGAGATTGGGTGGATAAGCTTTGCGGTGATTTGAGGGTGGATATTGAGGAGACGAAACGACTGCTTGGCTGGAAGCCGAAAGTCACGATGGAGGAGGAGCTTGAGAGGACGGCGCAGTGGTGGAAAACGAGGAAGAAGTGATTGGCTTTGGCTATGGCTTTGGCGGGAATAGGCCGTGAACGTGAAGGTGGGCGCGCCGGAGGCGCGTGGATTAGGATTAAGATGAAGATTAGGGAGATTTTCGGACTAGGGACTTAAGACTGAAGGACTTGGATCGGAAGATAAATGGCTGATCCGCGGGAACAAATGAGGCATACGATGGACGTGGTTTTTGACGCCAATGTCATTGTCA
>Ga0172372_10006070_pt1 | contig 16583 bp, 16 predicted proteins | sample LakKiv5m_2_FD_114544 | JGI IMG/M metagenome (GOLD analysis project Ga0172372, IMG submission 114544) | Freshwater microbial communities from Kabuno Bay, South-Kivu, Congo - kab_092012_9.5m | ecosystem: Environmental > Aquatic > Freshwater > Lake | place: Democratic Republic of the Congo...
AAAATTTCTATGCAAAATGAGAGGTGTATTGTCATCATTTGACTGACTCTCAATATGAATGGCTTTCCACTCATCTCCTATGAGTACCTCCAAGGAATTCAAACTTGGATCACCATAGAAAGGGGTGAATCGGAAAAAATTTCCATCGCCTGGACGCCAGAGCAAAGGAGTGTGATCACCATGGGATCCATCTTTAACGTGAATTCCTTGCAATTCCGTTCCTCGTCGTACCTCAATGCGACAAGTAATAGAATTCAAATTCTTCCCAAATATCGGCGAGAAAATCTCTTTTTTCTCAACAAAAGAAAATTTTACAAGGTGACCATCCCTATGCCGAACTAGACGAACCTCACCCTGATCTTCAATCCGGATATTCTTCCAAGAGTTAGAATTAGCAACTGCTAATGTAGGTTCTGACAGCTTTATAACCGATTCGAAACCTATCGCTAACATCAGGAGCATCTAATCGTGTCGACAAATCATGGCTTGGCGCCACATCAGTCCACCGATGTCCTGGGTTCACCGACCTCAAGGTGTGAATCCGTTGAGCCCGGATCCCAAACCGTGGCTAGAGCAGAAAGTGCAGAAATCCTGGCACTGTTGCGGGCTAATCAGGCTGAAATCCAGAAGCTGACCACCTTGACCCAAAGCCTGGCATGGCAACTTCAGGGTGAAGAAGCGGAACAGTCAACCGAAGCACTGATTAGCGATCAACCCTCGCTGCTGGGGGATAGCGATCGGGAGATCGACCAAGCCGAGACCCAGGGTGAGTATGACCATGGCCAGGCATTGTTCCTTCCCCCTAGTCCTGGGGACCTCTCGCCCCTGATAATCCCCATTGCTATGGCACCAGCTCTGGCGACTTCCCCTGAGGACTTGGAGGTGTTTGAGTTCACCCTACCCCAGGTGTCCAATCAGCCCCCCTTGGCGGTGGTGCAAGGACAACCCGGGCAAGCCTATCGATTTATGGAGACCCTCACCGATTGGGTCGGGCTGGAGATGATCGCCATTCCTGGGGGGCAGCTAGATCTGGCCAGGTCAGAGGAGGCCAGTGCATTGGATGACAGCCATGGTTCAGGCGACCTGCCCTCAACCGCCACGGTTGAGGGCTTCTTCATGGGCCGTTACCCCATCACCCAGGCTCAGTGGCGGGCTGTAGCCCGTTTACCCCAGGTTAATCGCCCTCTCCATCCTGACCCCTCCCACTTTAAGGGGGACAACCGCCCGGTGGAGCGGATCTCCTGGCATGATGCGGTGGAGTTTTGCGATCGCCTATCCCTCTACACAGGACGTGCCTATCGTCTACCCACCGAAGCCGAGTGGGAGTACGCCTGTCGGGCTGGCACCACCACCCTTTTTAACTGCGGCCCTAGCCTTAACCCCCAGCTAGCCAACTACCGTTGGCTCCAAACCGAGCTAGACCCCCGATCTCCCCTGATCCCTGGCCACACCACCCCCGTAGACCAATTTGAGTACGCCAATGGCTTTGGTCTTAGTGATATGCATGGCAATGTGTTGGAATGGTGCCAGGATGCTTGGTCTGGAGTCGATGAAGCTAGGGACGGGGTCGATGACATTGCTGGGTCCCAACCCGCTCAACGGGTTCTGCGGGGAGGATGTTGGCTATTTCCCCCAGAACAATGCACCGCTGCCAGTCGCCAGGCGGAACTGAGCCTGCGGGCCTATGACTACATTGGTCTGCGGGTATGCTGCTCATCCTTGGCGAAATCGCCAGTGGTGAGGCAAACGACTCCCATGATCCCCGTCCTCGTCACCGAGATCGGTCCCCGTCGCACCCCACCCGTTCCGGTGCTGGTCATGAAGCCCAAGGCTAAGCAACGTCAGTTAGTCAGCCTAACCGGGCTGTGTTTAGTCATGGGCTTATTGGGAGGCTCCAGTACCGCCAGCATTGCCAGAGGCGGCCAGTCCCCCGCCACCTGGCAGCCCCTGGCCCCGTCCGCTGAAGTGCTGGGGCAGAGTGCAGCCATGCTCTTCCATAGTGCCCAGCTCGATCAACCAACCCTAGCCCTTCCTGAGTCGCCGACAGGACTGGAGGAGATTGTCCCTAAACCTAGTGTCACCTTCCACTACGGCACCGTTACACCCTATCCGCCAACGGATAGAACGCTGACCAGGTCTTTACCTCGGGTGGTGGCTCGCCCTACTCTGTCGTCATCTCGTCCGGACCTCCAGGCCAATCATCCGGCCTTATCTACTGGCCAAATCGCCCAAACCGGCCCAGGGCATTATGGGTTGACCACCAGGCGGCACCTAGCCATTACCCCTCAAGCGTACCCCGAAAACTGCACAGGTATCGTCACTGTCTTCAAGGCTAGCTTTGGGCTCTGGCGTGCCTGCACCTCTCCTGGCCGGCGGCCCGGACCTGGATAAACAGGACCATTCATAATAAATTCTTTGATCGAATCAACATTTCCTAAGGTTTTTCCTATCTTTGACCGGCGATCGATAATAAAACCATTCGCAAAACCTAGGTTCCCCAAGGTTTTTCCTATGTTTAGCATGTCAAACATAATAAATTCTTTGGGTAGATCAACGTTTATCAAGGAAATTCTTATCTTTAGCAACGGCTGATCAGGAAACGCACGGGCGAAACCAAGGTTTGTTAAGGATTTTCCAATATTCGCCAGCCCCCGATCAGGAAACGGACGGGTGCAATCAACCTTTACCAAGGATTTTCCAATATTCGCCAGCCCCTGATCAGGAAACGGAGCGGTGCAATCAACCTTTGCCAGGAATCTTTCCCTATTCGCCAGCCCCCGCTCCCTAATCCCTAGCCCTTTACCCCCTCCTCAGGTTTGGCTGAGGGAAATTACGGAGAGAGAGGGTGTCAACTTGAGGTCCTATTTTCCGAATAAATCTGGAGGGCATTCCGGATTGGGGATGGCATCCTAGATTTAGTTCCTGAATTAGATACGTAAGGTAAACTAATTCATCAGGGTGCATCACATGACCAGAATTAAACGGACCTCTCAAGTCCTGGAAAAGGCAGAGCAGCGGGCGACAGGGCTGCGGTCCATCGATCCCGCTCTGGATTTGGGCCATGGGCTCTCTCTGCAGGCCTACAGCAAGGCGATGGCCACGCTGCGGGCCCAGGTGGGGGCCTATAACGAGTTTATCTCTGCCCTCGACCGCGCCGGTCAAACCGTGCGGGATAGCGAACAGCAACTGCGGGCGTTGTCGGAGCGGATGTTAATTGCCGTGGCCGCCCGCTATGGCAAGGACAGCTACGAGTACGCCATGGCGGGGGGTACCCGCCGTCGCGATCGCCGCCGGCCCTCCCGTCAGAATTGACCAGGCCCCCTCTGAGTTCTACCTCCCATTCAAAACCGCCCCCCCTGGCCAAGCCAGGGGGGGTTTCTATGGTCTATCGCCAACAACAGTCGGCAGAGGAAGCCCACCCAGTACCCTAGTCGTAGATCGGGTAACCCTAATAATCCAACTCTTCTTCGTACTCGGTCACCTTTTTCTTTTGAGGAATATTCACGGGTGGCGCCTGGTAGGGCTCAGCTTCGTCCTCGACAGACCAAACATCGTCGTTGACCTCTCGATAGTCTGCGTCCTTCACCTCAACCTCGTAGGGGGATGGGGTAGGACTGTTCCAGTTAGGGGTCTCCCCCAGGGTAGCCGCCTGGTAGCCTTCAGCGGCTTGACTGCGCCTGGCGGGTTCTTGCACCAGTTCCGCCTCATCCCAGTCGTCGTCACTCCAGCGATCCTGCTTGGCGGGGGTGCGGGCTTTAGTAAACTCCGCCGGGGTCTGCACCCCGGAGGGCAGTTGGTTAGCGGTGGAAACCGGCATAATATACTCGCCGTCGCTGGTGCGCTCCCAGGGGGGGCTGCCAATGCCCAGGCGCTCCAACAGCCCTACACTCAACTGGACCAGTTTTTCCTCTGCCCCCTCAAAGACAATTAATCGGTCAGGGCCACTGCTGACCACCTCATCCATGGGGAGTTCGTAGGTGCTAATCACCTGATCGGGAATCTGGGGTAAGCCAAAGGAGGCAATTACAATGGTCTCTACCCGCCCATTGGTGACGTCAAACTTAAAGCCCCGGACTCGCCCCAGGGGCTCACCGGTTTCGGTAATCACTTCGCAGTTGATGAGGGTGCTGTAGGGGGCTACGTTCGATTCATCATCCAGGCTGGTATCGTCGTCCACCAGGATCACATCACCAATTTGTCGGATACTGGTGAGGGGCATGACCTGTTGGGTGCTGGATACTAACCCCGACATAATATTTTCCCGTAGACCCACCGCCACCACCTGTCGTTGGTCCACATCTACCCAGACCTGGCTGACGATGCCAAGGCGCTGGCCCGCGTTACGGGTGATCACCTGCGTACCTAAGAAGTCAGAGCGGAGACGATATTTGTCTAAGGTCATGTCTGATCCATCTCGAAGGGTCGAGATACTATATCACTTTTCTAACCGTGTCTCTGGCTTGGACTAGGACAGAGAGTAGAGCTTGAAAATTATTTTAGTATAGATAAGTTAATCGGAATTGGATGGCGACGCCAGGTACGGTGAACCGGCTTAGCGACTGACAATACCTGACCACTGCACTGACTTTTCGCCGGTGCGACGGTAGGAGAAAAACCGCTGCGGTTCCTGAAAGGTGCAGTGGGGGGCGATCTCAATCTGTTCGGCTGCCAGCCCCAGACCCATCAGTTGCCAGTGGTTCACCCGCCGCACATCCAACCGCCGCTTGCCCGGTTCCGGGTCAGGCAAGATCGGGGGATACTTGAGATCTTGCAGGTAAGCCAGCCCCTCCGCCTCCAGGGGGTCTAGGCCTGTCGCCAGCAGGGTGGCTCCCACCTGGGCTGCCACCGCCTGGGAAACCTGATAAACGGAACCGGCGATGGCGGGGCCAATGGCCACCACCAGGTCTGGAATGCGACTACCCTGGGCCTGTAATTGCTCCAGGGTATGGGGCACAATTTTCAAGGCGGTGCCTCGCCAGCCGGCATGGATGGCGGCGACACGACCACTCACCAGGTCGCCAATTAGGATCGGGTTGCAGTCGGCGCTACAAACCCAAAGGGCTTGACTGGGGGAATTGCTAACCAGAGCATCGGCCTCGATCAGGGGGTCAGCCTGGCTATCCTGGCTAGCGATCGCCGGATCCCCAGCCATCACCACCCGATTACCATGCACCTGCTTAACCCGCTGCACCCTTGCGGTGGCATCGAGGATGGGGGTGAGTTGCTCAGGGGTTTCGGGCCAAAACCCCCGGGTAAAGAAACCATGGCACCAGCCCTGGAGAAGTTGGCAGGTGAGAAATTCCTTTCCTTGCCAGGACTGCCATTGCCAGAGAGTCATAGGCTAGGGATTAAGGTCCTGCAAGCTTTCAAGACTACTGAGCAGCTCAGCGGTCGCCTCATCCCCAGGGGTGCCTTCCCCCAGCAGGCTATCGAGGGAGTCGGAGCCAGGGGTCGTATCTGCGACAGCGTTATCAATGGCGGCATTGATCAGGTCTTCCAGATTTAGGGGGCTTTCCTCCGCGGGTAGGTTACCGGCTGTAGGGCTAGATTGGGCAAGGGACCGCAGTCGGCCTTCCATCTGCTGCTCCAGGTCTTCGGTACGGCGGCTGAGCTCCTCCTGATACTGCTCAATTTTTTCCGCCAATCGCATTTCGTATTCCGATCGTACTTTCGCCTCAATGTCCTGGCGCCAGCGAACGATTTGGTCTGGATCAGGCCCGGAGGGGGTCGGTATTGGTGAGAGCCCCTGCATCATCTGCAGCCGATTGGCTACGTCGGAATCTAGGGCTTGGGACCGCTCTAGCAGGTCATCGTGGTGACGTTCCAGGGCGGCGGTCAGCCGTTTCTCATAGTCACGATCGTAGGCCTGGCGAGCTTCCACCAGTTTCTGACGTAGATGGTCGTCGTAGGCCCGCTGCAATTTTACCGCCGCCTCCCGCAGGCGAGTCTCGTATTGGCGACGGAGCTGCTGCTCGACAACCGGGCTGGTCTCCCGATAGGCCTGGGCTTCATCCCCGGTGACCGCAGGTAACAACGCGCCATGGCGGGCCTGGTACTCCGCCTCCAATTGCTCTAAGCGAGCCTGATGCTGAACCTGGTAGGCCTCAATCCGTTCCGCCAGTTGCGTTTCGTAGTCCCGTTGCAGTTGTTCGGTGGCCGCCTGGAGCCGCTGTTGATGCTCAACCTCCAGCTCCTCCTGACGCTTCTGGCTGCGCTTTAGCCCCTCGGTCAGTTCATTGATTCTGGCTTGACGAAGATAGAAGCCAATAATGACACCGATCAGAAAGACTATGGCCAGGGAGATGATCAGTCCTTGCATTCCAGGCATAGGTTAGCTCCTCACTCCATCAGGGCGATCAGGATAGGAATCATAGCAGCGTGCCGTCACGGTCATACAGCCCAAAATCCCTAACAGTTCAGGACCATGATATACGCTGGCTAGACTTTAGGATCTGCCAGGGGGGGCCAGTTTCAGTCGAATCCTACGGTAGCGTCGGGAGGCGGACAGCAAAATCTTGTAAAAGTTTTTATCTAATAAAGTTTTGTTAACTTCCCGTGAAGCTTGCCCCTGGGGACTTCCCCTGGCTGAAGGCTTTGGGCAATATAAGGCTGTCAACTATGGTTCTGACAAGGCTGGGGCTCTGCCCCAAACTGGTCAAAACATTTAACTGGTTATTCTCTAAAACTCTATGCTAACCCGCCCCCATTGCCCCGCGCAGTGGGGGCTTATTATTGACTCCTTGCTCCTCACTCGCTAGTACTCCTTCAAGGGGTTTTTTCCAGCTCCTCGCCGGCGGCCCTATCCAATAGCCAGTAGAGTTGCCCGGCGGGGCGTACCAGGCGGGAGGGGTAGGCCAGATCGTCGCCGACTTCGGCAAAGACCTGGGCCAGGGCGGGGCGTTTGCCAGCTCCCGCCGCTAAAAAGATAACGCAGCGGGCCTGGTTAATCAGCGGCACGGTAAAGGTTAGCCGTGGGTCGTTACCCTTTTGACCCAGGGTCACTAACCGATCCTGCACCGTCAGGGCAGCGATATGGGGAAAGAGGGAGGCGGTATGGCCATCGTCTCCCATGCCCAATAGAATCAGGTCAAATTGGGGCAGTTGATCGGCGGCTAGGCCCTGGAGTTGGGAGAATTGCGATCGCATCTGGGCCCCATAGGTGGCGGCGGCCTGGGCTGGGTCCGCCAGGTGGGTGGGGGGAATGAAAATATGATTGGCAGGGATGGGTACCCGATCTAACCACACCTGCTTGGCCATACCGGCGTTGCTATCGCCATGGCTGACCGGCACGTAGCGCTCATCCCCCCAGAAGATATAAAGTTTATCCCAGGCCAGGGGTTGGGCCGCCAGGGCAGCGTAGAGTGGTTTGGGGGTGCTACCACCGGCCAGGGCCAGGGTGCAAAAGCCCCGCTCAGCGATGGCGGCCTGAATCGATGCCGTCACTAACTCCAGTGCCCGTTGCACCAGGCTGACCGGGTCGGGCAAAATCTCGACGATGGGGGTAGTCATGGCAGTATCCCAGGGGCTTTAACAAGGGGCTTAGCCTTAAGCTACCCCAACTCCGGTGTTCTACCCCTGACCTTAAGCCAAATTACAGAACCGCTCCCATGGCCTGCTTTACTCCCCCCTGGCTGCTCCAGAGTGGTCTAGCCATGACCCTCTACACCGCCCTCCTGGCTCCCCGCCTCTGGGATCAAACCCTGGAGGTTGCCCCCCTGGCCTACCAGGATCATATCTTTACGGGCCAGGGGGGGGTGCCGATCTTTGGTCGCTGGGTGGGGTCCCCCCGCTGCCGGGGCACCATCATCGCCACCTACGGTATTACCGGCAGCCTGGACAACCAATGGTTTCTCGAGATTTTAGCCCGCAAGGCCCACCAACGGGGTTATGGGGTGGTGGTGTTTGACTGGCGGGGCCACGGCAAAACCGGCGAACTCTCCCCCACCCTCACCTCCGACGGCCTCTACGAAGGTCAGGACTACCTGGCCCTGGCGGCCACCGCCAAGCACCTGGGCTGCCCGCCCCCCTACTGGTTGGTGGGCTACTCCCTGAGTGGGCAACTGGCCCTGTGGGGCGGACGAGAGGCCATGGCCCTGCCCCCAGCCAGAACAGCGGGGGCAGGGCTGGGACGGCAGGATATCGGTGGGGTAGCGGTGGTTTGCCCCAACCTGGATGCTAACCGATCGCTGCGTTACCTCACCGCCCATCCCCTGGGCCGGTATCTAGAGCAATCGATCGCGCGGGAGTTACGGCGCCTGGCAGAGGCACTCCAGCGGGCCCATCCCGATCACCTGGACGCCGCAGCGATCGCCCGGGCCCACAGCATCTGGACCTTTGATCAGGAGTTGGTGATTCCCCGACTGGGCTTTGCTACCGTGGCGGACTACTACGCCGCCAGTAGCCCCCTGCCCTTCATGGCAGACCTGGGGGTACCCACCCTGATCCTCTATGCCGCCGATGATCCCCTATTTGATCCCAACATCATCCCTGACCTGCAGGGGATCTGCGCCGCCAACCCCCACCTGGACCTGGTCTTGACCCGCCATGGCGGCCATGTCGGCTACTACAGCAGCCTGGCCGGCCAGCGCCGCAGCCAGGACCCCGATCCGTGGTGGGCCTGGAACCGGGTGCTGGACTGGGTAGACCGACGATCTCCAGGGCTGACCTAATGCTCTATCAACCTTAACGTGACGGGTTGAGACCAGCAGGGAAGACGGGGGGATAGGGAGACGGGGAGAGATTTACGGCTCACTTGAATCTTGCTAGACCACTAGCCATCAAACCCGACATCGGCAACCGCGCCAACAGGGCTCTAACTTTTAGCAACACCGGTCTTGCCTATGGGTCCCAATCCCAACCTGAACTGGTCATTCCCATAGCCTAAAGCTCATTACTTTTTCTTTTTATTACTTTTTTTACCCTTGTTTTTGAATGATCCAAACCCAGCTTTTCCTTCAGGAGATTTAGATTGTCCAGCATAAGCAAAGTCACCCTTGCCAAGTCGTGTCAGACGTGTAGGTTGTGCTGGTCTGATCGGCAAATCAATCGAGGCTCTAGGTTGGGGCAATTGCTGAATACCCTGGGTAACACGCTGAATAGCTTTTAGCAATTCCGGCACTTCATGCTGGAGTTCTTCAGGGGTGAAATCTGATTCTGTGGCCAGCCCTAACTCTATTTGAACCCTGGCCCAGGTGCCACAAATGGTTTCATCCATAGAGCCTTCCCTATAGGCTTGCTCGATTACAGGAACCGCTTCTGTGGCTTTCAGTTTAAGTAAATTAGCAACTAAGCAGCCGTTCAAAGGGGCTGGCTGTTGACTATGGCAAGCAAGAGTGTCTGACAAATGCTGAACACATTCGTCTCGATAGTCAGGATGGGCTTTTGCAATTTCCTCTAGCCCTCTAGCAGCCGATGTTTTGGACCATTTGCCAGGTTCCTGACTGGTTAGATAGGCAGCTAATGGAGTAATACACTTTGGCCCGATCATGGCAAAGACTTTGGGCAGTTCTTCCAGAAACCACTCATTGTCCTCATCACCCAGCAGCTTGATCAGTGGTTCGATGGCAGAGTCTGCTTTCAGTTGGCCAAGGGCACGATAAGCATGGATGTAGGCATAGATTTCTACTTCGTCTTCATCCAATTCTTGATCAGAAGCAAGGCGAACTAATTCAGGGATATGCTCTGCTGTCAGCCTCAGTTCATCGACATAGTTGATCCATTGGTCTGGAAAGGTGACGCCAGGTCTACCGTAAGCGAGTAGTTGATCAATAGGGGGCTGGTAGTCTTTGGCAGGCATGGTTTTGGCTGAATTAGCTGAATTAATGGACTCCATACTTATCTAGGGCAAGCATTAATGGCTGCAAAATATCTATATCTATTATTAGGGCAACCTTGATCGCACTGCTTATCGCTCGACCTATAACATATCGTTTTTCATCTGCCTTTGTCGGAGGAACTCGACAAAATCTCGTAATACCCCGGTTTGCGCTAGTTTTTCAGGGCTTCCACCCTGATGGTCAGTTGGCCAGGGGGCCTAGCTGGGGCATCTACTGGGGAAAGGCTGGTTCATCGGAGCAGGCCGCTACAGTGAAGCGATTCCTCTAGCGGAGGGCCGCCTGGCGATCACTGAGCAAGCCATGGGCCCCGACCACCCCGGGCAACTTTACAATGGAAGCAATCCGTCAAGCTCATCCCCCGAGGTACCCAAGGTGACGATCATCGCCTCCCTATCCAGACTCCTGCCCCTGGCCCTGCTCACCCTGGGCCTGGGGGCCTGTGGCGGTGTGCAACTCGGGTCCCTGTCTTCCTCAACCTCCCATCAGGGCATGGACCACGCCCACAGTATGGATCTAGGGCCCGCCGACGCCACCTACGACCTGCGTTTTTTGGATGCCATGGTGGTGCATCACCAGGGGGCGGTGACCATGGCGGAAACCGCTCTGAAACACTCCCAGCGGCCAGAGATTCGCCAGCTGGCGGAGGCGATGCTGGCCAGCCAAACCCGGGAAATTGATCAAATGCAGGCCTGGCGGAAAGCCTGGTATCCCCAGGCCAGTGCCACCCCGATCATGTACCATGCCGAAATGGCCCACGATATGCCCATGACCGGGGAAATGGCCGCCGCCATGCGCATGGATGTGGATTTGGGCCCGGCGGATCAGGACTTTGATCGGCGTTTCCTTGACGCCATGGTGCCCCATCACCAGGGCGCCCTCACCATGGCCGCTGACCTGCAGGCTAAGACCCAGCGCCCCGAACTCAAAGCCCTGGCAGCGGATATCATCGCTGTTCAAACCCAGGAAATTGACCAAATGCAGAGCTGGCGACAGGCCTGGTATGGCTCCTAGAGGTTAATGCCCTACCCCCGACCCAGGGCGATAGAATGGGGCTGATGCGACTTCGTCTAACCATGGCCACCTACTACTACGTCCTAGCCAGTGAACGCTTCCTGTTGGAAGAGGAACCCTTTGAAGAGGTGCTGAAGGAGCGCCGCCGCCACTACCAGGAGCAGGAAAAAGCCCTTGATTTTTGGTTGGTCAAGGCACCGGCCTTTTTAGAGGCCCCGGAGCTGGCCCCGGTGAAGGCCGCCTGTCCTCAACCGGCGGTGGCGGTGGTGTCCACCAATAAGACCTTTATAACCTGGTTAAAGCTACGGCTGGAGTACGTCGCCACCGGTGAGTTTGAGGCACCCTCCAGCACCATTGCCGACCCCCTGGCCTCCCTGGCTCCCCTGCCCGCCGAGTACTAGGGCTGCAGCCTGGCAAGGTGGACTTCGGACCTCCGCTTGAGAGTTCGATGCTGATCATTTGAGCCATGTTGATCCTTTGAGCTCTAGAGTCGAAGCGCTGATCGTGACTTGGCCGATCATTGATTAAGCCGATCATTGATTAAAATGGCTAAGCCTTTTGGGGTTGCCTTGGAGCGCCCTGCTGGGGACCCAGCATTCCGACCACAGCCCTATTTTAGGGCCAGATGGGTAAATCGGTGCTCGAAAGCTGCTTGCCCTGAACATTTTACTGGCTACCTCCTGGGTAAAATGTCCTCTGTATTTATCTAGAGCTAAGGATTTTCCAAGTCCCCATATTTGATCTATTTAAATACCCGCTGTAATTGAGGATTGACTGTGATTGAGGGCTTGATGAGCGGCCTCTTTGACGGCATCAGTATTGGTGCTGTCTTATTAATTGTAGCCCTGGGCTTGGCCATTGTTTTTGGATTGATGGGAGTGATTAACCTGGCCCACGGTGAGCTGATGATGTTAGGCGCTTACACCACCTACGTAGTTCAAAACGGGGCTAAGGCCCTGGGTGACTGGGCTCTAGAGAGTTATATTTTCGCAGCCTTACCCCTGGCGTTTTTGGTAGCAGCCCTGGTGGGATTGCTGATGGAGCGCAGTGTCATTCGCTATCTCTACGGTCGCCCCCTGGAGACCTTGCTGGCCACATGGGGTGTAAGTTTGATTTTGCGCCAGTTTGTTCGCAGTGTAAATTGGCCCATGGCGATTGCTTTGGCAGTTTTTGGGCTTTTGTTTGGGGTGGTGAGCCAAATCCTAGACCGCTACACCGATTGGCGACGTTTGGGCAGTTGGGTGAGTTCCCTGTGGCTGCTGCTTTCAGCTACCATTGCCGCCCTGGTTGGGTTCTTGCTTCAAAATAACGGCACTGCAAAGTTCACTCGGGCTTGGTTTAGCGCTCGTAATGTTGACGTTACCCCGCCATCCTGGTTGCGGAGCGGTTTGTCTGTGGGCAATGTCCTGCAGTTTCCCTACGCCCGTCTTTTTATTATTGTCCTGACAGTGCTTTGTTTGATTGCGGTGTATTGGTTTCTCAATCGTACAGCCTGGGGTCTGCGGATTCGCTCCGTCACCCAGAACCGCAGTATGAGCGCCTGTTTGGGCATTCCTACCGAACGGGTGGATGCCCTTACCTTTGCCCTGGGCTCTGGGCTGGCAGGGATTGCTGGTTGTGCCGTTACCCTGTTGGGCTCGGTGGGGCCAAACCTGGGTGGCAATTACATTGTGGATGCTTTCATGGTGGTGGTGGTAGGGGGTGTCGGTAAATTGGTGGGCAGTATCGTTGCCGCCCTGGTGATTGGCGTGGCTACCTACTTGATTGGCTCCGGTAGTCTGGTCCTACTGATACCGCCCGGAGATTTATTTAAGCCCCTAGTGGATTTCTTTACCTTCTTCGCCACTACCAGCATGGCCAAGGTGATGGTTTTTGCCCTGATTATTGCCTTCCTGCAGGTGCGGCCAGCTGGCATGTTCCCGCAGAAAGGTCGTTCGGTAGAGGTATAGAGGATGGCTGTGGATATACCCGTACAACCCCGTCGGCTCGCGCAGGCCTTGGGTAGGCGAAAGTTAATGTTAGAGATTCTGGCGGTGGTGGCGATCGCCCTCTTTCTAGTACTGATCCTGCCGCTACTGGTATCGGAGTTTCGGCTGGGCTTGGTGGGTCGTTTTCTCTCCCTGGCTATTGTGGCCCTCGGCATTGATTTGATTTGGGGCTTCACGGGTCTCCTCAGTCTGGGCCATGGCATTTTCTTTGCCCTGGGGGGCTATGCCTTTGCCATGTACCTATCCCTGGTATCCTTGCCGGCAGGGGAGTTGCCAGAATTTTTCAGCCTTTACGGAGTATCCTCACTGCCCTGGTTTTGGAAACCGTTCTATAACTTACCTTTTACCCTAATTGCCATTGTTACAATTCCAGCCCTGGTGGCGGGGTTATTTGGTTATCTGGTGTTCCGCAATCGCATTCGCGGAGTTTACTTCTCGATCTTGACCCAGGCTGCCCTGGTGGTCTTTTTTAACTTTTTTAATGGTCAACAAAAGCTGATCAATGGTACCAACGGTCTCAAGACCTCAACCTCGGTATTTTTGGGTCAACAGGTGGGAGGGGCTGAGATGCAGTTTTTCTTCTACGTTGTCACCGTTCTCAGTGTAGTCGCAGTTTATGCCCTCTGCCGGTGGCTGACCAGTGGCCGGTTTGGCCGGATGCTAGTGGCCATCCGCGACGATGAAAACCGGGTGCGGTTTTCAGGTTACAACCCCGCCAGCTTTAAGGTTCTAGTATTTGCCGTGTCTGGCGCGATCGCCGGTATTGCCGGTGCCCTATACACCGTCCAATCTGGGATTATTTCGCCCCAGGCGATGGACATCGCCTTTTCCATCGAGATGGTGATCTGGGTAGCGGTGGGGGGTCGAGCTACCCTGGTGGGCGCCATTTTAGGAGCGGTGTTGGTCAATATGGCTCGGAGCTTACTGAGCGAACGATTTCCCAACGTCTGGCTATTTTTCCAGGGGGCGCTCTTCCTGCTGGTGGTTACCGCTCTGCCCGATGGTTTGATCGGTTGGGGACAACGCCACTTTGGTGCCGCCGTGCGTCAAGCCTTGGGCCTTGGCCCAGGACCAGTGATCTACGGTAAAACTGACGTCGAAGGCAGTAGCCTGGCTGAAAAGGAGATTTAATGGTGGTGAACCCAAAAATTCTTGATATTCAAAGTGTTACCGTTAGTTTTGACGGGTTTAAGGCCCTCAACCATCTCAATTTCGCCATGGAAGAGGGGGAATTGAGGGTGATTATCGGTCCTAACGGAGCTGGTAAAACCACGTTTTTAGATGTGATTACCGGTAAGGTCCAACCCACTGAGGGTGTCGCCTACTTTAAGGGAGAAAATCTGGGCAAACGTAAGGAGCATGAGATTGCCCGCCTGGGGATTGGTCGTAAGTTCCAAACCCCGCGGGTCTACCTCAATCTCACTCCCCGGGAAAACCTGGAACTATCGTGCAACCGCCATAAAAATGTCTTTTCTACCCTCTTTAGCCAAACTCCCAAGGCTGAGAAGCGTACCGTTGGTGGGTTATTAGAAACCATTGGCCTAGACTACAAGGCTGATGTTCCCGCTGCCCTGCTCTCCCACGGGGAGAAGCAATGGCTGGAAATTGGTATGCTGGTGGCCCAATCCCCCGACCTGTTACTGGTGGATGAGCCGGTAGCGGGCCTAACCGATGAAGAAACCGAAAAGACAGGCCAATTGCTGATGTCCTTGGCAGAAAGCCACTCCATTGTGGTGATTGAGCACGACATGGAATTTGTCCGTCAAATTGCCCGGCAGGTTACCGTCCTCCACGAGGGCACCGTGCTCTGTGAGGGCACTATGGACCAGGTGCAAAATGACCCCCGGGTCATCGAGGTCTACCTGGGCCAGGAAACCCACCTCAGCGCGGAACAAATGTTATTACTGAGGATCGCCGCCACCATGGCCTGGGCTGACCATCGCCTAGATGCCAGCCAACAGCAGTTGATTTTGGATCGCCTCAGCCAACGGTTTGTCCATAGCCCCGAGGATCAGGGCGGCATCCGCCACCAGCTGGAGGATCTACTGGCCAAGGCCCTTACCCTGGAGGAGTTGGTACCCCAGTTGCAAACCGACAGCCAGCGGGAGCAGGCGTTAATGCTGAGTTACGAGGTGATTTGTGTCAATCGCATCAATCAAACCGAGGCCATCGCTTACCAAAAACTGCTGCAACTGCTCAACCTGCCCATAGAAACCGTAGGCCGCCTCCAGGCCCTGGCCCTAGATAATCTCGACCAAGGACCTTAGCATTACTATGACCAGCACTCTGCCCCTGCCCACCTACCAAGATCCCCTCACGGCTCCCATGTTGAGCATCACCGGGCTTAATTTTTATTACGGGGAAAGTCATATTCTGCGGGATGTGGACCTGACCGTACCCCGGGGTCAGATGGTTTGTCTGATTGGTCGTAACGGGGTTGGCAAAACCACCTTGCTAAAAAATATCATGGGGCTTTTACGATCGCGGCGTGGAGAGATCCGCTACGCTGGCCAGGGGATTGATCGCCTTTCCCCCGATCGCCGCGCCCAACTGGGTATCGGCTATGTCCCCCAGGGTCGGGAAATCATTCCCCGGCTAACGGTGCGAGAAAATCTGATCCTTGGCCAGGAGGCCCTGGGTAAACGGGGTAAGACTAGCCAGGAGATTCCCGAGTCGATTTTTGAGCTATTTCCCGTGTTAAAAACCATGCTGGGCCGCATGGGGGGGGATCTGAGCGGTGGGCAGCAGCAGCAACTGGCGATCGCCCGGGCCATTATGGGTCAGCCCCAACTACTGGTACTCGATGAGCCCACTGAAGGTATTCAGCCCTCAATTATTTTGGATATTGAAGCAGCGGTTCGTCAGATTATCGCCACCAGGGGTATTTCGGTTTTACTGGTCGAACAGCACCTACACTTTGCGCGCCAGGCCGACTATTACTATGCTATGCAAAAGGGTGGCATTGTTGCGTCCGGTCCTACCCATGAGCTCAGCAATGATGTAATTCAAGAGTTTCTAGCGGTTTAGGCGAATCTAGTTGGGCTTTGAGGATAACAGCTATCCAGATATCTATTTCTGGTTCTGGTCTGCCAGGGATATTCCTTAATCGCGATTCATAGGATGAGGGTGCTTACCTATCCAAATTCCCCAGGCAGAGGAGTGAGTTTTTCAGAAGCAGAAAATAGCCTGCCTCTTTTTGAATTAATAATATAGGAGCTGAAGGGCTGAGTGAGCTCGGAAGAGGGGGCTAGTTTTTCCTACCTAGATTGGGTAAACTTAATTTAGGGAAATTTCATGGCTGGCGACATAGCCAAGTGGTAAGGCAGAGGTCTGCAAAACCTCCATTCCCCGGTTCGAATCCGGGTGTCGCCTTTCGCATCTACCCATTTTCAGCCTATCCATTGCAAGTTCAGACAGTTCCACTCTGTCATCATGCCTGTAAACCCCTCTCTATTTTCTATTTCTTCGACCTGTAGCTATGTCAAGTACCGACTCCTTACCCAGGTTATTCGTGGATGGCTACAATATGATTGGGGCTTGGTCTGCCTTGGTAGAGCTTCGGCATCAGCACGGGTTCGACGCAGCTCGCCAGGAGTTAGTCGAAATTCTGGCCAACTATAGTGCACGTAAAGGTCTGGATACCCAATTAGTCTTCGATGCCTACGCAGTGCGATCTCCCCACCAACAGTTGGTCATTACGCCTAACCTTTCGGTTTGTTACACGGCCTTTGGCCAAACCGCCGATAGC
>Ga0172372_10006071_pt1 | contig 16581 bp, 15 predicted proteins | sample LakKiv5m_2_FD_114544 | JGI IMG/M metagenome (GOLD analysis project Ga0172372, IMG submission 114544) | Freshwater microbial communities from Kabuno Bay, South-Kivu, Congo - kab_092012_9.5m | ecosystem: Environmental > Aquatic > Freshwater > Lake | place: Democratic Republic of the Congo...
AAGAAATTGACTTTGGCGTATATTCACTTGACAACAAATTCAAAGAACTTGACCGTATTCGATCAAGGGATGTCAATGTACATCTTTTCCGATTATCTGCAAAATCTTTCTTCTTTTTCTTTTCTTTTTTTGCCTGCTTTCGCAGTACTCTGAAAAGAATCAAAAACAAGCAGAGCTACTTACCCCTTTCCCTTTTCTCGCATAGCCGTCAAATAACATCGCGCCTTACGCGCTATCGCCTACTCATTCAATACCTTCTTAAACAGTCTGCTTGAGCAGGGCGCCTAACGTAACACTCTATTCCATTAATTCCAAACTCTTTCTCATAAGTTAAAAGAATGAAATGAAAAAATGGTTGATTGATGGCAGTACATCAATCATGGCATTTCGACCGTTATATCACTCTGATGAGCGCTCCGGGCATACTCTTTTGCTGCTTGAACAAACCCGTGAAAAAGTGGATGCACTTTCTGGACGCGTGATTTTAGTTCTGGATGGAACTGCACCGCCACAAACCAGCGATGGCTTTTCAATTCAATAATCTCGACTAACTCTCCGTTCGGCGAGGTACCAGAAAACACCATTCCATGGTCTTCAAAGGTTTTGCGGTAGTCGTTATTGAGCTCGTAGCGATGGCGGTGGCGCTCGTTGACCAGAAACTTCTGATACAATCCGTGCGCTTTTGACCCCTCAACAATAATGCAGGGATAACTGCCAAGACGCATTGAGCCGCCTTTCTCTTTGACCTTTTTCTGCTGCTCCATAAGGTCAATAACGGAAAATCGTGCGCGTTTGTTGAACTCGGTAGAGTTCGCCTCTGGCATGGCGCAGACGTTGCGGGCAAACTCAATGGTGGCACATTGCATACCAAGACAAATCCCCAAAAAGGGAATGTTCTGTTCCCTTGCATATTGGATGTACTTGATTTTGCCCTCAATGCCACGATCACCAAAACCGGGCGCCACAAGAATGCCGTTAACCCCTTCAAGGGCTTTTGAGAAATTGAATTTTGGCGATTCTGCATCCTCTGCCCGAAGCAGCTTGACCGTAGAAGCTGTCGGCTATTTTGACGATAGAGGAACCGAAAACATCAAAGAATTCGGCGAGCCTGTGGGCAAAGACTGTTGAAATAACGAGAGCTTTGTAATCAATCGCAGATGCCCGAATGGCCATTGCTGCCGCAATCGAAGTTTTCCGACGCCCCTTTACCTGTAAAGACGACGATTCTCATCTGCGTACTTCCACTCCGAGTGTTGAAAGAAAAAGCTTTGTTTTGCAATTAACAGTTTCAGGATGTAGTTAATCCACTTCGGGACTTTTCAATTTCTGTTCCCGTTCACATGAGCTGTATTGTAACCTGCAGGATAGCGTAAAATGGTTCTGGACAAATTCAGCAATGCGACCGTAACGGTTATTGTGTTCGGCAAGACAAATAATGCAAGTATCTCCTGAACATTTATTTGTGCAGTTGCTTATCGCGATGAGTGAATCTCTGACTGCTCAGTCAACTTGTTGACTGACGGGAATCTGAACAAGCTTTCTTGCATGATGTGGTGCCCGTTGAACAAAATTACTCCTGAACATTTGTTCACAACGCTCTTTTCTGCTTATATTTCAACCGCACATGTGGTGCCCGTGATGGATAGCATTCGGGCTTAAAAGGGAATCCGGTGCAAGTCCGGAACAGTACTCGCTGCTGTAATCCCACGCTGGCTGCAAAGCTGGCGACAAGATTCTCCGACAATGCCACTGTCCCGACTTTTCGGGATGGGAAGGCCGGCAGAATACGGGAAAGTCAGAAGACCTGCCTCATATTTTTTGGCTTCGAGAATAAAGCAACATACTATCATGAAACACTCCCTCGTTTCGTCCGCAGGAACAGACCGCGTTCGGGCATTGATCAACTCGATGCGAAACCGGCTGCTCTGCTCGCTTCTCAGTCGATTCGTTCCTCCGTTTATCACGATCCGTTCCGCTAGCCGTTTGGCGTCCCTGCGCATTACGTGCTGTTTTCCATCGATTCCCATCGATCCTGCCGCACTCATCTCATCGTCCGTTTTCCGTCTTTCTCGCGTCAACCCGCTCAAGCGCTATCCTCAAGGGCATGACCCGTTGACCTTTACTTGTTATCAGTGCCGTTCAGGCTTTGACAGTTTTACCGTCGCCGGTTATCCACTGACCGTCATTGCGTGCGGGGAATTAAACTGAAACAATAAAACAAGTGATCATAAAAAAATATGTTATCGCGCCAGCTTTGCTGCACTGCTCCGCCTTACGCTGTCATCCGCTCGTTACTGACGAGATCGGGACCAAGGACGCTGACGACTGGCAGGTCGAATGCACAACCGGATTTTCCTCCAACCGTGAAACCGACAACGAAATCAGGATAAAAGAGCGCGAAACCGAGGCCGCGATGGTGATCTCCCGCGGTATATCGGAAGGCATCGACATCGTTGCCGGTTTGCCAAACCTGTGGTATCAGGTGAAGGAAAATCAACTGGTTACCGCCGATGAAAGCGGCATCGGTAATATGACGTTTGAACTCAAGTGGCGGTTCTGCGAAAACGAAAAGAACGGCTTCAGCCTTGCCCTGAAACCCGGCATCTCTCTGCCGACCGGTGACGCCGACAAGGGTCTTGGCGCCGGGCGGGTGAGTGGCGGCGCGGTGCTGATCGCCACCAAAGAGTTCGGCCCGCTGACGCTCCATGCCAACGCTGGCTACCATCGCAACGCTTACGAACTCGACGAGGATTCTTCGAGCTGCAACAAGGATATCTGGAACGCATCCCTCGCGGGCGAATATGCGGTTTCGGACAAGCTCAGGGCGGTGGCCGACATCGGCATCGAAACAGCCGAAGAGAGAGGGTCGCGAACGCATCCCGCATTTCTGGTTGGCGGACTGATTTACAGCGTCATCGAAGATTTCGATTTCGATCTTGGCATCAAGAGTGGTTTGAACGATGCCGAACCTGATACGGCTGTGTTGCTGGGCGTGGCCGCACGATTCAATTAAAGGAGGAAACAATGAAAATCATGAAATTCCGTTTTATTGCCGTGGCCGCGATGGCTGCGCTCTTCATATTGCTTGGCGGTGGCGAGGCGTATGCCATGCATATTATGGAGGGGTTCCTGCCCCCTTCGTGGAGTCTGTTCTGGACGGCGGTGTCGCTGCCCTTTTTCGTGCTCGGCTTCCGATCGATGCGCCGAATCGTGGCCGACAATCCGCGCATGAAGCTGCTGCTCGCAATGGCTGCAGCGTTCGCGTTCGTGCTCTCATCGCTCAAGATTCCCTCCGTGACTGGAAGCTGCTCGCACCCGACCGGCGTGGGACTTGGGGCGATCATGTTCGGACCGTCGGTGATGAGCGTGCTCGGCGGCATCGTGCTGCTTTTCCAGGCGTTGCTGCTGGCGCATGGCGGACTGACGACGCTCGGAGCAAATCTCTTTTCGATGGGCATCGCCGGACCGTTCGTCTCTTACGGCATCTACAGGCTCGCCGACGGGCTGAAGGCTCCGCGCTCAATGGCTGTTTTTCTCAGCGCGGAGCTGGGCGATCTGGTGACCTATGTGGTTACGTCGCTCCAACTTGCTGCCGCGTTTCCGTCGGCGACCGGTGGGTTTGCCCCTGCCCTGTTCAAGTTCCTCAGCATCTTCGCCGTGACACAGGTTCCGCTCGCCGTAAGCGAGGGCATTTTGACGGTGATGGTCTATAACGCCATCCGCTCGTATGCCGGCGAAACCATGTTCAGTTCTGCAACGCTTTTTGGGGAGGCGAAGTGATGAAACAATCGATTCTGAAGAATCTCCTGCTCGCGACGCTGGTGATTGCACTGGCGGTCGTGCCGCTGATGACGCTCAAACATGCCGCATTCGGCGGCGCTGAAGGCCTGGCTGAGGAGGCGATCACGGAGCTGTATCCCGGTTACAAGCAGTGGTTCGCGCCTTTCTGGGAGCCGCCAAGCGGCGAGATCGAGAGCCTACTTTTTGCGTTGCAGGCGGCGCTTGGCGCAGGCGTGTTGGGCTACGGCCTCGGATTTCTGCGAGGCAAGGGTCAATCCGCCGGTGCGGGGCAGCCGTGATGACGCTCGACGAACACGCCGCACGATCCCGTCTGCGCGATGTCGCGCCGGGCTTCAAGCTGCTCTACGCACTACCGCCCATGGCGATGGTGCTTTGGGCAGACTCCGTGCTGTTCTCGCTGCTGGTGTTCGCACTGATGAGCGCGGCGCTCATGCTGAAAGGTGGCGCTCGTCCCACCGACTACCTCCGCTGGCTACTGCTTCCAGCGGGATTTCTGGTGATCGGCACGGCGGCGGCGGCCGTGGATGCCTCCGCATCTCCGGAGGCTTTTGTTGTTTCCGCGCCGGTCGGCGGAGCATCAATTGGCATTACCTCCGCTGGAGTCGAGATGGCGGCGCATCTCTGTTTCAGGGCGCTGGCGTTGGTCTCGTGCCTCTATTTCATCGCCTTCACGACGCCGGTCGCCGATCTCGGGCGGGCAATGGCCTCCGTCGGTCTCCCGCCGCTGCTTGTCGAGATGACGCTGCTCGTCTATCGCTTCGTGTTCCTGCTCTTCGGAACGGCTTCGGAGATGGCCACCGCGCAGCGCTCGCGTCTCGGCTATACAGGAGCCGCCTCGTCCTATCGCGCGCTCTCCGCGCTCGCCTCGAATCTCTTCGTGTTTTCGGCAAGGCGCGCTGAGGAGCTTTACGTGGCGATGGAGTGCCGGGGCTACGACGGCTCGATCCGCGTGCTTGCTCCGTCGAGCGAGGCGCGGCAGCAGTCGCTTGCGGGTCTCGCACTGCTGGAAGCGGCATTACTTTCCGCCGCCATCGCAACGCATTCCGGGAGGCTTTTCTGATGTCATCTTCGAGCATGCTCAAAACGGAAGGGCTAAGGTTCGTTTGGCCAGACGGCACAGTGGCGCTCGATGGTGTGGAGCTTCCTATACTTGCGGGGCAGGTTACCGCGTTGCTCGGCGGCAACGGCGCTGGCAAATCGTCGCTCCTGCTCAGCTTCAACGGCATCCTCAGACCATGCTCGGGTCGGGTGCTGCTGCGCGGTCAGCCGCTTGACTATTCGACACGCGGACTCAAAAACCTGCGGCAAGAGGTCGGCATCGTCTTCCAGAACCCCGACGCACAGCTCTTCGCATCGAGCGTTTATGAGGACATTTCGTTTGGACTCTGCAATCTCGGTCTGCCGGAGTCGGTGGTGCGCTGTAGGGTCGAGGCTGCGATGGAGCTCGTTGGACTCACAAAACTGGTTCGCAAGCCACTGCACCACCTGAGTTTTGGGCAAAAGAAACGGGTGGCACTGGGCGGGGTGCTGGCGATGGAACCGTCGGTGCTCTTACTCGACGAGCCGACCGCCGGACTCGATCCGAAAGGCGCAGACGGCATCATGCGCTTCATCCGCGAACTGCAACGCTCCTCCGGCATGACGGTTATCATCGCCACGCACGATATCGAAATGGTGCCGCTTTTCTGTGACCGTTTCTGCGTGATGGATCGGGGTAGAGTACTGTTCGAGGGCGAGATCGCCTCGATGTTCGAGCATCGCGATCTTATCAGAAAAGCCGGGCTTCGCTTGTCGCGCATCGCCCACCTGATCGAGATTCTTACCACAAAGGATGGCTTCGATCTACACGGCACAGCAATGACGATCAGCGAGGCCAGAAAGATTTTAAAGCTGATGAAGGAGAAATGGGAGATCAATGGAACAGAGTAGCAAAGTTTGGCTGGTCGGTGCCGGACCCGGCGATCCGGAGTTGTTGACTGTTCGGGCGCACAAGCTGCTGCAATCGGCTGACGTGGTGCTGCACGACGCACTCGTCAGCCCAGAAATCCTCGCACTGCTGTCGACCGACGTGAAGAAGATCGCCGTCGGCAAACGCATCGGCGACGGCAAAAATCAGACCGACCGGCAGACGCAGATCAACGGACTGCTGGTCATGCACGCCCGCGAGGGGAAATGCGTTGTTCGGCTGAAGGCGGGTGATCCCTTCATGTTCGGGCGCGGCATCGAGGAGATGCGTGCGCTTACTGCCGCCGGCATACCGTGCGAGGTAGTGCCGGGTATCACGGCAGGCATCGCCGCCGCCGAGCTGTGCCGGATTCCGCTGACCGAGCGCTACCGGAACACCTCGGCACTTTTCTGCACCGGACAAACGGTGGACTACTCGCTGTCACATTTCTCGGCGGTAACCGAGCTGATGAATGCGGGTACGCCACTGGTCATGTACATGGGTTTCGAGAATCTCAGCAGGATCGTCGAGCGTTTCATCGAATCGGGGCTGTCGCCAGATCTCCCTGTCTGCGCAGTCTCGAAAGTGTCGCGTCCGGATCAGATGCTGGTGGCGGCAACGCTCGGCACCATTATTGAAAAACTGCGCGAAGACGAGTTGCCGCTGCCGGTGGTGTTCATCATCGGCGAATACGCCATACCGAATGGGGTGGTAAAACAAGATCCGTCTGATCTGTTAAAATCACAGCTTCAACCAGCATGAGTAAATACAAAAAGCGTTCCCAGATCAACAAGAAGGCGATTTTGCTTGCCCATTTTGGCACCACGTATCCATCAGCGCTGCCATCGCTGGAGAACATCCGACGGCAGGTACGGGCGCAGATTCCCTGCATCGAAGTGCGACACTGCTTTACCTCGAACATGGTGCGCAACATCTGGTCAGCGCGGCGTCGCGATTCACAGAAGTGGCGCGACGAGGGGGTGACTGACGAGTTCCTGAACGCGCAGGGGTTTCTTGGCGCGATCGGCAATTTACAAGATGGCAACTACAGGACAGTCATCGTGCAGCCGACCCACATGTATCATGGCGAGCAGTTCGAGGATCTGAAATCTTACGTCTCGGCGCTCCAGTCAATCCGCACCATCAAGCGGATCTGGTCGCCCTTCGAGAAGGTGGTGCTGTCGCGCCCGGCTCTCGGCACCTGCGGCGTTGAGCACGACTACGCAGCGGACATCGAGGAGATTGCTGGGCTGTTTGCTGACGATGTCGAACGAGCCTGCGAGCTGGACGCAGCGCTGGTCTATGTGGCACACGGTAACGACTTTTTCTCGTCCGGCTCGTTTTACGAGACCTGCCAGGTAATGCGGAGCCGTTATCCGGGCGCAGAAATTCATATCGGCATGCTCGAAGGGCGGTCCGGCGTGGAACAAATCGGCGCCGAGGTGAAGGGTAATGGACGCAATGCGGTGCTGCTACGCCCTTTTATGATAACGGCGGGCGACCACGCACACAACGACATTGCCGGTGACGAACCCGGTTCGTGGAAAGGCGCGTTCGAGGCGATGGGCTGCCGCGTTGAGACCCGCATGGAGGGACTCGGTTCAGACGACCGTTTTGCCTCGATCTTCGCTCGCCGGATTCTCGAAACCGCCGAAGATCACGGTATCGATCTGTTGTCGTGAAGAGCGGGGGAGGCTCTCCTGTCGTGTTTGTTTCTTGTCATTCTGAACAAAGTGAAGAATCCGGTTTCTCTGAAAGTATCTGATAACTGATAGCAATCGAAAAAGTGTTACGAAACTTCTCTGGATTGTTGACCCGACGACGTCGGACTCAGAATGACAGAAAAAGGAGTTAATACTTTTACCGATAATTACATGCAATCAATGAACAAACAAGGCTCGATCATCAGCGTCTCGCTTGGACCTGGCGATCCTGATCTCATCACTGTCAGGGCGTTAGAACAGCTTCGCGATGCGGAGGTGATCTACTATCCCTGCACGGTCAGCACTTCGGGTGCGGTCACGAGCGTGGCACTCGATATTCTCGAAGCATACGATCTCGATCCGTCGAAGTTCCGGAGGATGCTGGTACCGATGTCGCGTTCGCGCGGGAAGTCCGAGGAGAGCTACGCGGCAAACTACGCCGCGATGGCGGAGGATGTCCGGTCGGGCTGCCGGGTGGCGGTGGTGAGCGTCGGGGACGGAGGCTTTTACAGCACTGCGTCGGCGATTATCAAACGCGCCCGACAGGACGGCCTCGATTGCGCCATGACACCCGGCATCCCGGCCTTTATCGCTGCCGGCTCGGCTGCCGTAATACCGCTTGCGTTGCAAAGTGAAAGCGTACTGGTACTGGCGCAGATCGACGAGATCGGCGAACTTGAACACGCCCTCGCCAGCCACAGCACCGTCGTGGTAATGAAGCTCTCGACGGTCAAAAATGAGCTGGTCGGCTTCCTCGAATGCTACAGCAAACCCTTCCTCTACGCCGAAAAAGTAGGCATGTCGGGCGAGTTTATCACAATGGAGATCGACGCTTTGCGGGATCGCGCCATACCCTACTTTTCGCTGCTGATCTGCTCACCGCACTGTCGGCAGCCAACCCTTTCGCCATTTGCGTTATGAACGGCAAAATTATCGTCGCAAGCCTCGGACCCGGCAACGACTTGATGATGACCCCACAGGTGCTCGAAGCAATCCGCTCGGCTGACGCTGTGGTTGGCTACACCGGCTACATCAAAAGCATCGAACACCTGATTCCGTCAAACGCTCGGCGGATTTCAACGGGTATGACCGGAGAGGTGCAGCGAGCTGAAGAGGCGTTCACACTGGCCGCCGAAGGGTTGCGGGTCGCGGTGGTCAGCTCGGGCGATGCAGGCATTTACGGCATGGCTCCGCTGATTCTCGAACTGCACGCGAACGGCCGATGGCCAGGCGTCACGGTCGAAGTGCTGGGGGGCATCAGCGCGTTCCAGTCCGCCGCAGCACGGCTCGGCGCTCCGATCAGCCACGACTTCTGCGCCATTTCGCTTTCCGATCTAATGACATCGTGGGAGGTGATCGAAAAGCGGATCGTGGCGGCGGCTTCGGCGGATTTCGTGACAGCAGTCTATAATCCGCGCAGCCGCGATCGCTACTGGCAGATTCACCGCTTCAAGGAGCTTTTTCTACGCCATCGCTCACCCTCGACACCGGTTGGCATCGTCCGTAACGTCTCGCGTGGCGACGAGTCGGTGGTACTAACGACGCTCGGAGAGTTCAATCCCGACTCGCTCGACATGTTCACCGTAATGCTGGTGGGCAACTCAACCACCTTTTTTTCCGGTGAGTGGATGATTACGCCGAGAGGTTACTTCAGCCGTGGTGCGGAAGATGGCTCGACACCGGTTGGACAGTCGATCATGAGCGGCAGCTTCCGCACGATCGCCGGGCTGATGAAGACGGACGGTCGCCCTGTCGACGAGCGCTGGGCGGTCATGCACGCGATCCACACCACCGCCGATTTCGAGATGCAGGAGCTGTTCCACGCCTCACCTAGCGCGATCCGACAGTGGCACGAGGCGCTGACCGCCGGTGGTGCGACCATCATCACTGACGTGACGATGGTGCAATCGGGGCTGCGCAAGGCGGCGCTGGATCGCTATGGCGTAACGGTGCGCTGCTACCTGCACGATCCGCGCGTATCAGAGCTAACCAAAAGTGCAGGGATCACGCGTAGCCAGGCGGGAATGCGGCTCGCCGCCGCGGAGCATCCCGACGCACTCTTTGTGATCGGGAATGCACCAACCGCGCTCTTGGAGCTGGCTGCACTGTTGCATCGCGGAGGCTTTGCGCCGATGGGGGTAATCGGTACTCCGGTCGGTTTCGTGAACGTGGTTGAGTCGAAGCACCGCCTCAAGGCGGCGGCGGGCGCGACGCCGATTGCCGTCATCGAGGGGCGCAAGGGAGGCAGCGCCATCGCAGCTACCATCGTCAACGCAGCCTTCAGCCTCGACGAGGCGGAGGCGATGAATCCGGGATGCCATGTCTGAGCGCTTCATACTCGTCGGACTCAGCGACAGCGCTGATCCTCGTCTCGATCCCGCAGTCATCGCGGCGATTGGCATGGCTCGCATTTTCGCGGGCGGGGAGCGCCACCGCGAGATCGTCGGCAGACTGCTTCCTGCCGGACATCGCTGGATTACCATTGCGCCACCGATGGACAGCGTGCTGGTGCAACTTACAGTGGTGGCGGAACCGGTAGTGGTGTTCGCCTCGGGTGATCCTTTTTTTTACGGCTTCGGTGCGACCTTGCAGAAGCGTTTTCCGGGCGCGTCAATGCAGAGCTTTCCGGCGTTCCACTCAATCCAGATGCTTGCGCAACGCTGTCGGATTCCTTACCAGTCGATGCGCCATGCCTCGCTTACCGGACGGAGCTGGGAAGAGCTGGACTGCGCCCTGATCTCCGGCGAGCGGCTCATCGGCGTGCTAACCGATACACGCAAAACTCCGCCAGAGGTTGCGCGGCGAATGCTCGATTTTGGCTATTCCGGCTACCGCATGATGGTCGGAGAAGCGCTCGGCGGTCAGAGCGAACGGGTAACGCACTGCACGCTCGACGAGGCTTCTGTGATGCAATTCAGCAAGCTCAACTGTCTCCTACTCGAAGCCTCGGAGCCGCCGAAGCGCTGGTTCGGTATTCCGGAGAAGCTGTTCGATGGTTTGCCGAACCGGCCTAACATGATTACTAAAATGCCGTTCCGCCTGGCCGCGCTCGCCGCGCTGGAACTCGACCAGGCTCGCAACTTCTGGGACGTGGGATTCTGCACGGGGTCGGTCGCCATCGAAGCGCGGCTTCGGTTTCCAGGTCTTGCGGTAACCGCCTTTGAAAAGCGCTCCGAGTGCGACGCCCTGCTGGAAAAAAATGTCCGGCGCTTTGGAGCGCCCGGCATCGCGAAAGTAATGGGAGACTTCCTCAAACAGGATCACCGGGCGTTGTGCGGCGGTAACGGCGTCGATGCGGTTTTCATCGGCGGGCACGGCGACCAGCTCGCCGAAGTGTTTGACGTCTTGGCAACTTATCTCTCCCCAGATTGCAAGGTGGTCATGAACGCCGTGCGCCAGTCGAGTGTCGAAGCCTTTGCGGCTAACGCTGCTCGCCACGGTATGGAACTCGCTGAGCCACTGAAGCTAGCCGTTGGCAACCACAATCCGGTAACAATCATGAAGGCGATGAAACGATGCCGCGGTAGCGCCAAGCTCCAGCGCGGGAATAGAGCCTTCAGCTCCACTTGATTCTGACTTTATAACTTTTTCCCATGTTTTCCATGCACGAACGAATCGCCATGATCGCTATCACCGAAACTGGAATCGCGCTCGGTCACGCACTCAAAAGCTTGCTCATGGCCGACGGTTTTACCGGGTGCGGGCTGTTCTCGTCCCGGAACTCCGAATTGGCGGAACCCATCGAAAGTGTACCGGCGTTTGTCCAGCAGTCGTTCGGCAGCTTCGACGCCTTTCTCTTTATCGGATCGCTTGGCATCTGCGTACGTTCAATCGCGCCGGTGCTGCAAGGCAAGCAGCGCGACCCGGCGGTGATTAACTGCGACGAGTCGGGGCACTTTGTCCAGAGCGTTTTGTCGGGCCATGCGGGAGGAGCGAACGCGCTAACCGAGCGGGTTGCGCGACTGTTGGGGGCGCAAGCAGTGCTGAGCACATCGAGCGACGTGCAGGGGTTGTGGCCGCTCGACATTCTGGGACGAGAAGAGGGATGGAGCGTCGAGTTCGCCTCGCCCGTCGCCGGGGAGACGATCACCACGGCGATGGCGGCGTTCGTGAATCACGAGCCGACGACGCTTTTGCTCGACATTCGCGACGCGCTGACCGACCAGCTCGAACGCACCGCGCCGCCGTTCGTCACAATTGCGTATCGCTACGAGGAAGTCGATTTCAGCGCTTGCCGTCTGTTGCTCGTCGTCACGCCGCGTCTCATCAACGCACCCGTGCAGTCGGTGTGCTATCGTCCAAAGGTGCTTTGCGTCGGGGTCGGTTCAGAGCGGGGCATCGATCCCGAACACTTCGTCAGCTCCATCACGGCGGAGCTAACCGCCGCAGGGCTTTCGTTGCGCTCGATCCGCTGCGTAGGAACAGTCGATTTTAAGCTGGACGAACAGGCGTTTGTCGCCTTCGCCAAAACGTGCGGCGTGGCGCTGAAAGGCTTCGCGCCGGAGAGGCTCGAAAGCGTTGGACCAGTACCCAATCCGTCCAATGTCGTTTTCCGCAAGATCGGCGTGCGTAGCGTCTCGGAGGCTTCAGCGGCGTTGCTTTCGGGCGAAAACCGGTGGCTGGTAGAAAAACACAAGGTCGCATTGGCTGGTGTTCCCGAAGGAGAGCCGCGCCACTACACCTTTGCCATCAGCCTATTGCGGGGTGCAGAACGGAGGGGGCGCATCGCCATTGTCGGGGCAGGACCAGGCGACCCTGAGCTGGTGACGCTCAAAGGTAGGCACTACCTTGAACAGTCCGACCTGATTCTCTACACAGGCAGCCTTGTGCCGGAGAAGCTGACTCACTGCGCCAAGCCAAGCGCGCTGGTGCGAAGCTCGGCCTCGATGCCACTCGAAGAGCAGTTCACGCTTATGGCGAGCTTCTGCCGACAGGGCAAGTTTGTCGTGCGGCTGCACACCGGAGACCCGTCAATCTACGGGGCGATTCAGGAGCAAATGGACTTTTTCGATGCTTCAGGTTTCGAGTACGAAATCGTGCCGGGCGTGTCATCGTTCCAGGCTGCGGCGGCGGTGTTGCTGTCGCAGTTCACCGTGCCGGAAAAGGTGCAGACCATCATCCTGACACGCAGCAGCGGTCGGACACCGGTGCCGGACAGGGAGCGCCTCTCGGAGCTGGCCCGAGCGCGTGCAACCATGTGTATCTACCTCAGCGCCGAGTGGAGCGACGAGGTGCAGTCCGAACTGCTCCGGCACTACACCCCCGACACCCCCGTGGCGGTCTGCTACCGACTCACATGGAACGATCAGCAGGTGTGGCGCGGGCGGCTCGATGAGCTGTCGGCGCTGGTGCGGCAGAGCGGTAAAAGCCGTACGGTGCTGCTCGTGGTCGGCGAGGCGATCGGCGCGCGAGTCGGGCGCTCGAAGCTCTACGATTCGTCGTTCACGCATGGCTTCCGCGAAGGGCAAAACGCATGAGGAGTATGGCGTGATTCTGCTCTTCGGTGGCACCACCGAGGGTCGGCAGGCGGCGGGTCTGCTCGACCGGCTCGCAATGCCCTTCATCTACTCGACCAAAACCCGTGTCGAGCTGTTTGCGATGCCTTGCGGTGAATTCCGCCACGGCGCACTGGACGAAGCGGGCCTGTCAGAACTCATCACATCGCGCAGCATCCACCTCGTTATTGACGCCGCTCATCCCTTTGCATCACAGTTGCATCAATCGGTGTTAAAGGTGTGCAGGCGTCTCGACGTTCGACTGATCCGCTACGACAGACCAGTCTCGCCACTTCCGTCAACATCGTGGATTCATCCGGCAACCGATTTCGCCGAAGCTGTCGCACTGCTCGAACGGATCGACCCGGCGAAGCTGCTCGCGCTCACCGGCGTGCAATCCATCGCCCCGTTGCGCTCGTGGTGGGAGCGGCGCGAGATGCTTCTGCGGATTCTACCAACTCGCGCCTCCATCGAACAAGCGCGGCGCGAAGGCTTTCCCGAAGCGAAGCTACTGCCGATAAGTCCAGATGGTTCCGACGAAGCCCTCGAAACGCTGGTACGGTCGCATGACGTCGATTGTATGCTGGCAAAAGAGAGCGGTAAGTCCGGCTTTTTCCCGGCAAAACTTCGGGTTGCCGAGCGGTGCAGGATTCCGCTGATTGTCATACGGCGTCCACCAGATCTGGTCTACGACACGGTCATCTTCTCCACCGAAAACCTCGAAGCTCACCTGACGGAACGCGTCGACCTAAAGCCGCTCCGGACAGGCTACACCACCGGAGCCTGCGCCGCTGCAGCCACGAAAGCCGCCGTGATTGCGCTGCTTGACGGCGATGCACCTGATTCGGTCACGATCACGCTTCCGTCCGGTAAGGTCGCGAGCTTCGCAATTATCTCGTACCGTTCGGAAAAAGGACTGGCGTGCTGCGGCGTGCAAAAGTGCGCAGGGGACGATCCCGATGTAACACATGGTCTCACGATTTTCAGCGAAGTCTTGTTTGTGCCCGACGCTGAACCGGGCGAAGTGCGCTTTCTGCAAGGCAAGGGGGTCGGTCGGGTGACGCTTCCGGGACTTGAGATTCCGCCCGGAGAACCTGCAATCAATCCCGTGCCGCGCCGGATGATCAGGGAGAACATCGCCGAAGAGCTACGACAGCGCGGATTACAACATGCCGTTGCGGTCACGATTTCGGCGCCTGGTGGGGAAGAGATTACCCTAAAAACCATGAACTCGCGGCTCGGCATCATCGGCGGCATCTCGATTCTCGGCACGAGCGGAGAGGTGATTCCCTACTCTCTCGATGCTTGGATCGCCAGCATCCGCCAGTCCATCGCCGTTGCTGCCGCCAATGGTAGCACAACCCTCGCTCTCACCTCTGGTCTCCGATCGGAGCGACACCTCCGCAAGCTTTTCCCTGATTTACCAGAGCTTGCCTGTATTCACTATGGCAACGCAATCGGGCGCTCTCTCGAACTCGTGAGCGAACACGGCGGATTCAACAAGGTCATCGTCGGCGTTATGCTCGCCAAAGCCACCAAGCTCGCCCAGGGTGAAGGAGATCTCTCCAGCCGTGTTGTTCCTCTTCAACCGGATTGGCTCGCGGATCTTGCAGCTGATCTTGGTTACGGTGAAGATCTTGCAAAAAAGCTCTCCCATCTTTGCCTTGTACGGAACATGACCGATCTCATTCCTTTCAGCAGGGAAGAACCGTTTTATAACGCTCTCGCATCCGCTTGTAGGCAGACCTGTCGGCAATGGCTTTCCAATATTTTGCTGACTTTCGTGCTGTTCGACATGAATGGCTGTCCGGTCTGTGCCGACAGCGATTGACCTGTTTTTTCTGTACTTGTATCGAGGATACAAGCATTAAGGGAAACTCTATTTTTGGGTTACTGAACCAATCGAAGTTGCCGTCAAACTACCATTGAGTACGCAACCAGAGTCGGCATTAATGCCATTTCACCTTTTTGGTGATCCTGTCGAACCAGACGGTTAAGTAACCTTATACTATGTCTTCTGTGAGTGCTTGAGAACCAAATACATTCGCAACAAAGCAACCGAGAGCAGGTGCCGAAGGTTTATCACCCGAAATACAACTGATCCGACGGTCTCGCTGCTTTCCGCGAGCCGTGCCATGACTCTGCTTACGCTGTATTTTCGCTTTGCCTTGCTGAACTTGCCTTCGTCGTGCTGGGAAGAAATCTGTACCGGCTGCTCGCTGCGCCTTTTTTCTCCTGTTGGAATGGCTCTTTTCGGAGCGTGGAGAAGGTGAAATTATTTCATTTTGACCATCAACCCGGAAGGCGACTTTTTGCTACTTGACGATAGCGCGAATTCTTCAGTAGACTCTCACATAAGGGCAGCTCGAAAAAGTTGAGTGATGCAATATTGCATTGGGTGAGCGGAGAAGCGAAGATCGTCTCTGCTTGAAAAACCACCGTTTTTTGACAACGTTCAGACAAAAAAGAGTTGTATCAGCTTTGTCGAGAAGGGTTTCCAATTCCTGAGAGTCATGGAGTGAAGCGTCGGTAACCATGTAGTCATTGATGAGCTTGGTACCTTGATCGACTTTGAGGTGATGTTTGTAGTCATAAACGTTCATCTTGTTCTTGTTAGTCCAGCGGGCATCACGGTCTTTCTGGCGCAGTTTGTTCGGCGTTGCTTTCCACGATTCCGGGGTCTGACCTTTTTTGAGCTGGTCGTTTTCATCACGGCTGTTGCGTTGCCGGGGAACTTCAACGAAGCTGGCGTCAACGATCTGCCCGATGTTGGCAAAGATGCTCTGGTCGTAAAAGGCTTGGTTGAAGCGGTGAAAGAGAGCTTCAATCAAGCCTTCCTGGATCAGGGTCTCATGGAACTTCCAGATGGTCTTGCTGTCCGGTACCCGATCACTTGATGTAAGCCCCAGAAACCGTTTGAAACTGAGCCGGTCGTTACTCTGAAACTCCATGGCATCATCTGACAGGCTGTACAGGATTTGGAGAATGAGAATCTTAAACAGCATACAGCATAACCCGAATCAAACGGTGGTCTACCGGCGTGGCTATGGTTTTCTGGTTTGTTGAAAACGATGTCGAGAAGAGGAGCAACTATGTTCCAGTCGATGTATTGCTCCAGTTTCACCAGTGGATCTTTGAGCTTGGTGAGTCGTTCGAGCTGGAATTGTTCATCAAAAAGGCAGGGTGGATTGCTGTTTTTCATGGCAGCAGAGTCAGCATGATCGAAACTGCTGCAAAATACGGTTGATTATGGTTTTTATGCCAGTCAACTTATTGATTTTATGAAAGATATATCATTTGTGAATACATAGAGGTGCCCAATAGAAGGTGCCGCACAGGTTGACATAAGAGACATCGATATGCCAGTGCTCATGCGGCCTTATAGGTTGTACAAAGCCGGTTCCTTTTTTTGCTGACTTTTCCGTTCCAGCGCTGCAAAAGCTCTGCTGCGCTCAGTACCCGATACACACTGCTGGGGCTTACGGCAACGATATTGCGATCAAGCATCATGCATGTCAAACGACGATAACCATCAAGCTGATACTGGTTGTGAAACGAGATGATAGCCGCCTTCTCCCACTCTTCCAGCCAGAAGTCCCGAGGAATCAGCGCATTATGCTCATTGACTTTGCCATAG